>Ga0075470_10000807_pt1 | contig 9903 bp, 11 predicted proteins | sample DEB19_08_DNA_4_FD_71482 | JGI IMG/M metagenome (GOLD analysis project Ga0075470, IMG submission 71482) | Aqueous microbial communities from the Delaware River and Bay under freshwater to marine salinity gradient to study organic matter... | ecosystem: Environmental > Aquatic > Marine > Coastal ... | reverse complement strand
TTGATGTGTTTGCGTTTAAAAATTGCTTGAAGTGCATTATACACGGCGTTAGCGGTTTTGGTTTTCATTGGTTCAATGTCAATGTGATTACTCCATAAATCGACACCAACCAACAAATATTTATTACCTTTTTTGGTTGTTGGTAATTCTAACAAATCGAACATCAGAGATTTATTTTTCTTTCGAATGAGATTGGGAAGGAATTTATTGAATCTTTTCTTGACTGGTACTTTTGGGGCATCTGTCATTTTAACAAGTTTGTCAGGAATTTTGAGTCCTTTGATTATATCTTGTAATCCACTGCCAATTAAAATCATATAAAGTATATGAACAAAATAAATAATGGTGATATCAAAAAAACGCACATATAAAATTCATTTAAAGAAAAATATAGATATAATATATAAATACTGCAATTATGGAGCAGAGAATAAAGCCACCACGATTAACAAAGGAAGAGAGCAAAAACATGACACAAGAACAACGCCGAGAGCGTGATTTGCAGTTAAAGCGAGAGTATTCACGGCTGTACTACAATGCAAATAAACAAGCGATCGTAAAGAATCATTTTATGGAGAAAACAAGATGTGACGTGTGTAATATGGAGATGTTAAAATGTAATTTAAGGGAACACAACAAAACCAAACGGCATAAGAAGATGTTACTAAAACAAGATGAAATCAAAAAGGAGCGAGACGAACGAGAAGCCAAAGAGCAATTATTAAACAAACTGAGTGAATTAACAAAACAATTGGAGGAATTAAAGAGTCAGATGGCACAAAGACAATAAAACGCACTTCTATATAATTAATTTAAATTGGTTATGTATAGAACAAACATGAAACAAGAACTGAGTAATATGGAAGAATTGAATGATAGTGATTTTTTAAAAGAATTGTATGGTGCATTAGCGTATTATTCAAAAGAAAAACTATCATATGATATGATTCAAAGAATAATTAAAAGATTGTATTCAATTGCATCAGAACATGAAACAACAATATTCATGTCTCGCAAAGAACAAACTATTTTAAAAATAAAACCAATTATCGATTCCATTAGTAAATTAAAAAATGACTTTTATGAAAAATTCTGTGAGTGTAGGTGTAGATGTAGTGTTTATTCCAGTTTTTCAGAATATAAAGTAAAAAAGGTATCATGCGATCCTTTTGAGGACTACAAAAAATTCGATGAAGCATTAGAATCATCTATGACGGAAGCATTGACAAACCTAAGAAATAAAATTTGCGAATTAGTAAATTGTAGTAACAAATTTTTAAAATATAGACAGAATCAAGTTGGAATTGGTGAATTTGCAGACAAAAAAGTAAATTTCATGTCAAAAAATGAATGTAATTGTTACTACAAAGGCACATACGATGAATTGTACATTTTTGTAGTAATTGACGGAACAAAAAGGAGTAAATGTCCAGCAGTTTTGAAAATCAATTCCCTCATCGAAAGTGTTGTAGGTTTTGATGTATATTGGAAGGATTATGTTTCATATGTTAAAATTATCAAAAAAGATGTATTAATTTATGATAGTACGGAGAATTGTGTTGAACTTGACAGGAAACTATTTTCTGATGATTGCAGTTCAGATTCCAGTTCAGATTCTGATTCTGATTCTGAATAAAACGCACTTCTATATAATTAATTTAAATTGGTTATGTATAGAAAAAATATGGGAAACAAGCAATCAAGAATTATGAATTCAAATACAAGTGAATATCAAGAAGTTCAAAATTTAAATCGTTCAGTTGAAAGAAAGAAAGGCTACAAAATAACAATCCATTATGAAAATTGCAATTACATGAATTGTAAGTGTGAATGCTTATTCATAGACCAACAATTCATCGTAAAATTAAACGCATTGTTGAATAATTCCATAGTATAATATATTTATGTTATTATATGGAAGAAAGTGAAATGATAATCATGAACACAATATTGGACATGAACCAACAAGATTTTTGTAATTTTGTGGATAATTATTTAGACCCAATATCAAGACAGATGATCGAGGGGATCATCGGTTGTTACGCAATGCATTACAAGGTAAAAGATGTGTCACTCGACGATTTGCTGTCCGAACGAATGCAAACATATATTGAGAAAACCTTTGACCCAATGACGGCTTTTACGATAGATCATTTATTAGATGACTTGATAAAGCATTATATAGAGGTAGATATATAGATGACAGAACAAAAAGAAATAATTTATTTCGGATTCACAGAAAAAGAACTGCTTGAAAAATTAAGCGAATCATTTATGACATCAAAGAACATTTTACTTGTGGTATCATATTTGGACAAATACTATGTTGATCATAAAAATGAGCCGAATCCAGAGGCTACAACACAAATAGTTGAGAGTAAAAAGTACATACCCAAGGAATTTAAAGGAGATGTTGAACAATACAAATTTTTGGATTTGATGATAGATTTGTACATTGCAATTGGTAAGGACGATGTGATACCATCATGGATACTTCAAAAACATGATGAAGTGAAGAAGCGATTATTGAAGGAATGTTAATTTGTTTTATTAAATAAAATAATTTGACATTTAGTATTAAATGACAAACAAATTCTTGCTGGGAAAAATTTATAAATTATTCAATGAGAATGAATGCTATATTGGATGCACAACAAACACTTTGGAAAAGACGCTGTCTAATCTGAAAAGCAAGTACAAACAATATCAGAATGGAAAGTATCACAATGTTTCATATTTCAAAATTTTAGAAGGAGGTAAATTCAACATGGAATTAATAGAGTCGTATCCATGCAACACAAAAAGAGAACTGAGCCTGAGACACGGATATTGGATAAAGTCAATTGATTCCGTGAATGACAGAGTACAAGGTAGAACAAGAAAGGAACATAGAGCAGAAAACAGAGAACTATATCGAGAGAGAAATCGGAAATATGAAGAGAAACGGAAAATGATTCGGCGAGAAATAAAAGAGAAAAAACAAGAACAAGAACAACGACAAGCAACTATTGAGGAAAATAAAAAACAAAAACAAGCAATGAACGAGCAAAAGCGAGAACAAGAACAGAGACAACGGAAGAAATTGAAAGAACAGAAAAAATACCAGCGAGAGCAACGGAAGAAATTGAAAGAACAGAAAAAATACCAGCGAGAGCAAAAGAGAGAACAACAGAAAAGGGAATTCGAGGAAATGGAGCAAATTGAGCAAGAAATAAAAGATATGTATAGGAGCAACAGAAGAATTCTTTGTGAGTGTGGTGCAAAATACTATGACAAAGAAACGCACGAGAAATCGAGACAACACAACGATTACATTGCGATACAAAGTAGCCAAGTGTTCTTACGATCGATGTATTGTTGAAACAAAATAAAATAATTTGACAAACAAATATATAATGAACGACTCTGATAAAGAGAAAGAGCATCAACAACGATATGATAACATCGAACGAAAGTTGCAACGCTACAAAGAGAAAGAACGGAAGCGAAAAAAATTAGTTCAAAAGGCGTGGTATGAGAAAAACAAACAGAGAGTAAATGAACAAAGCAAAGCAAATTACCGACAAAAACGAGAGGACGAACAGCAGTTCAAAGAGACAATATTGGGTGAGTTAAAGGACATTCAATTGAAATTGGAGTTGATGGAGTCAAGAATAGTTGAATCGAAGACGATGTGTCATTATTTAAATAAAATGAGTGAGTCAATTGTTGGCGAAATCAAGGGAAGTACATTTAAGATATGTTAATATAGTATATAAATGAAAAAGTCAGATTACGAAGTTAAGAAATCCACTCGTAAAAACAAGAAATACATGGCAAGATTGAAGAATAGCAACGACAAATGGACGCATTTTGGTAATCCTTTGTATCAGCAATGGAGGGATTCGACACCATTGAAGTTGTACTCTCATTTAGATCACAATGATTCCAAAAGGCGAAAAGCATTCAAGACACGATTCGAGAAAACACGCCACAATGTTGGTTCAGCGTCATTTTTCAGTGATATCTTCTTATGGTAGCAAAACTAACATCATAATCGGAATCTGCATCATTGAATACCCTATAATCGACTATCCACTTGTTTAAAACAGGCGGATATTCGCCAACAAATCGACGCAACAAATTCGACACACCAATTCACTTTGGGAGGTAGCACTATCAAGCCCTTGTTGGAATGACACAAAACTTTGGCAACTTGCTTCACTAACATAACTGAACAACTATGCAAATTTTCAGAGCGATTGGATATGTGTATGAGTATGCACACTTCCAAATTTTGCGAGTCCGTCACTACTGAAATCGGCAATGTCAAGTGACACCACATCACTAAGAAAATTTTTTGTGTTTCCATCGGTTTCATGTCAAGTGGGACACTTTTCATTTTTGGTTGCATACTTCATATAGTACATAGTGCGGACGCTATTTTGGCTGGAATGCGGTGGCTCAGTGGTTATATGGCGGTATTTCCGCTGGGTTGCCGTGTTCGAACCTCGTCGGTTGAGAAAAATGTTTTTCATCGGTTTCGTCGGTTTCAAGTGGTCATCGGTTTCAAGTGGTCAAATGGTCATCGGTTTCGTCGGTTTCAAGTGGTCATCGGTCAGTTGGTCAAAATGGTCGGCGTTACATGGCGTTACATGGCGTTTCGGCGGTTACATGAATACCCTTAGGGGAGACTATGCAAAAATTGTGATGTGATGTGATCTTGTCCGTAACGGCATCCGCCAGTGCTGAAACGAAGAGGTGTTCCGCCAAGCACCTGTGTGTTGTGCAAATAATGTAGTTCAAATTATTTTTTTGCCAATGTGTTCGCTGACAAAGTGATGTAACTCGATGAGGGCGATCGAATGGCGTGGTCGGATTTCCGTCATTTTGTCTCTGTCATGGTGCTACACTCCAAATCACAAAAAAACTTGTGCGTTTTTTGTTGTGTTGTGGCTACTTAGTGGGCATATGATTAGCGTGGTCATCTGATCATGCCATTGTGTGCCGTTGCTTTGTCATGACAGACAACCATCTTGCCAAAGTTTCATAGCAAATGGACAAGTCCTTCATGGTGCTACACTCCAAAGCGAAAAAAACTTGTGCGTTTTTTGTGTTTGTTGTGAAAACTCAACTTCCTTATGCGTTGTCCGATTGACTTAAAACTTTGCATACTTATGTTTTGAAATATGGAGATTCAGAATATATAAGAAATATTTTCTCAATCAATATTGGTAGTGGATAATAAATATTCTTTGAACCAACAAAGGTTTTTCGGTGTTTCCTTTGAAGGGATTGATTATTGATTGTCTGCTACCAACCACCATCAGAATCCATAAGTTTCTTTACTCATAATGTTAGTATATATTTTCGTATAAAATAATAAATAACTCGTCGGTCATGTTTTGTTTGTATATATATTTGATATTTTGGCATTGTATAATGTGGTCGCATTTCTTGCGATCCTATTATACTATTACCTACGCTTTTGTTGGTTCTTTCTTTTTGTATGTTTTTTTCGCTTCTTGCAGTATTTCTTTAAGTGATTTTCCTTGGTTTTGTTTCAACCCTTTCACTTTCTTTACATGTACTAACCATGGATTGGTTTTCTTAGGTTTTGTTTTGGTTTCCATATTGTTATATGATTGGTTAATATTTTTTCCGCCACTTAAATTTAAATTTGCCAATGATTTTAATCCTTCTTTTTGTGTCTGCTTTAATTTCTCTCTTTTATTCATGTCTTCCATATTTTGTAGAGATGGTTTCATTTATTTACTATATCATTATATGACATAATAAATCATTTCTCAGATTTATTTACCCACTTACTGCCATCATATATCAATGTATCATTTTATTTTCTTACTTATGCGTATTGAGAACAAGCAACTTGTTTCACAAACGCATTCCAACGATAATTTACACTTGTTTCTCCTGTTATTCGCACTCTCACATTTGTCGAATTCACATCCAATACTGCATTAATGTTTCCATTGCTACGATACACAATTTCCTGTTGTAAGGATGAACCTGTGAGTGTTCCTCCCGCATTGACTACTGCTCCAATTAATTTAAATGAACCAATGCTTGAACTATCCGCATTTATACAATTCACATACACTTCCACGGAACACATTTCATTACTACCTATGGCAATACTTGCAAGTGTTGCTGTGGTGTTGTTGGTTGTACTTGCCTCATACATCTTGCTTTGGTAGTATCCATTGTTGCTTATGTTTTGATTCAAATAACCCTGAACTACTGCATTTCCATCTACTTCAATGTTTGAGGTAAATGTTTTCAAACCACCAAGACTTTGGTCACCTGAGGTTCTCACTACGGAATTATCCACCGAAAACTCAGTTCCTGACAATCCTAAACCATCGCCTGCTGTGTAACTTGTGCCATTATCAGTGGCTAAAACTAAATTTGTTCCATCACTTTTAATCACTTTTCCTGAATTTGAAGCAACATCCAAACCTGCTACATCTTTCAATGATTGTGCTGACAATTTTGCTGATGTGATGGCATTATTTGCTATTTGTGATGTTCCAATTGATAAAACGGAAAATTCTGTTCCTGATAATTGTAATGTGGATCCGTCTGCTGTATATGTTGTGTTATTGTCTGCTGATCCGACAATGTTACTACCATCATATTTAAGAAATTGTCCTGATGACAAAGTCAATCCACTAATATCATTAAGGAGGGCATCGTATGCTTGAATACTCGAACCTATATCTGAGGCTTTCAAAACATTTGATGAACCAATTTTAACATTTCCTGAAACAGAATTTAAAACTAAATCTTGGCTGGTTGAGATAACTCTTGAACTCATTTAATTATATCATTTTGTGAGATAATTAAATTTATATGGTATGATAAAATTATGTAAATCTATTGACAAAATAATCATCGTAGTTATCACTAATCTCTTGGTCGGTTAGAACACGATTGTATAACATAATGTCTTTCGCACTCAATCCGTATTTATTATTTTGAAATGTTCCATAACCCACATAGAATAAGTTTGAATCAAATGTAGTGTTCGTGTATCCTGTTAAATTTTGCGTTATAATCTTGGTTTTATTTATGAATATATCTAATGTTTCAGTTGTTGCATTAAATCTAAATGTCCAAAGCCTGAATGTTGTTGCTAAATTACTTCTTGAATATGATATTGATGATGAAAGATTTGGAAACACTGGCTCAAACACTTGACTATTATTGTAATACCACACCTCATTTCCATGAACATTAAATAATGCGACACGGCCCAATACTTCACTATTTGCATTGCTTTCCCATCTTGCATTCATTTGAAGAGTAAAATTTATAGGTGTTCCATTTAATGATGAAGTTGAAAAAGAAGAACATATACCTTTAATATAATTGCTTTCTAAAACATTTGTGTTGATGTCTATATTAAACAATGTTGCATTTGCATTTCCTCTAACATCAACTAATGTTGAACCACTTGTGTAATTGTCTCGTATGTTATAGTATGAGTATAATCCTGTTGTATTGTATGGTATTGCTGATGCCAATGTAATATTAAATGTTGCTTCAACTTCATTACTATTTTCGTCTGTAATAGTAATAGTATATTGTGTTGCTGATAATGAAATTGTTGGCGTTCCTGATATTACACCTGTTTCGCTATTTAGAGACAATCCGCTTGGCAATGATGGACTTACTGAAAAGGCTAATGTCCGTGTTGATTGGTTGGTTATAGATGGTGAGGAGTTGCTTATGGCTGTGTCTTGTGTTCCTGTGATGTCGTTGTATGACACACTCATTGCCCCCACAACCAAATCGATGTATTGGTTGTCATATGTTAATTTATAATTATTATTTCCATTATTTTCTAAATTTAATAATAAATTATATCCGTCAAACTCAAAGGTTAATGCTTCATCTCCACTTTTACTTTCATCTGTATACCAGTCTAATGAACATATATCTGCATCATTTTTATAATTGACAACAAAGTCACACTCATAATTTGATGACAACAAACTACCTTTCACTTTTCCTCTTGTGTTCCAATTTGTTTGAATTTCTCGAATTGTAACTTCTGTGTCATCTTGTGTAGAAGATAATTGTTGTGTTTGTTTTGGAATTACATAATTGTTCAACAATAAATCACCAACTGCATTTACTTGCAATGAATTAGTTGTTCCAAGTGAAATTCCTTTTGTATTTTGTGGAGATAACACATTAAACACAATTGATCCTGCGTTTAGCGTAACATTATTTTGCACTAAGAATATTGCAAACAAATAACCATTAGTTGATTCTGTTGTCAAATTATATGCACTAAATGCACTATTAAAGTTTTGTGTGATGGTGTAAAAAGAACCATGCCCAGAATTCATTGACACCATCAATGAACCTGTAAAACGAGTACCCCCATCTAAAATATCTAATCCAGTGCTATTTATTTGATGAATTAATTCGCCACTATTTGCACTTTCTCCGAAACCATCATTAATTATGATATTTATATAAAATTGTGAAATTGGTGCCGAGAATGTTACATCGATATAACATTGAAAATCGTATGTTGAATATGTATATAATTTATACATATCAATGTTGGTGCATTGCAATGCTGAATGACTTGGAGCCAATATTGTAAATGGAAAATCACCACTCAATGTGTATGTGTATAAATCTTGATCTGCTTCTGGAATAACTGGTGCATCGTTATAAATTAATATACCCCCTTGACTTCTCAAAATTGAATCATCGGCAAACCCATACGACAATGCATTAGAAATATTATGATTATTCATATCTAAATCAGTACTTGCTGGATTTAAAAATCCGTCTCCTGTTCCTCCATTATGTAAAATAGAAGTCCCCCAATATAAATTACTACCATCAGGACTTGTTAATTTTGTCGCAGAATCATTAAATGCTACACTTTTTACATTTTCAATGTCTGTCGGTATTTCAATGGTACTATTTGCGTCTGTAACAAATGCAAATGAGTTATTAACAGAATATCTCATTGTTAAAGAGCCAGTGTTTCCATCTGTTAAAACAATACCATATGTATTCATGACTAAATTTTCGCTGGCGGGATTATCCATTCCATTGTTTGAAGACCCAGTATGAACGATTTTATTGTCATAAGTCAAATCATTGTTCGTGTCATATGATAATACTTTGTCATTGCTGAATACAACTCTCTCAATATTTGTTTGTGCGTTTGCACCCCAATCGTTTGGTGCATTTAATTTGCCGTAATTAACTTCATCGGCGGTTGTTAGTATTGGATAATCTGTTCCTGATATCTGAATACCCCCCACATTTCGAAGTGGATAACCATTGCAAAAAATAGTATCTCCTGAATCAACATACACAACTGGTTTATTGTTAAAATTCAATTCGCCGTTTGTTGATTGTATGGCATACGAATTTCCATTTCCTGTGTCGTGAAACTCAATGGTTTTTACATCTGTGGCGGAATAATTCTGAAAATCAACATCACTGCTCAATGGGGGCAATTGACCGAGTGTGATATCAGCCATGTCTTGTTCTAAGACTTCGACTCTATTGTCCAATTGATTGATTCTGATATTTGTGATAAATGAACTCATTGATATATCTATATAATGACAATATAATTTATTTGCGTTTAAAAGTGGCTCATTTTTGTTCGACTTTTCAACGCATTTTTATTGGAAAATACGGCTCATTTTGATGCCATTTTTACAACCAATATATCATATGACAACTCATATTTTTCTTTTTTCATACCATTCTTTTTTCTGTTTTAGTATTTTATCTTTATTCTTCTCATAAAACTCTTTTCTCTCTTTTACTATTTTATCTTTGTTCTCCTCATAAAACTCTTTTCTCTCTTTTAGTATTCTATCTTTGTTCTTCTCATACCACTCTCGTTTGTTGTTTTTT
>Ga0075470_10000806_pt1 | contig 9906 bp, 9 predicted proteins | sample DEB19_08_DNA_4_FD_71482 | JGI IMG/M metagenome (GOLD analysis project Ga0075470, IMG submission 71482) | Aqueous microbial communities from the Delaware River and Bay under freshwater to marine salinity gradient to study organic matter... | ecosystem: Environmental > Aquatic > Marine > Coastal ... | reverse complement strand
TGAGCACCAGCGGCTCCTTGTGCTCCTGATGATCCTTGAGCACCAGCAGATCCCTGAGCACCAGCGGCTCCTTGTGCTCCTGATGATCCTTGAGCACCAGCAGATCCCTGAGCACCAGCGGCTCCTTGTGTTCCAACAGCACCTTGAACACCTTGAGCGCCTTGAGCGCCAGGAGCTCCTGCACTTCCAGCAGCAACAGCAAGAACTGAAGTGAATCCACGAATGTCAGTTACATATTTTAAACTTGCTCTTGGATAATTTGTATAACTCGCTTTACAATCATAGATGAGTTTGTATAGAAGTCTGAACTCTACAATTGGTAAATCTGGTAATTGTAAATCAGCAAAACTATAATTGACAGCATCATTTTCATTTGCGTGGTTCTCTTGTCCAATGAGACCAATTATAGGATAATTAATATTATTTGTCGCAACAATGAATGTAACACCAAATTTGTTATTTCCAATATCAGTTGTTGTCCAGCTTCCAGCTACATTTTGGTTGTAAACTGGGAATGGGGTTGCGCTAATTTTAATTGGATAATCAGTTGGAGAGTCAATCACCCAATGAGTTCCACTCAAGTAGAATATTGGAATTCTAGCAGGACCTTGGATGTCCTGTTCCCAAGTATTTGCAGTTGGTGTATTACTATGTGTAATGTCTACCTGTAGATCTTCGTCAAAGAACGTCCCATCAATAATATCTAATTGCATGTGAGTGTTTGAAGATCCATCACCATTCAGAATATAATTATTGACATTAAACCCATTAGCAATCGCAGCCCCACGCGTGCGATGCAAATATTCGTGCGTTTGCCAATCTAATACAATTCCATGACGTTCATCAGCAACGAATGGTGCGGTTCCAGTATCCGCATTCCAATACACATAAGCAACCATACAATCATTTGGCCAATCAAAGAATGTAGTTTTGTATTGAAGAGTTGCTGTTGTATCGAAATAGATGTAATACAATCCACTAGTGTTTGGAAGAGTTACGGTTCTTTCGTTTGAAATTGTATACTTAATTCCTCGAGAATAAATCTCATAAGAACCAGATACAGGCGTGATTCTGAATTCTCTTGAGGAATTTGTAAATCCAATCGTAGAATCAGCTTTGTTTACAATACCAAGAGGTTCTCCAGTGTCTACTGAGAAAGATGCGCCGAATGGACCTTGAGCGCCCTGTACGCCTACAGATCCTTGAACACCTTGCGCGCCCTGAATACCAACAGCACCTTGAGCGCCTGTTGAACCCTGAGCACCAGCTGATCCTTGTGCTCCTGTTGTTCCCTGAGCGCCTACTGATCCCTGCGCCCCAGCTGTTCCTTGGGCACCAGCAGCACCTTGAGCACCTGCTGAACCCTGAGCACCAGCTGATCCTTGCGCTCCTGTTGCTCCTTGTGCGCCAACATCACCTTGAGCTCCTGGAGATCCTTGCGCTCCTGTTGCTCCTTGTGCGCCAACATCACCTTGAGCGCCTGGAGATCCTTGCGCACCACTTCCACCACCACCAACGACTGTAAATTCAATATTGGCATTACCATTAATGCCAGATGTCACCGAAACTGTTAATGTGGATGTGTTAACAAAATTAACACCATTGGCGGAAATTGTTGAACCAGAATTAGCTGAAATTAAAGTTCTTATCGGCAAACCAAGCCAAGCACCATTCGATGCGATTACATTTCCATATGATTGAAGTCTGAGATAATCAACGTTCGCTGCACCTCTGACTTGAAGAACGCTTTGTCCATCGTTAATGGAAACATTACCGATATGAACATTAACATTAGCGCCACCAAACCTTGCTAAATTGATTATTCCGTTCGCTTGAACTTCAATTGAAGGAATTCCAGAAACATCGTTGACTGAAAATATTGTTCCAGTTAGATCATTTGTAATTGAATGTAATTGACCAGCAGAACCTTCATAAGAAAGTGTACCATTCGAATCTGGGTAAACTTTCAAAACAATTTCAGTATTGACGCTTGTGTTTGCGCCTCGAAATGCAATAGTCGGATCAGTTCCATCAACCGCATTAATGTTTGGTGTTATAATAATATTTTTATATGTGTTTGCCATGTTCTAACTTTGAATTAAGGCTGATATTATTTATACTCCGAATCTCCCTCGGATAGCATTATAATTTTGTTTGATTTCATCTTGCGTCAATGAGCGATTGTAAACTTTGAATATTGCGCAGTTCATGTCTATGAAGAATGTTGTTGTGCCACCTCTCCAAATGGCTATTCTACCCAAACCGTTATTGAAATTTCTATTCGTTGCATTCTCTGTACCAATTTGTTGGGATAAAGTTTGCGGGATCGCGTTTATGTATATTTTATTGTTTGTATACGAAACATCACTTCTCATTTCAAACACATAATGTTTCCAGTTATTAACTAAACCCAAACTCGTAACTGACGCTGCTGATATACCATAAATATCACTTGATGCTGTGTTATATCCAAGACGCCCACCACTGCACCAAACACTATAATTAGCCCATCCAAAAAACATACCATTAGTGTAACTCGCCCCGATTTTACACCACATTTCTACTGTTGTAGTTGTACTCAGATTAGTGACAGAGAAATTGGCATAATCGTTGGTCCCATCAAAAAAGATATTTCCTGAATTTGAAGAATCATAGATCGCACCATTCGTAAGAGTTACATTTTCTGCTTTTGCTGCGGAAACGTCTACCCACGTATTCCCGCTTCCGATGTATGATCGAATATTTGCTGCATCTAGATACAATCTAAGACCATCATTCGTTATTTCTGGACCATGAAATTTTGACATTTAAATCTATTGATCTCCTGCCCAATCAGAAGTCGCTAGAATATCCATAATTTCATTGTAATTATATGGACCTTCTTTAGATGTCAACGCATCAACTGATTGTGGCACGATACTCCCATTCCATTTGACAAATGTTTTTGTACGATCAACGCTAAGTCGAACTGTTTCTGCTGAAGTTTCCATCACTTCTTCGAAATTGACTGATGGTAATTCACTGACATTGAAAATCATAAATTGCCTTTCGTCAAACATTTAAATTCCATATCTCCCACGTATATTGCTAAAATTCTGACGAACTTCAGAGGCAGTCAGACTTCGATTGTAAATTCTAATTATGCCAATGTTTGTGTCGAACAAATTACCAGAAGAAACGACATCATCCCATCGACGATTAATTCTAACTTCCCCGCCAGATGCGGGCGTTCCCGTGTATGATAACGAATCAACTTGTGTGCCATTAGTATATTGTCTGACAGTTGAGCCGTCATAAGTTCCTGTTATATGCACCCACTGATTTTGTGCATACGCAACACCAGTTGTACTTCTCCACGCACCATTAAAGAACCCAACTGCTATATTGTAATTGATTGGTGCATTGTTGGTGCCAATTGTAAAATTTAAATTTGACGATAAGTCATATTGCCCACCAACAACCATCGCAACTTTTGTGCTATATGATGCTGTGAATCTAACTGCAACCTCTACTGTCCATCGCGTCAAACTACCAAGAGTCGCTGCGTTCGCATATTGGGAACTGCTAGATGAAAACGCAATGTATCCACCATTTGCAGTGCTGTATGTTGGTGAATTTTGCAACGTTGCATTATTCGTTCCAGTGATATAATTGAACCACGTTGATCCGCTTTTTGGGTATGATTTAACATTTGCAGCATCAAGGCAAAACACCAATCCGTTTGTCACGCCTCTTGAATTATAATGTGATCCCATTTTATTCTTTGTATTCTATAGTCAGCTTTGGAATATCGATTCTCTCTGCAAATATTATGAAATAATATTCACAACCATTTACTTTGTTAATATGTATTGTATCGCCATCGATATAATCGACTGATAGTATAGCTGAACTTCCAATTGGCGTCAATTGAACTGTAATTGAATCAGGATCGATCAATTTAGTCCAATGATCAGGGAGAACAATCTTAGAATCTGAAGTTCTTCCTCTGAAGTATACTCCATTCTCTGGACCTTCGAGCGAACCATAGCGAAGTCGCATATTTTCTTTGCTAGGATGTTCAATATCGAAGCTCTTTGCTGTTGCATAAATCGTACCAGTGCTTGCGTCGAAATACAACTTCGAAGATGTTACTCTTGCTGTTGATTCTGCATTTGGTGTTGGTACCATTACAGGATAGAGTAATGTAGAAGCGACGTCATTTGTTGCATTGATCAATGCTGTGTTTGCGATAATTGAGACGTTCGCGTTTCCAGTAACACCAGAAGAAACTGCAATTGTTGTAGTAGATGTGTTGACGAAATTAATACCATTCGCATTTACAGTTAAAGCAGAGTTGGCAGAAACAAGAATTGAAGATAAACCACCAGATCCAGTTCCTGGAGCGCCTTGCACACCTTGTGGTCCCTGTGCTCCAGAACCCTGAACTCCTTGTGCACCTTGAACTCCTTCGGCTCCTTGTGCGCCAACTGCTCCTTGAACACCATCAATACCTTGTGCACCAACAGAACCCTGAACTCCTTGTGCACCTTGAATTCCTTGCGCGCCCTGAACACCAGCGACTCCTTGTGCACCAACAGAACCCTGAACTCCTTGTGCACCTTGAATGCCTTGTGTTCCTTGAACACCAGCGGCTCCTTGTGCGCCAACAGAACCTTGAATTCCTTGCGCTCCCTGAATACCAGTGGCTCCCTGAGCACCAGCAGATCCTTGTGCGCCAACAGAACCTTGAATTCCTTGCGCTCCCTGAATACCAGTGGCTCCCTGAGCACCAGCAGATCCTTGTGCGCCAGCAACGCCTTGAGTGCCTTGAGGACCAGAAACTCCCTGAGCGCCAATCGCTCCCTGAGCACCGATTGTACCTTGACTGCCCTGAGCGCCATTAGCTCCTTGAGCACCTTGTGCCCCAGCAATTCCATCAACACCTTTGCCTGTATTGAGTGAAATTTTACTTGCAGGGGTATTTGTGACTTTTATGTTTCCAGTGTTACCAGCCACACGAACTTGATTGACAATTTTAACCGCTCCAGTATTACTGGAGATTTTTATGTCAGTCATTCAGTTATTCTCGGATTTACAATAATCAATCCTTCAACTATACGACTAACATTATTTGATGTGTCTACTTGTTTTATATCAAACAAATATCTACCAGCTTTTATTGTTGCATTATTTGCAGCAGTTATTGCAAATCTAACTAAACCATTAGAAGAATTTAAAATCGTTGATGTTAAATTTGCAGTTGTGGTTGTTGAATAATACGATTTCTTCATTGAAGAGGAAAAAGTATACCCAGCAACATTTTTAGCAGTTCCATCATCATTAGTGATGGTCATGTCAAAGCTGAAATCTGCACCTTGGTCTAGGTTCAGTTCGATAAATTGAGCCATCTTGGAATTCCTGAACTTTTAGATTATTTATACTTGAGAGAATCTCAATATTTCATTTTACTTATCTCAAGAAAACCAGTATAATCAGAGTGTCGGTTATGAAGAATAATATTGTTTAGATAGGGTTCGTGATAGAACACACGAACCTTTAAACCTTATTCTCTTTCCCGTCTATATTCTGGGCTAACGCCAGGATTTGGTTTGGTTGGATTCCCAACACTTGTTGTTACTTTTTTGTTTTTGTTTTCTTTTAGTTTTAAACCAATGAAAACAGCAAACCCAACAACCAATACAATTGCTATAACTACACCAATATCCATATTAGATCTCCTTTATACAGTTCGTTCTGCACTAGCAAAAAACACGAATGGTCTTCGAAAATATTCTTCTTTAGTTGTTCCACCATCAGTACTATATTTCATTATTACATTTCCAGAAGCACTAAGATCTGCTATACCGTTTGTCGCTCTTATCGCGGTAACCTGAAATGTTGCCTGAGCGTTTAACCTAACATCTGTGTTTGCTGCGTTACCGAAACACCCACTACCAGCGCCAGTTCCGCTTGCAGTAGTAGAATCTACTTTAACTTGAACCCAATGATCGCCAGCTGTGCTTGCTGTTGGTTTCCAAGTAATGCTACGAACAGTTGTCGTACCAGCATCAGTTCCGAGGGTTTGATATGATCCAGATCCATCTGAGTTCATAAGAATTCTTACTGTACCATTTGACGCCTTACCAACCACACTATTCAAATATGATATGCTGAGTATTGCATTAACACCATAATTTATTCCTGTTTGCGCTTTCGGAACATCTAAACCAAAACTCAAATTTGCTGCTTGAATTTTAGAACCAGAAGTAGTTATATTTGCAAGGTTTCTTGTGTTCGCCAAATTGAAATTTGTCGCTAACCCAGTTCTACCCAATTCAGTATTCACTTGCGTCATAGTAATTTGATCAGGAGTTGGAGTTGGCATTACTATATTCTCCTGAGATGTTTCACTAAATTATCATGCTTTTGATCAAGTTCTTTAATGGCTTCGATGAGCAATGCAACTATTTTCTCATATCTTACAGCTAAGATTCCGTCTGAACGTTCGGCGACTATTTCTGGTAAAATAGCCTGTAGCTCTTGCGCGATAACGCCAACATCTTCTTTACGAACGAAAATGCCATCTTCGCCACCACGATCTTTAATATGTTCATCTTTCCAGTCGTATCTAACGCCATTAATTTGTTTTATTAACTCTAGAGCGTTTTCGATTTTACGAATATTTTCCTTCAGCCTTCTGTCTGAAGAATAGTATGCGGTGATATCATTTGTTGCTCGAATTTCACCAGTAGTTCCTGACGCTGCTGTTCCTACGCCCAACGAACCAACAGTAAAATTGACACTTGTTCCTTGTGCGCCGACACCAGCTGGACCTTGTGCTCCCGCTGATCCCTGAGCACCAGCAGACCCTTGTGCACCTGATGATCCTTGTGCTCCCGCTGATCCTTGAACACCAGCAGACCCTTGTGCACCTGATGATCCTTGTGCTCCCGCTGATCCCTGAGCACCAGCAGACCCTTGTGCACCTGCTGATCCTTGAGCACCAGCAGCACCTTGAGCACCAGCTGCTCCTTGTGCCCCAGCTGCTCCTTGTGCCCCAGCAGCACCTTGTGCCCCAGCAGCACCTTGAGCACCAGCTGCTCCTTGGCTACCAGCAGACCCTTGTGCGCCTGCTGATCCCTGAGCGCCAGCAGATCCTTGAGCACCAGCGGCTCCTTGTGCTCCTGCTGGTCCTTGAACGCCAGCAGTTGAACCAGGAGCTCCTTGTGCTCCTGCTGATCCCTGAGCACCAGCAGCTCCCTGAGCACCAGCAGCACCTTGTGCGCCGAATCCACCAACGACAGTAAAACTGACATTAGCATTTCCTGAAGTTCCTGCGGCTACAGAAACTTGAACTGACGCTGTGTTAATGAAATTTAATCTTGATCTACTTTGTATTGATCCACTATTTGCAGAAACCAATACTGTATTTGATGAATTTGCGAGATCAAGAGCGAGGTTTGCGCCATTTAAAAACAACCCACGAGATACTATTAAATTTGCTGTGGTTGTATTTGAAGTAACATTAATGTTAGCGAAAGTGGCGTTATTTCTAACCGTAAGATTTGCAGTTTCAATTAAAGTTGATGTATTGATATTACCAAAAGTTGCATTATTTCTAACTGTTAAATTCGTTGTAGACAATAATGAAGTTACGTTAATATTACCAAAAGTTGCATTATTTCTAACAGTAAGGTTCCCAGTTTCAATTAAAAATGATGTGTTGATATTTCCAAATATTGCATTGTTTCTAACAGTAAGGTTCGTGGTTTCAATTAAAGATGCTGTATTGATATTCCCAGCAATCACATTCCCAGCAGTAAATATCCTATCAACGCGAGCGTTTCCGCTTACAAGTAATGCTGTAGAAATATCTGTATTCGAAAGGTAAAGAAGACCAGCTTCTTTTTCGTATGTTGTACTTCTTAGCTCATTAACAGCATTAACAGCACTGTTAGTGTAAATTCGCCACTGATCGAATGTATTCGCTGTTTGTACCTGAGGAATATTTGGAGTCGGCATTATTTCTCTCTATCGATTAGAATTTGCAGCATTTGCTTTATATCAGACATTTCACTCTTCATTTTTGTAACTTCATCAGCCAATTTTTTGGCGTTTTCTTTTTCTTTCATAATCATTTCATGCTTTTTCAATGCGCTGGGATTGGTATTCAAAATTGAATTGTTTCGCATATCACGAACAAGACCATCATTGTCTTTTACCTTGACTAACATATTATCCCTCTGGTAACGAAATTGCCCTTAGATTTCTTATGGTGGGCGAAACGCAACCACATTCAGCTAACATTACAATTTTGATTGCAAAATATTTAAATGTTCCGCCGATTGGATATGTCACACCATCTTCAACATACGATATTTTATTTATTCTTGGATCAGAGGATGGGTTATATTTGAAGTCAATCGCTGTATTGAGATCTGGAGAAATAACATCATTTTCCAAATACATTCTTCTCCACTTAATGTCAGAGAAATTTCTGGAATCTGAATCAGATTGTACTTTATAGTACACAATAATATTTGTTCCTTGTGGTCTAATCGCCTTTAATGTTACGCGAAGGTCGCCAGAATCAAATCCATCTGCCAACGTCACCTTTCTAGTTATATATCTAGCAAGAGCATTACCACCAAATTTAGAATCTTCAGAAGTGATTACAGCTGTTGCGTTTGCTGCCCTTCCTGGTTCTGCAATTGTAATTGTTGGCGACTCAACATAACCTTTTCCTGCGTTAATAATATTCACAGAGGTAACATTACCACTCGCATTTAATGTTACGTTGGCAGTTGCTCTTGCGCCTGTTTCGCCAGGATACAGATTCGAATCGCTAATCGTGACGACAACGTTGCTCGCGTTACTGTGGAATCCGTCATTCGTGACAGTTACGCTAGTGTTATACAATTCACCATTATTGATAATATTTTGAGACACAAGAATATTGTAATTTTCAGCGTTGAAAAATGGAGAAACGTAATTGTCATTAGTATCGACTGTGACTTGAGATTGGAACGCTGTAGTATTAGACGCTGGAATCACCCTCCTTCTTCCACTTGTAACGAGTGAATCTGGCTTTTCAGCAAACCAAAATGGTTTGTTTGGAGAAATATCACTAAATGTCGATTCTAGCGCTGATGTTGAGAATAATGTTGTTTTAATTGCATGATCAATATTTGCAACTGGGAATTCAAATTCAGATGCGTTCAGAATAATTTCATCATAAGGAACTGCTGCAGATTGTTTTACTGGACCGAATGTTAGATTAATCGGCGAGGTATCAAAAACTGCTCGATTAATCCTAAACATTAAATCTTCGTTTTGGTATGGTGTCCAAGTTGATGCATTCTGAGATTTAAAGAAACTTCCAACATAAGGTTGTTCTGATACCCTTCTACCGTCAGCGTCACCGATTATTGCGCTTCCTAACTCAGAAACCCAAACTTCATAAGCTGGAGAATCTGAATAAACAACAATCGCATATTCAGTGGATGGCAATAAAAATACTGGATCAGAGAATGTAAATTTAGTCAATGTTGAAGTGTTAGAGCTTCTTGGGAATGTTGAAATCCCATCAGTAGTCTTAACGTCATAACATTGTACTGTTGCTGAGGCGATAACTCTATTAGTTGGATAACCATTTAGTGTTGATACAATTCTAACAGTTACTGGTATTTCAGCGTCATCTGCAGTTGGTTTCGATTTGAAGAATAAATCAACTGAAGTTGCAAACATTCCATAATTTTTTCTTGGTGTAATGAATGTTTGCGCGACGGGATCACCAAATGGTATGCCCAAACTCCCCATATTGAGAATAAAATCTGGTACAACAAAATTGAATGGGTTCGTAACTGTTGTTGTTGGCGAACCAGTTTGAGTTTCTTCATTCGTTGTTCTTTGATCTTCAACTTC
>Ga0075470_10000804_pt1 | contig 9913 bp, 19 predicted proteins | sample DEB19_08_DNA_4_FD_71482 | JGI IMG/M metagenome (GOLD analysis project Ga0075470, IMG submission 71482) | Aqueous microbial communities from the Delaware River and Bay under freshwater to marine salinity gradient to study organic matter... | ecosystem: Environmental > Aquatic > Marine > Coastal ... | reverse complement strand
GCGGCGAGCGCGGCGTCTGGGACGACCAGGCCTGCCGCCGCTGCGGCACCGAGGACGGCCCCGAGGCGCGCATGCGGCTCAGCACGGGCGAGGAGCGCGCGCTGGACTACGTGAGCCGGGGCATGCCGGACGGGCCGTTCGACGCGAACTACTGGCCCGGTGTGACCGAGTCCGAGGTCAACACCGCCCGATGGTTGTGGCGCCGCTGGGAGCCGTACCGGCAGCAGCTGCGCGAGATACCGCCACCGACCGACGAGAACCCGCTGTTCTCCCCGAGGTTCAAGTGACCGCAAACCTCGACATTATCGACCACCTGTCCGTGTCCAGCATCCGCCGGTATCAGGAATGCCCGCGCCGCTGGGCCGTCGAGAAGTTGGACGGGCAACGGAGCCGTCCCGGCGTTGCCCTCATTAAGGGTACAGCGGTGGACCGGCTGGCGACCGAGAACTGGCGACAGAAGCGCCAGTCGGGCCAGGACTGGACGCTGGACGAGGCCGAGGAGTTCACCGAACAGGCGTTCCGCGAACACGTCGACCAGCAGGGCGGGCGGGATGAGGTGGACTGGGGCAACGAGTCGTTTACTCGCGCCCTCGATAGTTCTATCCGCCTCGCGGCCGGCCACATGCGCGACCACGCCCGCCTCTGCACGCCCGCCGGTGTGCAGGTGAAGTTCAGCCGCACCCTGCCGGACGGCCGCGCGTTCATCGGGTTTATCGACGCCATCGACCAGAACGGCGATGTCATCGATGTGAAGACCGGCTCTCGGCGCATGCCCCAGGGCGACGCCGAGCGAGACATGCAGGCCACCGCGTACGCCTACGGCCTCGCCCGCCCCATCACGTTCCGCTGGTTCCGCGTCATCGACGCGGCCAGGACGACCACCGAAATCATCGAATCGACGCGCGGGCAGAACGCGGTCGAGTGGTTCGAGGACGTGGCGCTCAGCGTCTCCACCCTCATAGACGCTGGGGTGTTCCCGGCGCATCCGGGTTGGCATTGCGCCAACTGCCCCGTGGCCGCGCTTTGCGTCGGCTCCATCAAAGCCTAGGAGGCTTCGAATGGCTGGTTGGTCAACTTACACCAGGGACGCGTTGCCGGTCGGCACCGGGGGCGACTTCCCCGAGATTCCCGACGACCTCTACGACGCGATGATCCAGGACGTGAGCGAGCCCGAGGAGCGGGACGACCCGTTCAACCCGGGCCACCTCCAGACGCAGTTCTACGTGACCTGGGAGCTCCTGAGCGACGACCTGCCCGAGGGCACGACGATTCGCCAGTATTTGAACATCCCGAACGGCGTGCTGTCGGGTGCCGCCATCAACGAGAAGTCGAAGCTTTACGAGACGATGCAGGCCCTCGGCCTCATCGAGGCGGACAAGCCGGTCATGTTCAATCCGCCGGCGTGGCAGGGCACCGAGGCCCGCGTGATGGTCGAGACGAAAGCTCGTCAGGACGGCAGCGCGGGACGCCCCCGCGTCACCGGCGTCAAGCCGCGGCGCTCGGCGCTCAAGAAGCGGTTGGGGGCGCAGTAGGGATGGGAGGACCGGGAAATATCCCCGCCGCCGAAGGCCTGGACAGCAAAGCGGCGGCGGGGTTGGGTGCCAGGGCCAAGAAGGCCGAGGACCGGCAAAGCCTACAGCTTTTCCCGGTCCTCGCTCCAGAGATTGAGGCCTGCTTGCGGGCCTCAATCCAGCGTTTCGGCGTGCTCGTGCCCGTTGTGCGGGACCAGCACGGCCGAACCATCGATGGACATCACCGCTCTCGACTAGCGGATGAACTCGGAGTCACGTACCGCGTTGACGTGGTGGTCGTGGCGGACGATGACGAGGCAAGGGACATCGCCCGCACGCTCAACGCTGACCGCCGGCAACTCGACGCGGAACAGCGCAGGGGAGTGGCGTTCGCTCTTCGGCAGCAAGGCTATAGCTACCGGGCGATTGGGGGTGCGCTCGGGGTCAGTGACGTGACCGCTATGAAGGACGTTGACGCGGCTAGATCAGGTGCTAACCCGTTAGCACCTGATGCGGAACCTGCGTTCACGCGCGGCCGAGACGGCAAGGAGTACCCGGCCAAGCGGCCTGCCATCATTCCGGCGGTTAACGAGCGCGAGGCGCGGCGGGTTGAGACAACGCTTCCGTTCCTTCCCCGCCAACCTGAAGGGGTAGTTCTCCCGCGTGATCTGATTGGGGGGGCAGAGCGGACCTATTTGCCACCGCCCCACGTTGCGAACAACAGCGGGGACAACGAGTGGTACACGCCACCGGAATACATCGAGGCCGCGAGGGTTGTTCTCGGGGCCATCGACCTCGACCCGGCGTCGTCCTCAATCGCCAATCAGGCAGTGAAGGCTTCCAAGTTCTTTACCGCGAAGGACAATGGGCTCAATCAGCCGTGGGGCGGCCGAGTGTGGATGAACCCGCCCTACTCGGCCGAACTCATCGGCCAGTTCTGCGAGAAGCTGGCAGGCCATGTTGAGGACGGGAGTATCAGCGCCGCAGTTGTGCTAGTGAACAACGGCACAGAAACGCGGTGGTTTCAAAGGATGCTCGGGGTTGCAAGCGCGGTGTGTTTCCCGGCCTCTCGTATCAGGTTCCTGAAGCCGACAGGAAAACTTGGGGCACCGCTCCAGGGCCAAGCGGTTCTCTATTTCGGCCCTGACAGCGAGTCATTCATTCGGGTTTTCTTCGCGTTCGGTGCGGTTCTCAGGACGGTGGCCTGATGTACAAGGGGACACGGGAATGGGAACAGGGAAGAGCCGGAGAAATGGTGGCCCGCCGGTGGCTTGCTGAAAACGGATGGTTCGTCATTCCGGCGGCTGACATCGACGGCAGGAGCGCCCCGTTGCTGGCTGGCCGTTACAAGACTGCGGTGTTGCCTGACCTCATCGCGTCGCTCAAGGGTGAAAGTCGGTGGGTCGAGGTGAAGACGAAGGCAAAGCCGACGCTGTACCGGAAGACCAACAAGTTCGAGCACGGCATCGGCTTGAAGAACTGGAATGACTATCTGGAGGTTCAGGAGGTAACCGGCATTCCCGGCCATCTGGCCATCCTAGAGCGCAGCTCTGGGCTTCTGCTCATCGCCTCGTTCGATAATCTCAAACGCCGATCACGTGAGTACCACGGCACAGCGATGGACGGGCAACCGCATATTTTTTTTCAGCGCGACGCGTTTGAGTTCTTCGACTACCGGAACGCCGAATGGGATGTGCAACCTATCGAGCCGACGGCCATCAGGACACTGACACAGCCGGAAGCACCGACCTACAAGCAAACGGCGATGTTCTAGGCAATGCCCGTGACTGCCACCCTGCTCGACGCTGCTCTGTCGTACGCCGCCCGCGGATGGATGGTGTTTCCGCTGCACACCCCGGTGGAGAAAGGATGTTCATGCCGTAACCCTGGTTGCACCAACATCGGCAAGCATCCCCGCACGCAGCACGGCATCACGGACGCGACGACGGACGAGCGGCAGATTCGGGCGTGGTGGGGGATGTGGCCCGAGGCAAACATCGGCATCTCGATGGGCGCCTCGGGCCTGACGGGCATCGACATTGACCCCCGCCACGGTGGGGACGAGTCGTGGCGCGACCTCGTGGCCGCAAATCCCGGCATCAGCGCGTCGCTGACATGCCTCACGCCCTCGGGCGGGTGGCATGTCTACTACCTCACGCCGCCCGGGGACCGCATCGCGAACGTTGCATCGTCCGAGCGGTTCATCGGACCGCTCGGACCGGGGGTGGACGTGCGGGGGTGGGGCGGCTATCTGGTTGCGCCACCCTCGCGGCACGCGTCCGGCGGGACGTACGTGTGGGAGGACGAAGGTGCGGCGATAGCACGGCTGCCGTTGGCGCTGTTCGAACTTCTCCGAGGAGCGCGCAACGACCAACCGCCCATCAGCATGTCGGACATTCTGGCCGGCGTGCCCGAGGGCGAGCGGGACTGGGCGCTGTTCAAGGCGGCAGCGAAGCTCAGGTATGCCGACGTGCCCTACGACTACGCGGTGTCGCTCATCACGGCATCCGCGGCAGCGTGCACGCCACCGTTCCCGGCATCCAAGGCTCGGGAGAAGGTGGATAGCGCCTACAAGCGCTACGAACCTGGGCAGCACGCCATCCTGGAGCCCACGCAGCACGCCACCGGACTATCCGGCCGGGTGATGCTGGGCGACCTGATGCTGCGGGGCGTGCCCGAGCCAGAGTGGGTTATCCCCAACGTACTTGTGCGCGGCTACGTGCATCTGCTTTACGGCGCGCCCGCCTGCGGCAAGACGCAGGTAGCGCTCGCATGGGCGCAGCTGGTGATGGACGCTGGGGAGTCCGTCCTGTTCATCGATGAGGAGTCCGGCGACGCGGTCATTGCGTCCCGGCTTCAGGCATTCGGAGCGTCCCCGCAGATGGTGGACGAGTTGTTGCATTACTACCCGTTCCCCGGCGTGAAGTTGGCTGACATGCCGGCGCTCGAGGAGGCCGTGGGCCGCATCAAGCCGGCCCTCATCATTTTCGACGCCCTGGCCGACGTGCTCGGCGCAAGTGGCCTCGAAGAGAACGACAACGGCGACGTGACCAAGTGGATGTCACGCATGGCGGTGCCGCTGAGCCGTACCTACGGCGCGACGGTGCTCTTGCTCGACCATGCCACAAAGGACACGTCTACGACCGCCTACAGCCGCGGTGCCGGCGCGAAAAAGTCCAAAGCGGACTTCGCTTGGTACTGCGAGAAGGCGCGCGATTTCGACCTTCAGACGGTGGGGCAACTGAAGCTCCACCGCACCAAGAACCGCCTCGGCGTGCTGCCGCCCGAGGTGGAGTACCTGGCCGGCCCGGTGAACGGCTCGCGCATGGCGGTGGTGCCGATGGTGCAGGCCCAGCCGGAGCCGCGCCCCCTGGCGGAGATGAGCAGCATCGACGAGCAGGTGGTGGAGATGATTCGGTCCGGCCTCGACACCGGACCGAAGATCGCCGCCGCGATGGGGTGGGCGGTGCGAACTGCCCATGTTCGCCTGTCGGAGATGGCGTCCCGTGGACTCATCGAGATGCACGGCGAGAAAAGGTGGGCCAGATGGCACGTTCTATGCGCATAGCTATCGGCATGAACGTGCCGATTTCCCGGCTGCTTCCGAATCTATTCTATCGGCATGCCTATAGGGGGTTCTGTAAGAACCCCTATAGGTGCCGATAGAACGGAGCAGTGGCGGTAGGTGCGGAGAAAGGATGCCGATAGAGATGACTCGTGATTCGGTGTTGGTAGACGCAGAGACCTGGGCGGCTGAGTTGATCGCTGGCCCGGCGGATAACCGCTACCACCCGCCGGTGGATGACGACCCGGAGACGTGGAAGGGCTTAACGCGGTACGCGTGGGTCGAGGTGATGGCGGCGTACACAGTGGGGCTGTGGTGGGACCTCCCCGAAGGTGTGACTGCGTATTGCGCGGTACACGAGCAGGGGGAGGGCGCGACGCGCATCTGCCCCGAGTGCTACTGGGAGATGGAAGGCTACGAGACGGCGCTGAGCATGGCCCGGCAGTGGGCGAGGGCGGCAGCGTGAGGCCGGGAAGCAGTCTGGCTCAAGGCCCCATTCACCCCGACAAGGGCTGCTGGGCGTCGCCTCGGTGCGTGACGTGCCCGCTGCCGCGATGCGTCGAGGACATGACCGCGGCCGAGGTGCTGGCCGCGCGAATCGCGACCGGGCACGCGACCAACCGGGAACTGGCGGACGCGCTCGGCGTCTACATCCGCACGGTGCAACGGCGCCGGCACGCACAGGAGACAGCAAGATGACCAACGACGAACAGTGCTGCAAGCGGGTATGGAACTCGGCGATGGGTGGCCACCAATGCAGCAAGCGCGGGCGCTTTGAGGAAGACGGCAATCGTTACTGCGGCACCCATCTTCCGTCGAAGGTGCAGGCTCGCCGTGCCGAAAGAACGGCACAGTGGCAAGCGAAATGGGACGAGGACCGCAACCGTGCGCAGTTGGCCCGTCTCAGCAGCGAGGCTTGCAAGGGCCTGGACGTGGCGGACCTCGAAGCGATCATCGCGTCGGGTGGGGTGCGGGCTCTCTGGGAGGCGTCGCGATGACCGACGACGAACTGAACCGCCGCATTCACGAACTGCGCGGCCTGCCGGTGGAGGCGCAGCATCAACCCCAATGCGATAGGTGGTGGATTTCGCCAAACCCGGTCGGCGATGTCTGCTCTGAGTTCGTAATCGACACGCCCGGCCCCCGCTGTTTCACATGCGACCACTGGCTCGAATGCCACGCCAACATCCCCGACTACGCGGGCTCGCTCGATGTCACCGTGGCGGCGATTCGGGAGCGGTGGGACTGGGCGGACTACGAGGTGCATCTCGGGTCCGGCAGGGTGCGCCACGTGGCGCTGACCGTCTACGCAAACGGCTCGCCAGAGATGGTTGAGCCAGCGTTCTTCTACGGCCACTCCGAGGACGACGCCCACGCTCTGGCCGCTGCGTTCTGCGCCGCGCTGGAGGCCTCGCGATGACGTTCATGGCCGCACTCTCATGGATGTTCCACACCTACGGCCGCGGCCGGCCGAACTGGGACGTGGCCGAACTCACGGGCGGGTCGCTCGACGCCGACCGCGCCTACATCACCATCGTGCTCAGGAGGCGAGCGTGAGTTGGGCAGGAGAAGACGCAGCATTGCGCAAGGCGCGATACCTCGCGCGGTTCATGTCGTGGCGGCTTGGGCGACAGGTCGCTCTGCCGCGAGGGAACGACGACGCGCTAAACGCGCACTGGATCCACGAGCCGCTTCGCTGGGCTGACGATGGTACGGCCGTCACGGTGGCCGAATGACCACCGCCGGAGGCGCCACCCGCGCGGCTCGTGGCCGCAACTCGAAGCATCGCGCCGCCAGTGACGAGCGCGACGTGGCCCGCATTCTCGGCGGCAAGCGCCACCCCGCGGACTCGGGCGGGCCGGAGGACGTGTATCACGAGCTCTACGCCATCCAGGTGCGCGGCGGAAAAGCGGTTGTCACGACGGCCATGCGCGACGGTCTAGAGAAGGCGCGTGCCGCTTCCGCGGTGCGGCCGGGAACGCTCCCTGTGGTCGTTCTGGTGGACCGAAGGGGCACGAGATTGCAGCGGTGGGCGTGCATCCCGCTCGAGGAGTGGGCGGCCTACCAGGGGCACACAGGAGGTACGGAGTGACGATTGACGAGATGCGCGAATGGCTGGCTGATTCGGCCAACCTGTGCGCCGCTGACGGCTTGCCAGACGAGGCCGAGCGGTATCGCAAGGTGCGCGACGAACTGGACCGGCTGCGGGCCGAGAACGCGCGGCTGAAGGCGGACCCATATGTGTGCCTGCGGTGCGCGATGGCGATTGAAGACGCGGGCATGGCGAGGAACAACTCTGGCAGGGATGTTCTCGGCAATCTCACGGTGAACGCATGAGGTGGGGTCTCCCCGTGGCCGCGTACGCACTCGCGATCGCGGCGCTCGGGATGGCCTCGATAGGAGGGGAACGAAATGGGAATCAAGAAGCAGCTTCGAGAGTTGAGACATCGGGTGGAACGGGAGGCACTGTTCACGAGCAGTATTGCGGTGGATTGTTCAGGACTTGCACTTCGGGTGTTGGCACTGGAGGAGGCCCTGGAGACGCCACCCTCGACGGCTGGAGCGCCAGCGAGCCCGACGCCGTTCTGGGAGTGCCCGGTATGTCTGGACATCGCCCGACCCTGGACTCCCCTGATGACGTGGGACGAGTACTTGGAGGAATGTCGAGCGGACCAGTCCTACCACGACAGGAAGCATCGGGACCACCTATCGCAGCCGCCGGCCTCGGGCTGAGCACGCCCCCGAACGTCGAGATGTGGCGGGCGGAGGTCGAACGCTACCCCTGGCCTGTCCATGAGGCGATGGCCGTTCTCCGGTGCGAGTCCGGCGGGAACCCGCTCGCCCGCGGCGCGGTGGGCGAGGCAGGACTGTTTCAGCTCCGCCCCGAGTATCACGCATGGCGGGCGCAGGGCGGTGACCTGTATGACGGGCCGACGAACATCATGGCCGCCTACTCGCTTTACGCCGACCAGGGGTGGCGCCCCTGGTCGTGCAAGCCGTGAGCGAAAATCACGCGGCAACGTGCTAACCTCGCACTGAAGGCGTGACGGACCTTCGAATGCGAGCCTCTGTGCGGTTGGGACGCCTCGGAGAAATCCGGGGCGTTTCCATGTGCGGCTCTCGCACATAGTCGTGCATAGTCTGAACTGGTAACCTGCGTACGTGCCTCAGCCGTACCTCAGTCTTTGGCAGGGCAGCTACGCGTTTTCGCACCGGGAGCGCCAGTTGGTGCAGTATCTCGCCACCCACGCCGGCTACTACGTGCCATCCGCGGAACTGGCCGAGCACATCTACGGGTTTGGCGGCACGCCGGCCCTTGTGCGGGATCTGGTGTGGCGCATCCGCCGCAAGAACGGACCGCGCATCGAGGCCGCCCGGCAGTTCGGCTACCGCCTGGCCGAGAACGCGTCCTACTCGCTGGCGCGGTTCTGCACGAACTGCTCGCGGGATGTCACGGTCACCGGCCGCGACTGGACGTGCTACGGCTGCGGCGCCTCGGGCACGCTGCCGCACGAGGAACAGCGCATGACCGACATCGGCGACGGCCGGCTGCGGGTCGAGTGCTACACGTGCAAGGGCGAGATCGTCCGGTCCGCCCGCAAGGTGGCCTACGAACAGGAGCGGGCGCGGGCCAAGCGCGGCGTCGAGCCGAGGGTGTTCTGCTCGCTCGACTGCTCGCGGAGATGGAGGAGACGGGAGTGAAGGCCGGGGACACGGTGCTACATCGTCCAACTGGCGAAACGTGGGTTTTGCTTCGAGTGAAAGACGGATACGTGTACCCGGCGGGATGGCCGCAAAGTCGCGCACGCGAAAAGGATTGTGAACTGGTCGAAGCCTGCGACCACTACTGCCTGGGCACTGAATGCCCGTGCTGGGGCCCGCGATGACCACCCGCTGCCTTGATTGCCATGGCCAACCTGCGCACGCTGTGCACCACTTGCCACGCCAAGAGGGGGACGGGAGACGAGAGTGAGCGAGCCGCGACAACGCAAGACGCCTGTTCCGGTTTGGGGACCAACGGAGATTTGCTACTTCTGCAAGTTCGAAATCAACCCGAAGTACCAAACGGACTACGACGAGAAGTCGGGAATCATGATGTCGCAGGTCAAATGGTGCCCGGAGTGCGACATGGTGCTGGGGGCCATGAGCATCCCGACGTGGCAGTGACATGACCACCCGCTGCTTGTCTTGCCGCCAGCTGACCGCACAGGGGCCGAGGTGCGTGCCGTGCACGCGCACCCATCGCCGCACGCAGAACGCGTCACGCGTCGCCGCCACGGGCGGCTCGGGCTGGGCGTGGTCGCGGATACGGCGGCAGGTGCTGGAGCGCGATGGGTATCGCTGCGTGCTGTGTGGCTGGCAACCGTATGTCTGGATTGATGCTGAGTTTGCGAAGCACGAACTCGACATCGACCACATCGTGCCACTGGCCGAGGGCGGCACCAGCGACCTCGCCAACCTGCGCACGCTGTGCACCACATGCCACGCCAAGAGGGGGAAGGGATGAGCGGCGGAAGCTGGAATTACCTGTGCTATGTCAGCTGGCCTGAAGTGTCGGAGCGCATGGGTGACATCACGGCTATGGGCGACCGCCTTGCACGTGAAGGCTACGAGGATGCGGCCATGCTCACGCACGAACTGGCCATCGACCTTCAGATGTTGCGGGTTAGAACCGAGGCCAAGCTACGCAATCTCACCGACGTGTGGCAGGCGGTCGAGTGGTGGGACTCGGGCGACAGCGGATCAGAGCGACTGCGCGACGCAGTCGAGAGGATGCGGACGACATGACCCACCCAGGGGTGGCCCCAATCTCTGAAGCGAACGGCCGGCCGGGGAG
>Ga0075470_10000800_pt1 | contig 9943 bp, 9 predicted proteins | sample DEB19_08_DNA_4_FD_71482 | JGI IMG/M metagenome (GOLD analysis project Ga0075470, IMG submission 71482) | Aqueous microbial communities from the Delaware River and Bay under freshwater to marine salinity gradient to study organic matter... | ecosystem: Environmental > Aquatic > Marine > Coastal ... | reverse complement strand
ATTGTGGTCTTGGTGTCCATCCTGCTGGGCGCAATGGCCATGTTCCTTTACTCGGTGACCTACGTCACACAGCCTATGTCCGGCATGGCCCCTATCGACAAAATCTACACCAGCCAGATTTCCACCATTATGGTGTTTATCACCGGCGTGTTGGGTGGCGTGGCTGGCCGCTCAGGAATCAAGGCCGTGGCCAACGCCGTAGCAAGTGCACAGTCCACTGACATTGACGAGACACCCAAGCCATGAGCATCTTCAACCCGTACGTCCTGTTGGGCATCCTGCTGGCGTTGATGGCCAGTTGCACAGGAGGCTACTACAAGGGCAAGCAAGACGAGAACGCTCGCCAGCAGATTGAAATCGCTGCCTTGAATGCCAAGGCCCGGGAGACAGAACAGCGCATGGCAGAGGTCGCTCAAACCTATGCCCAGACTTTGAGGAAAGCCAACGATGTTGCACGCATTAAAGAAACTAAGCTTCGCACTGATCTTGCCTCTAGCACTCTCAGCCTGCGGGTTCCTATCAAAACGCCCGTCTGCCCCATATCAACCGCCGGAGATACCCCCGCTCCCAGTGGAGATACAGAAACAAGAGCCGAGCTTGACGGACGAGTTGCTCAAGCTCTTGTCGATCTCACCAGCCGAGGCGACCAAGCCATCCGCAGTCTCAACACCTGCATCGACCAATACGAAAAAGTAAGGAGCATGAAATGACCCAATTGACCGCTAATTTTTCTTTGCACGAGCTGACCAAATCTGAGACAGCCCTGCGCATGGGCTTTGACAACACACCCGGAGACGTCGAAACAGAAAGCCTGCGCTTGCTGTGTGAAAACGTTCTCCAGCCTGTGCGCGATCACTTTGGCAAAGGCGTCAAGGTGAACTCAGGGTTCCGCAGTCCTGAGAGTAATGCAGCGGTGGGCGGATCGAAGACCTCAGACCATTGCAAGGGCCAAGCAGCCGATATTGAGATACCTGGCGTACCCAATGCAGAGCTTGCGCAGTGGATCATGGACAATTTGGAATACACGCAATTGATCCTGGAGTTCTACACCCCGGGTATACCCGACTCCGGTTGGGTGCACGTCTCATATGACCCAGGTAATCTTAAGAAGCAAGAGTTGACCGCCATGAAAGTCGCTGGTAAAACACAATATGTTCCTGGATTGGTAGCCTAACGTGAAAGCAAAACCCAAAAAATCCACTGTTAACGCTGCGGGCAACTACACAAAGCCAACTCTACGCAAGAAGATCGTGTCTCAGGTAAAAGCCGCTGCGACACAGGGCACTGGCGCTGGAGAGTGGTCGGCCAGGAAAGCCCAACTTGTGGCCAAGAAGTACAAAGCGGCGGGCGGAGGCTACCGAGATTGAAAGCCCCACAGAAATCCCTAAAAGACTGGGGCGACCAAAAGTGGCGTACCAAGTCAGGAAAGCCCTCATCTAAAACGGGTGAGCGGTATCTTCCTGAGGCAGCTATCAAGTCCTTGTCTCCTGCTGAATATGCAGCTACGACCAAGGCCAAGCGCAAAGGTAAGGCGGCAGGAAAGCAGTTTGTGGCTCAACCGAAGAAGATTGCAAAGAAAACAGCGGGGTTTAGGTAAGATATGAAAGTTCAAAAAGCAGCCATTGGAGAAGAAATCAAGAAGTCCTATGCAGGCGGGATGAAGTCCTGTCCCACTGCGACTATGGATGTGTCCTTGAACTTGAAGAACCGCAACCATGCGATCAAAGAGTATGGCTATGGCCCATTGAATCCTGAAGAGCCTTCTACGGAATTCTGGGGCAAGAAGTCAGACATGTGGGGCGTGACGCCACAAGAAGCCAAGAAGTCCAGATGTGGTAACTGCTCTGCATTTATCGTCACACCGCAGATGATGGAATGCATGACCAAGGGCATCCAAGGCGATGAGCCAGAGGGCGAAAGTTACGCCCCTGAAGTGATTGCATCCGGTAAACTAGGCTACTGCGAGCTGTTTGATTTCAAATGTGCGGGTTCTCGCACCTGCGACGCATGGATTGTTGGAGGTCCGGTGAAATAATCATGGCACTTGCACGAATAGTTCTCAAACCTGGTGTAGACAAACAAAACACTGAGTACGGCGCTGAAGGCGGCTGGATTGACTCGGATTACGTGCGCTTTCGCTATGGCCTGCCTGAGAAGATAGGTGGGTGGACTCTCTTTAACCAAGTTGCCCAATACCTTGTTGGCCTGGTCAGTGAGATATATACATGGAACGGTTTGGACGGTTCTCCCTACATGATCATTGGGACGAACAGAAAATTATATGCATTGAATGGTTCCTTGGTAGGCGACGTCACACCTATACGTAGAACAGCGGTTGGGGTGACATTTGACACGATCAACACGTCCACTACGGTCACGGTAAACGACACTGCCCATGGATGTATCGTGGGCGATTTCGTAACGTTCTCCAGTGTGACAGGCAATCCAGGGGGCATCTCCAACGCCAGTCTGACAGGTGAATTTGAGGTGCAACTGGTCCCAAACGCCAACGAATACACCATTGTTTCCCCTGCTGCTGCCACGTCTACAGTTAACGCCGCAGGAACTGCAAACGCTGCGTATCAGATAAACGTAGGCACGGCTGTCAGCACACTTGACTATGGCTGGGGCGTTGGTTCGTGGGGCGCGAGCACATGGGGAACCCCAAGGGTCGCCTCTTCCTCCATAGCTCTTGATTCGCGAGTCTGGCAGTTTGATAACTTTGGCGAAGACGTTGTATGCCAGATTGCCAACGGCGCTATTTATTTGTTTGACACAAGTGCAGGAGTCGTGACCCGTGCGACGGCCATAGCAGGCGCTCCTACAAAGAGCACCTATGCACTTGTGTCTACCCCAGACAGGCACTTGGTGTGCTTTGGAACAGAGGGCATAATTGGGTCTCCGAATACCCAGGACCCCATGTTTGTTCGCTTCTCCAACCAGGAGGACATCAACAGCTTTGTTGAGAGTGCAACAAACACGGCCGGCGGACAACGGCTCACGGATGGAAACCACATCGTTTCTGCCGATCGTTCCAGAGGTCAGATTCTCATTTGGACAGACACTGCTTTGCATGGCATGCAGTACATTGGTCCACCCTACACCTTCGGCTTTCAGCAGTTGGGCGCAAACTGCGGACTGATCGGACCACATGCCTCTGCTGATGTCAACGGCGTGGCCTTTTGGATGGGCAAGGACGCGTTCTTCATGTTTGATGGTACTGTGAAGAAGCTTGCTTGCACTGTGCAAGACTACGTTTTCAAGGACATCAACGTCATCCAAAACGTCAAGGTAAACATTGGCGTCAACACACAGTTCAATGAGGTTACATGGTGGTACTGTTCGTACACATCAGACTACATTGATCGTTACGTCACGTTCAATTACTTAGAAAACGTCTGGTCTATTGGCACCATGTCCCGCACTGCATGGACTGACATAGGAACGTTCAGTAAGCCAACTGCGGCCGAATACCTTCCAAATAGCACCGAAGCTACGATCAGCACCATCAACGGCCTGACCGCTGGACGCTCTTTGATCTACAACCAGGAAGATGGAAAGAACGGCAATGGATCAGCAATCACTGCATACGTCAAGTCCGGCTACTTTGACATTGGTGACGGCGACCAGATGCTGTTCATGAAGCGTTTCATCCCTGACTTCAAGAACCAAGAAGGCAACCTGACTGTTCACTTGCTGTTGCGCCCATATCCACAGGCCACAGCAAGTCCAAGCTCGCTCGACCCGTATGTGATCGCTCCGAACACACAGAAGGTGGATACACGCGCTCGAGGACGTCAGATCAGTTTGCGCATTGAGAGCAGTGACATAGATACCAATTGGCGATTCGGTACGTTGCGCGTTGATATCCAGCCGGATGGATTGAGATGAGCAAGATCACCAACGTTCGACTGCCCAACGCATCGCCTGCCTATGATCCGTCGCAGTTCAACCAACTGGTGCGCTCTCTTGAGCAGATTATTCTTCAGCTTAACAATACGTATACACCTACTACAAGTGATAACTTTAACCAGGCGGTTTCGTTTTACGAGGGAGGCGGCAGTAACCTGGCAGTCAGCGTAGGGCAGAGTGCGTTGCTTCCTCACGGAGCGTTTCACGATACCACTACACAGACCGCCGCCGCGATTAACACAGCCTATGCGGTCACGCTTAACTCGACGGACCACACCTATGCTGTTTACATAGGAACTCCCACATCTAGGATTTACGTTGATGTGGCGGGTGTGTATAACTTTGAGTTCTCAATGCAGCTTGACAAAACAGCAGGCGCTACTGGTATTATTTTTGTATGGGCACGCATTAACGGAACAGATGTTCCTGCCAGCGCCACGCGACTATCAATCCAAGGTACGGCGGCAGAGGTTGTCCCAGCATGGAATTTCTTGTTGGACCTCAATGGCGGGGATTACTTTGAGTTAATGTGGGCAGTAGATGATGATCGCATTCGTATTCAAGCAGAAGCGGCCACGGCGTTTTGTCCCTCCATTCCATCCGTCATTTTGACTGTTACTTATGAATCGGCACTGGGGTAAACATGGCCAATAAATACTTCCGAAAAGCACTGATACCAAGCGCGGCTACTGAGACGTTGATATACGCGGTTCCTACAGGAAACATGACGATTACCAAATCGCTGCGTATCACCAATGCCAACGCATCGCGGGCCACGATTACTGTGTCGCAGTACGACGATGGCGCAGGAGCAGAGCATTTCCTGCTCAAAAGTTACATCTTGGCTCCCAATGCGACCATTGATGTATTCAATGGTGTCCCGCTGATTTTGGACGATTTGGACGAGCTTCGGGTGGAATCTAGTGTTGCAACCGTTCATTTCTATTTATCCTATCTAGAGATAGACAGGAACTAGGGAAATGCGACATAATTACAGCCATATTCGCGTCCTTTCCCGGCGCGCGGCCCATGAGGCCTTTGGCATCAACTGGAAAGGATAATCATGGCGAATGAAGGCATCATGGCGGCTCCCACGTCCATGCAACCCCCAAAGGGCTACATCTCAAGCTTAGACGCGTACAACGCGGCATCTTCTGCCATGCAGGAGACTGATCCACAAGCTTTTAGCCAATACAAAAATACCGTCAGCCAAAAACTCGGCGCACTCAACCTCAAGCCCAGTGAAATCGAGGCATTTGTCACGCTGCTTGAGTACATGTTGCAGTACCCCGACCAGTACAAGGAAATCATCCGTGCTGGTATTGAAGCAGGCGCAATCAAGGAAGGTGACTTCCCTGCTGAGTTTGACCAGTCATTCATTGCCACTCTATTGGCAGCCCTGAACGAGCAACGCATTCAACAGGCACAAAACGTCGCCCCAGAGACCATGGCTCCCGGGCCACAAGAGCCCATGGCGATGAAAAGCGGCGGCCTGGCAGATGCTGCCAAGGCGCTCCAAGCCAAAGGCCGTGGCAAGGACACCATTCTGGCCCACATCACTCCGCAAGAGGCCGAGATGCTGCGTAAAGCAGGCGGCCTTGGGACAACAAACCCCTACACAGGATTGAGAGAGTATGGCTTTTTCAAAGACGTATGGAATGGCGTCAAGAGTGTTGGCCAAAGTGTTGTCAACACCGTAAAAGAGGTTGCCAGCAGCCCTATTGGCAGGATTGCTTTGGGCATTGGCTTGACCATGGCCCTTGGTCCGGCTGGCCTGAATCTAGGTATTGGCGCGGCTGGCACCGGTGCTTTGGTGGGTGGTGGCATAACCGCACTGAGTGGTGGAAATGCAAACGATATCCTCAAAGGCGCTGCGCTCGGTTTTATTGGTGGTGCGCTTTCTCCTACTGTCAGCGGCTATATGCCTGGTGCAGCGGGTAGCGTACTCAATCAAGGCTTCACAGGCGCAGCATTGGGAACAGGCCTGGGCCTTGCCACGGGCATGTCTGCAAAGCAGGCTTTGAAAGCAGGCTTGGTTGGTGGAGCAACTGGCGCGGCTGTGGGCTATGGCCAACAGCAAGGGTATCTACCTGGAGGTGCTGCGGCCGGCGGACCACGGCCCGAGACCCCTGTCGAAGCAGTGACAGATGGATCAAACTTGTCTCTTGCCCCAATTGAGTCCACTGGACCTGTGGGCACCGCAACTGAAAACCTTCCTTTGTCTGTGACGGACAAGTACTCTCCGTATTACACAGGAGAACCTGCCGCGCCCGTAGATAACTTTGCGATCTCGCAGCAACAGGCGAACATGGTTTCGCAGCTGCCTGATTACACGCCCAACCTGTCCGCACAGTCACAATACCTGATGGACAGGGCCCCAGGCGACTACAGCCTAAACACCGCCTCTGACTATGTCCAGGCACGGGGAATGTCTCCTGGTGCAGGATTGGGTATGCAAGGCCCTCAGCCTGTTTCTTTGACGGATTTCAATCCCCCTCCTGGAGGACAAGGCCTCTTGAATGCAGGAATTGGAAGAGCTCCTGGAATGATCATTCCTCAGCAAGACCTTAACTTTGTTCCTGTGGAAGACAGAAGCACAATGTCCACTGGAGACTTTGGACGCACAGGCCCTGCTCCAGTAGAAGACAGAAGCACAATGTCTCCTGGTGCAATGTACGAGAGAGCATCTAATGCCGTGACGGGCGCATACGATGAGTATTTGTCTGCAAATCGCACAAGCGTGCAACAAGCAGAACAGAATGCTTTGTTGAAAGCTGATCAAGCCGTGGCTGATTACCAAGCAACTTCCCGTAATCCGACCCGAATGGGAGCAGAGGCTGCATATAAGGCTGCATATGAGGCCAACTCTCCAGGCTTCTTCACCAAGTATGCCCCTCTGGCAGGAGCAGCTCTGGGTGCCACATATTTGGCCGGTGGATTTGACAAACCTCCAACGAACGACAAGCCTGTATACAACCCTGCTTACACGGGAACGAACTACATGACGGACAACCCGCAGTTGTTCTCTGGTAGTTTGTACAACTACCAATCTCAGGGTGCAGGCGCATACGACCCCTATCGCACAACCACCTATGCAGGCGGACAGGGAGAAGTTGCTCCTGGTGTGGTTACGCCTACTGGAATCATGCAAGCACAGTACTCTCCTGAATATGGCCGCCGCCGAATGCAGCAGTCGATTCAGCGGTACTACTCGCCGCTCATTGGCACCGCAGAGCCCATCATGGCGGCCAAAGGCGGATCGATCAGGGATTTCCCACGCAAGACTGGACCGATCAACGGCCCAGGAACAGGGACTTCAGACGACATTCCGGCCATGTTGTCGGACGGCGAATTTGTGTTTACCGCCAAGGCCGTGCGCAACGCGGGCGGCGGAAGCCGTCGCAAGGGTGCCGCACGCATGTACAAACTTATGAAATCGCTTGAAAAAGGCGGAATGGTGAAAGGCTGATCATGGCGGATACCACAACAACACAACAAATTGTCCGGGAAGCCCCGGAGATTGAAGCGTATAAGCTTGACCTACTGAGACAAGCTAAGGGATTGGCCTTCAATGAAGGCCGCACACCTTTGGCAGAGCAACTCCCCGGTTTCAACGTAGCCGGCTTTGCACCTGCCCAGCAAACAGCAATGAATGCTGCGATCGGCCAAGGGATTGGCGCTTTCGATCCCTATCTCACCAGTGCCAATCAAGCAGTTGGCCAAGCCTATGGCACCACAGGCGAAGCAGCCAATGTGTTGCGTGGCGCGGACACCAGAAACCAATACGGCGAAGCCCAAAATGTCTTGAGCGCAGGCATCGGTGCCTTGGCACAAGGCGGCGGTCAGTACGACCCCGGTATGGCCGCGCAGTTCATGAATCCGTATCAGGCCATGGTCACGCAACAGGCTTTGGCAGAAATGCGCCGTCAAGGCGATATTGCACGTCAGGGTACTGCCGCTCAAGCGGTCCGTGCTGGTGCCTTTGGTGGCACACGCGAAGGCGTACAGCGTGCAGAGATGGAGCGTGGCCTGCAAGACGTCATGGCACAGCGCATCATGCAAGATTACGCACAGAACTATGCCCAAGCCCAACAGGCCGGCATGGGCACCTTTGAGGCTGCCAAGCAACGGCAACTGGCTCTTGGCCAAGGTCTTGGCCAAGCGGCTTCAAACATCGGTGCATTGGCTGGCCAAGAGTTTGGCCAGGGACAACAAATCGCCAGCGGTCTTGGCCAAATAGGCGCACAGATGGGCCAGTTGGGTATCCAACAAGGCGCTCTTGGTCAAACCGCACAAGCAATGCGCCAAGGCGACATCAACTTCTTGTACAACGTCGGCCAGTCTCAGCAGGCGATGAACCAACAGCAGTTGGATGCACAGCGCGCAACAGAACTGCAAAAGGTATATTCGCCCTACCAACAGGCGGCCTTCTTGTCGGACATTTACAAAGGCGCACCATCTACTCAGATGTCAACGGCGGCGGTCAGCCAGCCTTCTGCAAGCCCATTCCAACAGGCTTTGGGAGTGGGTTTAGGTGTAGTGTCAACGGCCGCTGGGGCAAAGAAAGCTGGACTCTTCTAAGAGGGCAATATGAAGAACAAAATGATGGAAAAAGACGTCGAAAACATGGGCATCATGGCCGGTTTCAAGGACATGATGGAGATGGAGGACGACGACATGGAGGACACAAACGAAGAGGACCGTGTTGCCTCTGAGGTCATGGGCCGTTCTCCAAAGTCCCCAGAGATTTTGATGAACAACCTGCGCGGTGACATGCGCTCCATCGACGCTCGTATTGACGAGTTGGCCGACATGGTCGGCTATCGCGCGGCCAAGGACACGCCCCAAGAAGTGCTGGCACTCTTGCAGCCCGTTCTTGCTCAACAGCAAGGCATTGGTGCAGCACCGGCTTCAGCCGAGTTGATGCAAGGCCCACAGCCTCCAATGGCACCTCCTCCAATGCCCCCTGGCACACCTGGTGGCATGCCTCCTGAAATGATGGCGGCGATGATGGGCGGCCCCGGCGGCCCACAAGGCATGACTGGTCCTCCTCCACCTGAGACGGGAGGCATTGCTGGCGCACCTCCTATTGCCATGGCAAGAGGCGGCTATGTTCAAAATTTTCAAGCGGGGTCTACTGAGGACGGAGTGACCCCTGCCGAAACAGTCCCTGAAAAAGAAGAGCCTTTGTTTCAATACCCTGCTGACTTGATTGTTGCGGCCAAAGAAGGCATGCAAGGGTTCTTGCAAAAGCAGCCACAGGTACTTCCTGACTTGGCAACGCTGACCCGTCAGCGTGAGCCTGCCTACCGCACAATCCTTGGGGACACCAAGGGCGCGAGCGAAGCGCAGATGTTGTTTGCTCTTGGCCAACGGGCCTTTAACTTCGGCGCAAACGTCGATGACCAAGGACGTCCATTGCGCGGCAGCTTTGTTTCCCGTTTGTCTGGTGCTGTCAGAACACTGCCTCAAGACATGATGGCTCGTGTGGCAGAGATCGACAAAGGCGAACGCGCCATTAAGCTGGCCGCGTTGCAAGCGTCCGAGAAGGACATCGATCAAATCCAGGCGGCCAACAACGAACTGATCAAGCAAAAGAGAGCTTTGTTCAGCGACGTCATCAAGTCCGAGGCTCGCATTGCGGCGGAAAAAGAAAAGCAAAAGGGCAAGACCGCAAAAGGCCCATTTGGCACAGGCGTGGCCGGCGAGACCTTGAACATCTTCACCAAGATGGCACCGGACTATGCGGCTGGAAAACTCACGCCAGAGGACGAGCGCATCTTCTTGACTGCTGTGACAGACTACACACAGGAACAACAAATCCCTGTCACCGATCCTGTCACAGGCGCAATCTCTTACCGGACACAACGCAATCAGCTCCCTGACTTTGTACGTTCGGCATTGGGCTTGCGCGGCACGAGCGCCCCCGCAGGAAGCGTTCAACCAAAGCCTGGTGCAGGCAAGAAATCTGGCGAAGGAGAAACCCCCGGAACCATTTCCACGGCTCCCGGAACACTGCCTGCTAATGTGC
>Ga0075470_10000799_pt1 | contig 9947 bp, 5 predicted proteins | sample DEB19_08_DNA_4_FD_71482 | JGI IMG/M metagenome (GOLD analysis project Ga0075470, IMG submission 71482) | Aqueous microbial communities from the Delaware River and Bay under freshwater to marine salinity gradient to study organic matter... | ecosystem: Environmental > Aquatic > Marine > Coastal ... | reverse complement strand
ATAAAAAAGTTAGGATTTTATTAGGTTCAAGAGCTAAATATCCTAGACCTGCATTTGCACAAAATACCACGTTTGCTACTATGAAGGCATTGCCTCAAAATTCATATTATCAAATAAAAGACGCTCATACTGACGAGATTGTAATTGCATACGGAGAAGAAACTAAAATTAGTACAAATGCCAATGGAAGTTACTTTGACTTTTATACGACAATGCTATATCCGGAAAGATATTATAAATTTGAAATTAAAGCAGTTTTTACTGATATCACTGAATACTTTGACTCTGTAGATTTTACATTTAAGGTTATTAAATAATGGGAAAATTAACAAAAACTCCACCGGCAGTTGGAAACGATCCAGAAGTTGTTGCAGTTAAAGACAATCAAGGACGTTTATATGATTTACATGAATTTGATCCGGACAAGCTAGTTACTGGAGTTATTAATCCAGACAAAGTTGATTCAGTTTTATATCCTACATACAGTTTTAATTCCAATGGAGTTGTAGTTCTTGATAAAAATAAAGAAGATCTTTCCACTCAAAGAACTATTATCAACTTAACTTCAGTAAAAACTACTAGTAAAAAATTTAATGAAGTTGTCGACACAGAAATTCAAGAATTTACTGAAGTGTTAAATTCGGATACGACATTTTTAGCTAATCAAGTTGCCGCATTAGATTCTTCAATCCAACGATCTCGAGCTGAAAATTCTAATCTTCAAAAGACCATTACTGATTTAAATCAAGAAATTGAATCGTTAAAAAGACAGGCTCAATTAGCTGCTAATCCTGTACCTAATTTTGTAAGTGATACATTAAGTGCTGGAAAATTTTTATATCCTGACAGACAAGGACGACCTGGCGATCCTGGATATCCATTAATACAAAATATGCTTTTGTCTAAAAATAAGACAGCAAGAGCGATAATTCAACCGGACGGAAATTTTGTAGTATATACTGGAAAATATACTGAGCGTGGAGTTCCACTCGAAGCTGAAATAGCTGTATTTGGTAAAGGATGGGACAATTCCGGAGCTAATAATAATCTTAATTTAAGTAATTCAGTAGCGTTTGTTTGGATTTATTCTAACTTACAAGGCGGTGGGCAGCTTGAAGTGGGTAGGGCTGGTACCGGACGTTGGATAGTAAATTACGGGTCTGGAAGACAAAACGTTTCTCCAGCAGCAAGACTTCAATTAAATGACGCGGGTATATTAAGTTTATTTGACGGACCGAATTTAATTTGGTCAAGCTACGGAGCCTAGAATATCTATTATAGATATTTATATTAAAGGATGTTATCAGTTTACACTAATCAACAAGAGTTATTAAGATCTACTAATACCACTAAGGTATCTAGATTAGAATCTATTGATAAGGAACTGTTAGATGTAAGACAGTTTTCAATTACACTTAAAAATTCAGGGTCAATTGACATATCCTCCCCTGTAGATTTAGAACTTCACGTTTACACTCCAGACGGAATCTATTTAACTGGCAATCACGACATTCCGTATAACGTTGATTACAACGGGGCTGATTCATATACTTATCAACATTTAGCAATTAATACAAATTCTGAATTAGATAAATTAGGAATTAATCGCGGACAGTATAAACTAGTATATAATTTATTTAATAATGTATTAGGATCTTATAGTGGGCAGAAAATTTGGATTAAAGAAATTTCTCCTTCTAGAAGAGAATTAAGATTACAATTAACTGATAACAGCAGTATTACATTACGAGATCAGTTAATTCAATTTAAAAATCGTTGGGACGATTTAACTACTAACAACGATGTATTTGATTCGTTTGTATTAAATTTTGGATTTAATGAAACGTTTCAAGTCGTTAATATGCGATTTGACATATTAACTGACACTCCAGAAATTGTTGTTCGTTTATATGCACCACTTCCGTCAAGATTTGGTGAAAAAGCTAAACTTTGGATTTCAGAAGAAGTTATCAATCCGGTTTTAGAAAATGTATCAATCGTACCGAAATTTATTCCAGATCCAGTTACTTATTTAGCTGGCCCAAATTTTGAATTGGAACAGTTTGACGGAGGGTCAGTTGCAACCGACTTTAAAAATTGGAATGAATTACTAGCAGCTAATCTACCAACATCACAACAATTAATTGACTCGTATTTTTCAGGAAGTTTATCTGGAATAAAATTAAATACAAGTTATAGAATATTTGACAATTTTGTTCACTACGGCTCTGCAGTTGAGCGAGTGAAAAATTTCAAATATAAAATGGAATTGATCGAACATTACAGTGATCGAATTCAAGAAGTATCGCAAATTAATGGCGGTAATATTACTCAAAATAATTTAGCAGATCTTTATATTAAACGCAATCGAGTTGTAAGTGGGTTTGACGATTTTGAAAAGTATTTGTTTTTTGAATCAACCGGAAGTGCTCTTTATACTCATTTTAACGAGGCGTCTGGATCACTTACTTCTAGCTCTATTCAGCCTTGGCCAAAAACAACTCCTACGCCATTACAATGGCAACAGGCATTTATGCTTTGGTCAACTGCTGCTACTACTTGGAATATAGCGGCAGCCCCAGATCCATACGGATATTTTGCAAATCAGGTTCGCACTACGTCAGCAACGGGGTTATCCTATTATAATGGATTAATTGACAACGCTACGCTATACGATCGATTTAATATACATAAATTACAAAATACAATTCCAATACATATTCAAAACAGTGATGGCGGGGCAGAGTATTCGTTATTCATTAATATGATTGGTCAGCATTTTGATATTTTATGGACTTACATTAATGGATTAACTGATATACGATCTCGAGAAGAGCATCCTAAAGATGGTATGCCAGATGATTTGCTATACAGCGTAGCTGAATCAATGGGATTCAATTTACTAAATGGTAAATCTGCATCTGACTTATGGAAATATTCTTTAGGTGTTGATAGTAACGGAGATGCGCTTCAAACTTCAGTTAATGGAATTAATTCTCTTTCTGACGGTAAACATACTAAAGAAATTTGGAGGAGAATTGTAAATAACTTGCCTTACATTTTAAAATCTAAAGGCACTTCAAGAGCAATTAAAGCGTTAGTATCTTGTTTTGGAATTCCTTCAACCGTATTAACTATTAAAGAATATGGAGGACCTAGCACATTTACAGATAATGATCATTTTCCAGAATACGTTCATGATAAGTATCATTATGCATGGCTATCATCCGGAAGTTTAAGTTTATCTGGAGGCCAATTTCAAAATGGCTTTAAGCAATGGGTAGATCCTAACGTATTAGAATTTCGTTTTAAAACAGACAATAACTATAACTACGGAGTTGGATATGATTACAATTTAGTATCTATATCTAGCGCTTCTGTTAGTGATAATGTTAACGTAATTCTTAATAAAGAAACTAATGACGATAATCAAGGTACCATTACTGTATTTAATACAAGTACAGGAATGGCTATTTCAGCTTCTAACTTAGAAATATTTGACAATAGCTGGATACTAGTTACTATACAAAATACCGGAACTACATCTTCATTAAATGTTGTAAAGTCATTATACGGAAAAACAATTTACAACGCATCATCTAGCTATCAAGGATCGCTGTTACCAATTTTTACGACAAATAGTACAATTACTATAGCTTCAGGATCTAGAGCAGTATCATCTTCTATAAGCTCTTCAACTCATCCTACAACGGCGTCATTTAATGGTACTGGATTTTTAAATACTAATGCCGGCAGTAATCAATGGGATTCTAATTTTGATGTATATTATTCCGGCGTATCTGGCAGCGGCGAAACGCAAGTAAGTTCAGTTTATAACGCTGTATCAGATAGTAATTCTTATAGTACTATTAGATTTGGTTTTAGTACAACACCACAAATAACTTTATCGCCAAGCGGTTCTATACAGTCTTATAAATTATACGTTTATAATTCTGCAAATAGTCAGTGGTATGTAAAGACAGCTATTTCTGCTGGTAGTTTACAGTCTGGAATTACTGTTACCTTAACAGGTCCAACTAGTACCAATTTTAGTACTGATTTAAATACCGCTGGATTTGCTATTACATCTGATCCAACCGGAAATGCAAATACAATTGTATATGATACGCTAACTGAAATTTATGTTACTTTGCCAAATGGGCAGACAGTATCGCAGTTGTCAAAGTTTAATGGGCATTTTCATGAAATTCGTTTATGGTCTGGTTCGTTAAATGACGATTCAATGGAGGAGCACGCAGCTTCGCCAGCTACGTATACTTACAATGTTAATCGCTCAATATTAAGTACCGGGGAAGAAGCTGGTAAACCTTACGATCATTTATTGCAACGATTTACCTTAGCTACAAAAGAAGTTAAAAGTGGGTCGTTTTATCAATCCACTTCTCATCCTAATCAAACTTTAAATACAGGTTCGATTTATTTTATAGGATATGGAAGTAATTCTGGATCTATAACTTTTGAAGGCTTTGAAGAAACTTACTATACACCATCTCCTTCTCTTGGAGGAAATAGTTTGTATACAAACAAAGTAAGAATTGAATCTTCAAGTTTAGATCCTAATAAACGATTAAATACTAAAACAAGAATTGAAAAATCTTCGTTTGATAGATACTCAATTGATTCCAATCGAGTAGGAGTTTATTTTTCTCCCCAAACTGCAATTAATGAAGATATATTTAACCAATTAGGTTATTTTGAAATTGACGATTACATTGGAGATCCTGCAGATTTACTAGCTGACAATTATAATGAGTTAAATAACTTTGCAATTAACTATTGGAAAAAATATGAAAATCGTAACGACTTTGAAGCGTATTTCCGAGCTTTGGAAATTTACGATTTTACTTTATTCAAATACATTAAACGTTTATTACCTAAACGTGTAAATGCAATTGTAGGGTTAGTTGTAGAGCCAAATGTATTAGAAAGAAGTAAAGTTAAACTTCTTAATAAACCTGTAATTGAAAATTTAAAGAAAGACGTTTACATACCAGCTCAAACTCACGTAACAGCTTCCGGCGAGTATCAAGATTTATTAGGTGTTATTGAGCCGCCCGTAACTATTGCTGATTCGGAAATTAATATTATTCCTCCAGGAGTAATGAGTAGCTCATTAACATTTACTTCAGAATACACTTCTTTATCTAGCACAGTTTCAAACGATTTAACTGATGTCAATAAATTAGGAACTTCATGGGTTCAGCATAGATACATTTCTAAATATAAAATTACAGAATCAGGCTCGTATACGCCTTTACAAACTACTATATACGCTCAAAGACCGACAGCTTCGTATGCTACTCAATCTATTACTTCATATAGTAGTAGTATAGTAGTAGAAACTAGATTTCAAACAGCTTCAATTATAACTTTAACACCTACGCAATTGTCAAATGCTTTTACATTAACAGCTCCTATTACAGGATCAGCTAAAATTACTATTGCTGCTATTTTCAATGACGATTTAACTATTTATGACGACGTACCGACACCTATTTATGGACTTTCTTATCAAGGCGGCCCAGCTACGGCTAGCGTAACTATTCCTAATCCAGGAACAGGATTTTATTTACAAAATCTTGGCAATTACGCGGGCAATGTTGTAATAAGTTCTATTACAGTAACTGATACATACACTTCTAGCAGCTATACAGTTTCTAGTTCAATCGTTCCTTTTTACTATGAAAAGTATCAAGGATTAGGTTATCAAAATGCTAGATTTTACGGATCTAAATTAACTAGTTTAGGCGGAGTAAATAGCAATGTATATCCTAAATTAGTTCCTCCAAATGCACCTCCTAACACAATTATATTTAATAGTACAACGACTGACGGAGGACCTGTAGTTAAAGTTACCAAAGTAAATCCAAACCAAATTGTATTTGCAAATAATCAGTTAACGACTGTTGATCGAGCTAATACCGGAAGAGGCGGTCCGGTTAATCGACCTAGAACAAACTTTAATGCGTAAAAATTAAATTTTTCAAGATTCTATATTTATTAAAAAGGTATAAACAAAATGGGATATCTAAATAATAGTACAATAACAGTAGACGCAATTCTTACTAAAAAAGGAAGAGAATTGTTGGCTCGTGGAAAAGACGAATTTAAAATCACTCAATTTGCATTGTCTGACGATGAAATTGATTACGATTTATGGAATCCAGCTCACCCGCTAGGATCAGATTACTATGGCGTTATTATTGAAAATATGCCATTGGTAGAAGCTAGTGCGGACGAGTCTAATATTATGCGTTATAAATTGGTAACTTTACCAAAGAAAACAGCAAGGATTCCTGTTATATCAGTACCTCAATCTTCAATCACGCTATCAGCTCCGAATCAAAAATTTGTAATCACTCCAACGACTACAAACTTTACTTCAGGAAATGCTACGTTAGGATATACAGCTATTTTATCTAATTCAGATGCCGCTACACTTCAAGTAGTTACTCCGGTAACTGCAGGTGTTAGTCCTACCGTTCCAAGATTTATTGGAGACGCGGAATCAGCACAAACAGTATCAGCAGTTGGATTTAGCTTTGCAATTATTGCTAAGCAGCAATTAGTAGCTGACGTATCTGCAACAATTACTATTATTGGTAACGAAACTGGTGGAAGAGCTACTATTAACTTACTCGTTAAGAAAGTACAATTAGCAACCGCTACTAACGTTTCAATCACTAACGCCGAATAATTTAACTTATGGGAACAATAAGAACTCCTTTTTCTCAAGCAGCTGGCACTGCTGCAAATTTAGTAGCAGCACCTCAGGCAGGTCAACCTGCTTTACAGCCTGCTGCGATTGCAGTAAATCAAAATCAACTTCAAAATGAGATTGAAACTCGAGCTCGTGCAATTGCCAATGAAATAGTAGCTCAAACAGCTAGACAGAGTCAAACAGCCGCTAATGGTCGAGTATTTACTCGATTTGATGTAGCTACAGATGTTATTGAAAATCAAAAAACTTTTGTGACTACTGGATTATTTTCTAGTAATGCTGCTACAATGTCTGCAGCTTACACCGGCTCTATTCAATCGGCAGCTTCTAAAACATACTATTACGATGTATGGAATGGAACTTCCTCAACTTCAGAAGCTCAATTTGCAGTAGCTTTTGGTCATCGTTTAGGATCAGGATCTTCGGCTCAGGGTACATTAAATGATTCTCCAACTAGAGCAGTATATTCTCAATATCGTTTATTACTTCTTAATCCTGGAGACACGACATTTACTTTTGGTAACGGAGAATCTTCAGATGAAATTTATATTGTTAATTTCAATCGTGCTAGAATTAAAGATAAATTAGATCCAGGTAACTGGGAGTTACATTTAACCAATTTAAGTGGGTCTGCAGTAGTAAATAGTGTTCATACCGGATCTAATGTAAAGGCATTAAACACTAATTTTATTTCTTTAATTGACGACTCAGGACAAACGCAGCAAACAAATTTAACAGCTGCGGGTCGTGTATATAATATTGTATCTGGTACAATTACCGGAGGAGTATATAATACGTCAGCTCCGAAATATTATGGATTAGCTTATCCTGATATGGGTATTTTAGTATTAAATGGTAATGCTTTAGATACATCAATGTCATTTAATACAGTAACCGGATCAAACGTAGCTGGCGATAATGCTTGGAAATTATATACTTCTATTTCTGGAGCTATGTCGTTTAACCCAACCACTAAAGCTTTTCAAGCTCGTAATGAAGAAACGATTACTTCAACTCATTTCTTTGTTAGAGTTAAAAATGGAGAATATAATTTTTCAAATAATCCAACTTTCGTAACAGGATCAGTAGGAGAATTTTCTCAAGCAACATTTATTGGAGATCCAAAAGTATATATCACAACAATTGGTATGTATAACGATCGTCAAGAATTGTTAGCAGTAGCAAAATTGTCTCAGCCAGTACAAAAGTCATTTAGTAATGAAGCTTTAATTAAGGTTAAGTTAGACTTCTAAGAATAAACCCACCAATTAATAGGCTCTTTGATATTTATATTAAAGAGCCTATCTACTATATATGGGAAAACCTGGCGTATTTAAAAAAATTGATAGCAGTGATAAAACTATAACTCCCTTTAAGGTTTATAAATCTTGGAGGTATGAAGGCACATCTAGTTTAGATAATGACAATTTAGATCGTTTAGTAGCAATTAAACCTGACCCAAGTAAATACTCTGGTAATAAAGTTACTTTAGATACTTGGCAAATGCAAATTGACTCAGCTTCATTGCTAGTTAATTTAGCAAACCAACAGCCAGCTTCAATGGTTTGGTATAGTTTAAACCATTTATATTATAAGCGAGCCGGGCAACCATACGAAACCTTCGGATATGCAGATCCTGCAGCAGTTGAGCGAACAATTTTCAACGAAGCGTATGTTATTTCAGTACCTCAAAAGAAATTTGGAGAAGCTATTAAACCAGGTTCAGTAAAACTTAATTTTAGAAATACGGCTTTAAATGCAACTTCAATGTCGTTAGTCGACGATGGAAAAGGTAATTTAATTGACACTGTATTAAGCTCTTCTATTAGTAATGAATTGTTATATATAGGATTTAATTCTTCTACGTATAACAAATATTATACTGAATATATATCTTCAACTAGCTCATTTTTAAATACTAATGAAGATATAAATACTATATACGCAGAAACACTTCTTCCAGAGTTAAACGTAACTGCTAAGAAAATACATATAAGCCCAAACACCGGATTAACTATTGGAGCTACTAATTGGGGCAACGCAGCTTACATGTATGGAAAAGGATATATTCGAATTCCAAATCGTGATGAATTTAACTTTAAACGATCTAATAATTTTGCTGTTTCATTTTGGTTAAGATCAGAGCATGTAGGGACAGATATAGGATATATTCTTACTAAAAGAACTACTGGCACTGGCGAAACACTTTCAAATAGAATTATAAATACAGGAGATGTAAATTATAATGCAAGTCAGTATCCGTTTGAAATTTTATGTGATGCAAGTTCATTAATTGCTAAGCAGACAGTTGGAAATTCAACTTCAACATTGACTACTAGTATAACTCCAAATACTCCTACTCATATTGTATTTCAACAAACAGGATCTTTAATTGAATTGTATGCTAATGGGACGTTAATAGCAAACTCCACAGTACCAAACGGAAATATACATAACAATGCAGATATCTTTATAGGATCGTTAGGCCTTGATGCTAATAAAGACGGAGTGTCTGGATTTAAAGGGGCTATTAGAGAATTTTTTATCTTTGATAAAGGATTAACGCAATCTGAAATTAATCAATTAGCTTCTACCGAATTAAATACAATGTCTACAAATACTAACGCCGTTGGTAATGTATTTTACGAACATGGAATAATTGTAGTTTCAGACCCTAGAGCAAAATACGGAACTGCTGAATATAAAACATTTAACGATCGCTTATACAATTACATTTCTGCAGTAACACAATCTTCGTATATAACCGATTTTTCTTTAGAATATAATTCCACTCTTACTTTATATGAATATGAATTTATTTGTAAATTAAAAGAAGACGAATTTAATTTTACTTCTAATCCAACTATACGAATAGACAACAATCCTAATTCAGAAATTCCAAAAGACTTCGTAGGTAATAGTCATTTCTCTCCTTACGTAACAATGGTTGGATTGTATACAGATTCCGGAGAATTAGTAGCTGTTGGTAAATTAGGTACCCCAATTAAAAAACGAGATGATGTTGATTTGAACTTAATTGTTCGATTTGACGTATAATTATAATAAAGTAAGTTATGGCACGAAAAAATCAATGGAGTAGAAAAGCTGTCGCAGCTAAGTACGGGTTTCGTAGCGGTTTGGAAATGGAAATAGACGAGTCGCTTAAGTCTCGTGGGATAGACGGAGAATATGAACAGCATATAAT
>Ga0075470_10000797_pt1 | contig 9951 bp, 12 predicted proteins | sample DEB19_08_DNA_4_FD_71482 | JGI IMG/M metagenome (GOLD analysis project Ga0075470, IMG submission 71482) | Aqueous microbial communities from the Delaware River and Bay under freshwater to marine salinity gradient to study organic matter... | ecosystem: Environmental > Aquatic > Marine > Coastal ... | reverse complement strand
TTGATAGTTCATTGGCATCAATAAACATGCGCTGTAGTTTGTTCAGCGCCTTGTTCATATTTCCTAGAAGAAAACCGAACCCAAGCCCATAAAACCCATCAGGATTGGGCAAGAATTGATAATGAGTGAAATACTCAATAGGTTCTTTGTTGTTGACTGGCATACCAGTCTCATCAACCTCATAGCGAACTTGCAACCGAAGAACCTTACGACTGTTCCGGTCGATCCAGATAATATATGGCTCAAGGATACCATCACCATCAAGGTCAATCAGCGTGTGTTGTTCAAGGATGCAGCATGGTTTGTCAGATACCAACTGCGTGTCGTTCTTCCTCAGCCCCTCCGCATCATCGGCGGCGGCCTGCATTTGGCTAGAGTCATAGTCATTATATGTAGTTCCCTCGTCAACAAACCATCCTGATGCTTGCAGGATTTTTGTCTCGTTGACGGACATCCACTTAACATGTGTCTTGCGCTCTACATCTTCTAGTCTTCGAGGACCAACACCATAAGGAACAACCAAGTCTTGCGCTCTAACGCGCTCTATAATTACCCTACCGCGTATTGGAGAGAAATAAGTTTTAGTAAAATCGCTACCATGAATAGCGACAGCCAAAAACATCTGGGACTTATTAATCTTGTAAGTCCTGTCAAGAACCCCAAGCTGATAAGACATATGACGCCCGACACGTTCTGCCCTAGCTCTAGCATCTGGATTCCCCTGTCCTACTGGAATTGCATCAATGAAGTAACGATTAGGAAAAAACGCTTTGTAACTGCGAGACTGGAACTGGTTTACAGCCTCAGCCAATACAGGCAGCGACTCTTGGCTAGACCCCTGCCACGGAGGATTGTCAGACTCATCTTCCTGATAATAGAGTTTTAGCCATTTTGTATGCTTTTCTTCCCACTCTGTACGGGAATCAAGGTCTGCCTCGAAGTCTTCTACGCACTTATTGGCTATTTCTCGCAGTTCTTCTTCTTCAAGAGATGATGCAAGGTTATTATACTCTGGATTTACGTATGCAGCCTCTTGAGCGCCCTGTTCAACTTGCTCAGTTACCTCATCCTCAGCAAAATCAGCCGAAGGTTCCTGCAAGCCACTCATTAACTCCAATAGATTTTGTTCTTCGTTCATCTAGTTTTCCCTCAAAGTCTTTGGCCCATTTTTGATGCAGCTTATAGTGCCTGAACGTCCATCCAGCCAAGCCATCTCCATATATTGTAATATTAAGGGGCTTTTCACCCTTGTACAAATCGGCCAATTCCTTCGCTTGAGCCAACCATTGACCCTCGCTCCAGAAAGTGCGCGTCACAGAACGATTTCCGTATGTTTTTTCAGTAAATGTGACCTCAATATACCGTTGTTGACCATGTTCATTGAGTTCAGCCATATCTGGACGAGAAAAGCGGCATAGATCATAGCCAAAACAATGAAATTTCTGGAATCCAAGGCATTGTTGCAGCAGGCAGATACCCCTAGTGGCTGTTGCGGACCCGCCAGACACCAAAAGGTCTCCCTTCATAAGATGCTCATGCTCGCCAGCGCCAACAAATGCATGGTATCCAACTACCTTGCACCCGTTCTCGTTTAGCGTCCTAACAACAGACGGATGCACCATAGACGACACAAAGTAAATGATACTCTTGTCTGGATTTTTAACAAAAGCCTCTACGTGCGCCCTTGGATCAAGCAAAATACAAGCCCAAGGTTTAATGCCCCACTCAAGAAGACGTTCTACGGCGTGTTTTACTGCAACAATTTTAACACCACGCTCATAAAATGGTCTTATATCATCAGGGTTTAGGCTTTCACCAGCGGAACAAATAACAACTTCCTCATCGTTTTTAGCGCACACTGTTGCCCAATGACGAATTTGACCTAGATTTTCCTTAACTTGGTCTTTTATTTGCGTATCTTGCACACAATTTCGTGTTTTAACCGTCATATCAGCCAAACTCATTGGCGCTTGATGCTGTGCTAAGTTTTTTTGCATTGCTTTTGCGGGATCAACGGCTGGTTTTACGCCATTATTTACCTTCCTCTGTCCCTTACGATGCTCCATAAAGCGACCAAGCTCCGTTAACGGCCATACATGGTATCCGGGAACACCATCAGACAGATTCTTTCCGGTAATTTTTAGATTTTTTCTTACATCATCAAAAACATCGCAATCGGTCCAGCCGGAAAGCTGCAATGTCTTATCTGTGGTATAATACTCGCGCATTGCCTCAATAAGTTTCAAACCACCATTTTTTAGATCATAGGCAACAAAACCACACTCACTATGCGGTGCGTCTTTGCGGCCAAGGTAGCTAACTACTTCCTCGCTACTCGGTAGCATTTTCTTTAGATCATCAAGCGAGATCGGGCGGCGGGTAATAACATCTGCGTCAAGCCAGATAATATAGTCGTACCCTTCCATATTGGCATAAAGAGCAGCCTTGTGCAGCGCAAAAACCTTGTAACTGAACCGCTTGTATTGGAAACGGTAATTGTCTGTCTGTTGATCGTTCTCCCTGCGCTTCAAGAAGTCGATCTGCTCTTGCTCAAATACATTACCAACAAAATATGGCATATCCTTACGGACTGTATTTTTAATTGCGTTGTATAGCGTATTGTATTGCTGTTCTGGCAAGTTATCTAGCTGAATGAAAAGATTACATTCCTGCGGCCAAAATTCAGTTACCGTTGCGACCATCTCTGCTGCGCACATATTCCAATAGTCATACGGAAATGTTGTACATACTGCTATTTTCATCCTACCAAGTCTCCCATTACCATTTCTTTCACAAGTTCACCAATCGTAGTCTCAGGTCTCCATCCCAATACGGCTTTTGCCTTTGAGTTATCACCGCAAAGATATTCTAAATCATTCGGTCTGTAAAATTGCTGATCTATCTCCAACACTAATCTATCTCCTACATATCCCCTCTCATCAAGTCCAGTCCCATCAAACTCAATCTTCATACCAACAGCAGAAAATGCAGCGCACACAAATGACCTAACAGTGTGCGTCTCTCCAGTTGCCACTACATAGTCATCAGGCTTGTCATGCTGCAACATTTTATGCATTGCTTTAACGTAGTCTCTAGCATGACCCCAATCTCTTAAAGAGTTCATATTTCCAAGGCGCAGAATATAGTCCTCACCGCGCTTTATTTTTCCAACGGCCTTTGTAATTTTTCTTGTTACAAAAGATTCGTGCCGCAACTGGCTTTCATGGTTAAACAATATACCATTGCAAACAAATTGATTAGCCTCGTACCTAGCATTCACTCCAGCCCAATGAGCCGCGACCTTTGCAATTGCATACGGAGACTTTGGTTGAAGTGGGGTTTCCTCGTTCTGCTTTGTCTGTCTTGCAGCGTAACCAAACATCTCAGATGTTCCGGCCTGATAAATCTTTGCAAATGGCACTATATTCCGCGCACCATGAAGAACATTCAGGTATCCATTATAATTAACAGAGCAAGTAAGGGATGGTGTTTTAAAGCTATAACCAACATGACTTTGTGCAGCTAGGTTATAAACTTCTTGAGGGCGATACTCTTTCAAAGCCCAAGCAACAGAATCATAATCCGTTATATCTCCATCAATCAACGTAAAGCCATCTGTACCAAATACATCAAGCCTTGTTAAGTTTTCAACCGATGTTCTAGGCTTCGTAATACCAACAACATGATAACCTATATCAATCAAATGCCTTGATAGATATGCTCCGTCCTGACCAGCAACTCCAGTGATAAGGGCTGTCTTCATCTACACACCATAATTAACAGTTAGCGTTTCCTTTAGTGGCTCATGCTCTCCAGAGTCTAGATAACGATTGTAATACTTCCACCATACATCTGCGTGAATTACATCTTTGTAACCATCGAAATTTGGGCTACCCTCTGTGTAATGAATTACATCTGGTTTTATGTTTGATTTTGAAAAGCCCTCAATCCAGTTGTATGTCTCTGGTAGTTCACCAATCTGATGATCTTCAAGCCATGTAAGAGCATGAAGCCATGAACCGTCTTTTGTACTGACAAGCTCTGGTGTAAGAACCTTGTTTGCCGGATGACCACAATTGAACAACATAAAACTAGACCAGTTCTTGCGGAAATAGTTTGTCTGCGGAACGCCATCCATTTTCTTGCGGTTCTTTGGATTGTGTCTATGCTTTACAACCATTGCTGCATATTTGTCATTTGTTAGCTTGAAAAGCTCTTTGATGTCTGAGTCAAACACCATATCGCAATCCATGAACAATGCCCATCCCTCATAATTGCAAAGCTTTGGAACAAGGAAGCGTGTGTGAGAAAACTCTGTACTAAAAGGCTTTCCATCTACCAAGTCAGTAAAGTTCCCATCATATGCATTGATAAGCCAAGGACGTGAAAACAATCCCTGTCTACGCAACTCTTTATGCACTAATGGAATGATTTTTGGTTTCGTGAACGTATTAAATTCTATAGAAAACTTACAAATGTCATAGGTGATTTTTTCTCTACCGTCAAAACCTATGAATACCCTATTTTGTCCCATTTTACCTCTCCTGCTGCAATTTGTTCCAATGTAAATTGCTTATCCGCATAGAAGTCCACTAGGTCGTCGTAGTAGTAGAATTGATGGGGTCTTTTTACGGCATAGTTCTGTAGTACCCCATGTGTGTCGTAAACAGGCTTTCCTTGTGCTATGCCTTCAAGTATGCCTATCGAATTAAATGCTATCACAGCATCTACCTTAGAAACAGCGTCTTTAATGTCACCATCACCCTTATTTTTCACGAATATGTTATATGACGAAAAATCATCAGTTATTTTTGCCGTCCAATCCTCAACCGTTGTGTTGTTGAAATAGGCTGAATATGGGGATGGAGGAAGCACGAGTATATTTGAAACATCAATATCTTTCATCATCATCGGGCCTACATATTTTTCATGCATTGCATTTTTAACAATGCGATATGTGCCGTCTATCTTTTTTCTTCCGTTTTTATCTATATATTTCGCACCAAAGTATCCATTATCAACATAAAAATAATCCAACCCGGCATGAATAAGAGAATGCATTGCATTCCCACATCCCCTATGTATTCCGTAGAAAATATGTTGATCGTCAATAATTGGGCAAAAGTCTTTAATATGTTTTGATCTAACTGTATTTTTAGAGGTAATCGCCTTGCCTACCAACTGTGATAATTCGTTATCTGTGTACCAGTAAATCATGACCTTATAATATCCACCTCAGAGCATACCGTTCCGTATTGAATCTCAAGAACAAGCGTTGATTTTATTGCATAGTATTGATGCCAATATCTTTTTTGAACAACCCTGTGTTCGCCCTTTGTAACTGGTTCTTTTTTTGCGTCAACAGACTCGCTATCATAAATAAAAAATCCCTTACCTGATAGGAAACACCACAGTTCGTTGCGGTGTAGGTGTTTTTGCAATGATAAGTGCTTATCTTTTTTGAAGTACAACAACTTTACTTTAAATGTCTCGTAAGACAATAAAGTAAGATACCAGCCCCATTTACGACGACTGAACTCCACGTACCTTCCTCACCAACTCTGAACTGCTCTCTGTTTTGTCGCCGCCAATTTCGTAAAGCATTTCAACACCAAGATACCCACAAAGCTCCGCTTCTGGTGTGTTGTCTTTACCTCTGTCTCCACCCTTGGCAAAGTAGTCTGGCCTAATCTTCCTAAGCGCATCACAAACTGTTCCGTCAGAGTCATCGACTGGAACCACATCAATAACCCCCTTAATAGCACCAACAATAGATGCTCTCTGATCCCACGGCATAAATGCATAGCCCTTCTTGCGCTTTAACCATGCATCAGAGTTAAGGATAACAATTACATCACCGTATCGTGATGCGTCTAAAATGTAGTTAATGTGGCCGCTATGTAAAGGATCAAAACCTCCTGACACAGCAACTATAGGACGCTTCTTCACTTCTTCTTCCCCGTTACTTCAACAGTGTATCCAGTTGTTGCAATAAGGCGTTTTTTCTGTGCAATTGCGTACACAACATCTGCAATATCTACTTTAATAACAAAGTCAGGCGTGAACACAATTTTAAGCAGGACAACTTCGCCTTCTCTCTCAACCTTAACCTCTGCACCATATTTATTTGCAAAGTAACCCAACACTCTACGAGCATGAGCAGCGCGAAGTTTATTATATTTTTCTACGATTTTATCTTTAATTTTCTTCATTACTTGTCTCCCAGAACCAATACGATTTGCGTATAACCACCGCCCTTTACGGGGTCTTTTACAGGCAGAATTATAGCATTTTTCATGCCAGCAACCAATTTATTGCAGCCATAAAGATTTGTATCTGGCATATTGCCTGCTTCATCAGGCACATAATAGTCATCCAAGACGATCACTGTGCTGTATTTGCAGTTCTCGTAGTCGCTTGCAATCGTCTGCAAAGAGTGACCGCCATCAATGAAGCAAAAGTCTGCGCTAATCGGCTTTAGCGTCTCTCTTGTATTTCCCTTTACAAGATTAACTTCCGTAGCACCACTACCGCGCTCGATCTCCTGCCTTACCGTCTCCACAGGATAATGCGGCTTTACATTTAGTTCTTCTTTGTCTGTCGTATCATTTGCATCTTCAAATAGGTCATAGCCAAGGTAAATAACATTGTCGTTATGAGCCTTGGCCTGCTTTATCATGCGAATGGCGTTTTTGCCGTTCCATGTTCCTATCTCTGCTATGCTTTGTGGCTGGAATATGTCGATTAGTTTAAGAAGCTGTTCGTATCTGTTCATTTAACACCTCATCCATCAAAGACATTGTGTGAGAAGTACCAGTGCTGGTCAACACTAAATTCTTATCGTTATGTTTAACGTACTCAACTATCGGGTAATCATTGCCTCCGGGTGCTGTCTTGTCGCCTATATATATGAAATTATACCCACTATCGTTTAAGTATTTTGCGGCCCTCGACTTGTTCGCGCCATTACTGCATATATCTACCGAAACCTTACCTCCAGCACTTAACTCTATATTAGGATACAAGGTCTTCATTACTTCAATAAACCCGCTTCTCCAACTAGCATCATGGGCGTTTCTTTGCTCTATTGTCGCAAACCTACCAACGGGGCAAAAGTTCACAAAGCTAGGCGTTCTCCACTCTATGCTGTTGTTCTCTAGTGGCTTGTCTATCCTGCAAACAATGTCCGATGTAATTGTCCTTGGTAGCGGATCGGCCTCAACGTCTTCCCACAGCTTATATCCGTGACCATCCCTTAGCTCATGTCCATTTAGGCAAAATATTCCGGCCATCCCATGCCACTCAAGCATGTCCATAGACTTTGTAAAAGTATTTCCGGTACAGAAATATACTGGCATTTTGAATGATGCCTTAACGATCTTTGATAACATCTCCGGTCTTATCGGCTCCTGCGACTCGCAGACCACACCGTCAATGTCCAACACCAATACAGTCTTGCTCAATACCGTCCTCCCGTCTTCTTCTCTGCCCTAAGCGCCTTCTCTCTCGACTCCTCGTACTCAACAACATCCCTCTGTCGCTTTGTCCACATTACAGGGCGACTTACAAGAGCGTATCCAAACTCGTCATATACGTGGTCTTCCTGCCTTGTGTCCGGCCCCTTTTCGGGTTGCCTTTCGTCTAGTTGCAGCTCAGGTACAGTACGCCAAAAATGCACACAGTTCTCTGTCACATACACCCCCGGCTCACCCGATGATGGAGCAATGCGGCGGCGAACCTCTAAATAATTGGCTATCCTGTCCTTTTGAGACTGCTCTAATATAACCCCGTTCTTGGCGAAGTTCTCGGCTACACTCGGCCCATCATGCTGCGCCCACATTGCGGAGTCGCCAATCCTGTAGTCTATCTTCTCAACTGTCTTGGATGCCCGAATCTCCTTGAGCATATTCTTCTGACCTTCAATGTCCTTTATCATATCATCGCAGCCAGACTCTATCGCAAGTATCTTCTGCGCGACCTGCCAGCTTTCCTCCCTGCACCCCTCGTCAGGCTTGCCGTTCCATCCATAAAGCTCCCGATACCTGATAATACTGTTCTTGGGTATGATAACATCCTGATAGCTACCCTTGCCTTTGAGCGTCACATCCTCATCCGGCACGCAATACCATCCCACCGAATATGGCTTGGCCGTACCCCAATCGATAGAGACAAAGCGCGTCCAGTGCTTTGGTGGGGTAAACGATCTAATCATGTTAGTTGCGCGACTAAGCTTTTCAAATGCCGCTCCTGCAACTATATCCCAGTTACCATCTTCCATTGCCTTTACTAAATCTGGTGATCCAAGCCCTCTAACTCGCTCAAGATAAAGCGGATCATTTAACATCAATGTTGGATTGTCTGATAGTTTTGCGGGAACAAATTGTCTACGCATACCGCCTTCCTCTGATGGCATTTGCCTTATTTCATCTGGCTTGCAATTATCAACAAACGATCTTTTAAAAAATGCGTGTGAGTTACCGCCGGGGTTTGTAGCGCAAATAATTCCCGGTATCTTGTTCTTCCAAAACTCGCTGATCTTTAGGCCACCAGTACGAACACGCGACCTCAAAAACCGATATTGATATTCAGTCAGGTGCGTACTTTCATCTACAAGCAATAATCCTATCTCAGCACCTTGGTAGTTCAGAACTGAATTTTCATGTTGGCAATGCCGGAGATGGATTGCTGCGCCGTTGTCGAATTCAATGTCTATGGGTTCTGAATACTTGATCTTAGCTTGTCCTGTATCTATAAACGGACCCAAAAGCTCTGGAAAAGAATTAAATCCATTCATGTGATTTGCGATAAGATCAGGATTAGTGCGGCGAAATAGATATACGTGAAGATTCGGATTGTCCATACAGGCTGCGATTGCTATGACACGAAGCAACAGACTTTTGCCCGCGCCCATCGCGCCACCGAAAAGTATCTCATTGGCTTGCGAGTGAAGTACGTCCCATTGTCTAGGATGCAGAGATATTTTCACCTTTTCTCCAATGAAACAAAACTTGTGTATATTTTTTGCTTTTTTTAGTTCCGCAAATATCTTTGGCGTTCGTTTTAAATTTTCTAACTTTATATCCAGACCGTAAATTTGTCAGGTGTTCTGGCGTTAGCTTTCTTCCCATCATTTTTGCAGATCTTTTTGCTCGACATTCTGGTGACATCTTTTTGCCTCTCGTATAATCTCCTCTTTTTTTTCTGCTTTCTTCAGATTGATTCCTGCTATGCCAACTTATAATGGCCTTTGTTTCTTTTGAATGTCTAAATCCAAGCTGGCTACTTGCTTTATTGGAAATATTATATCCAGCATCTACCGCCATCAATCTATCAAGCCAGTATTGCTCTCTCTCTATTATAAGTTTCTTATTTTTTTCTAAATATTCAATAACAATAAAATCAAAACTTTCTTCCCCATGCTTATTCCAAGCATTTTGTAGATATTTATTCTTATGATTTCCTCGTCTCAAATCAATTTTATGACGCCTAAATCTTGAGCCTAAGTCTGATGCGCTTCCTATATAAAACTTTCCGTTGTTTTTATTGAAAATTTTATATATTCCAGATCGCTTATGTAGTAGTGCTACTGCCATCAACCAACTCCTTCACCACCTCTGCCTCTATCGCCTCTAGTGCTGGCTCACTCCGCATGATGATAAGTGTCTCATGCTGCACCTTGCCGTTTAGTTCCATCGTCTGTGCTGGCTTGCCATACCCACGGTCTAGCAGCTCCTTTAGCGCACCCAACACAGTCTCTAGCTTTTTGCTCTCATGTGCCATCTGTACAGCTTTACGTACAAGTCCCGGCACAGCAGCTCTGCACAGCTCTTTGATGTCATCCGTCTCTGGTAGGTCAATGGCTATCGGCTCATCCTCTACAGGAGGCGGTATGACTGCTTTTGGCTTGCCGTACAGCTTATCGTAGTCCATTGATTAGTGATCTTCCCTCGT
>Ga0075470_10000786_pt1 | contig 10044 bp, 6 predicted proteins | sample DEB19_08_DNA_4_FD_71482 | JGI IMG/M metagenome (GOLD analysis project Ga0075470, IMG submission 71482) | Aqueous microbial communities from the Delaware River and Bay under freshwater to marine salinity gradient to study organic matter... | ecosystem: Environmental > Aquatic > Marine > Coastal ... | reverse complement strand
ACCAACTGCGCTACTGGGCCTGGCGTCCCCAACGGGATTTGAACCCGTGTTACCGCCGTGAAAGGGCGATGTCCTAGGCCCCTAGACGATGGGGACTAGAGGTAAGACAACTATACTCACAACTAACTAAGTTCCCAAAGCGAGAATTCCATTTACCACTGTTAGCTCTCTTAGTGATGAAACGAGGGTCCTTGAAAAAGGCAATTTTGATCGCGATGGCAGACGAGCATCCTTTTGATGAAATCCGAATAGAAATTGCGCCTTTATTAATTGAGCTATACCAAAGTTTTGGATTCGAAACTTTTTTTGTGTACGGTCGAAAGCAAGGCCGCTTTATTAGAAATATAAGACGTGGTGTTGAAGAAATGAGATGGAATAGATGGTATTTGCTGCTAAGAATTTGGGACAAGATCTTCCTGAGATGGTATAGTTATTATCAACCCTTTCTCAGGATTTCTGGTAACAGAGTTGACGTAAATGTCCCCGAAGACTTACGACACTTATCTGTAAAAATTCTTTCTGCACTCAATTTTCTACATCAAAGTGATTTTGATCTCGTAGTTCGCACAACGGCAAGTTCTATAATTAATCCGCTGATGTTAGAGGAAAGTTTACCTAAGAAATCTGATTTTGCTAAACCACTTTATGCTGGACGAAAGATAAGTCAAGCAGACGGTTTTAACTTTGTATCTGGTTGTTTTACAATCTTAAACTCTGAATCAATGCGATTACTCAGAGACTCAAGGCGCAAAATAGATTTTTCTCTCATTGATGATGTAGCTTTTGGCCGAATCTTCCGAGACTATAAGGTACCAATCTTAGATATTCATAGTGTCAACATTTCGAAATTAGAGGACTTAGATGAAACAAAAGATTTCTCATCAATGTCCCATTTTCGTTGTCGAACGGGAATAAAGCAGCGAAACGATATTGAAGTGATGAGAAAACTTCTCGTCCTTATTAAAGAGGATTTGCACAATCGGAATATCTAAAGTATGGTTTTGAAAGGTCAAGTGAGACAAATTTAGGGCCTTTAGCTCAGTCGGTAGAGCAACGGACTTTTAATCCGTGGGTCGTCGGTTCGATCCCGACAGGGCCCACTTAATCGATAACAAAATACTAGATACATGATTCAAGAATTTGTTTTATAGTAAAACTGGATTTGAACCCAATAGTTCTTTTTAGTAAGGAAATATCCGCGATAGAACTGACGGGGTCACCTTCACGTGCATCTTGAACCTCGGGAATTAAATCAGTTCCCATCAATTGTTGAATCAGTGTTATGATTTCAAGAACGCTTGAACCTTTTCCACTACCAACATTAATTTTGAAGTGTGATGTACTTCCAGTCATAAAATTATTTGAAAAGAGTAAATGCACGATGCGCACTAGAGCACCAACCGCATCCATAACATGAAGATAATCTCTGATTGGGGTTCCGTCTATCGTAGGTAAATTTCTTCCTAATACTATTGGTGGCTGATTACTTTTAATTCTTGAAATGGTCGCTGGTACTAAGTGAAATGTGGACTTATCTTGCAATGAAAAATGAGTCGACCCAATGATGTTGAAAAATCTAAGAGAGCAAACTTTCATATTTGAGTTTTTGATTGAGTCAAGATATTTTTCGGCCATAAATTTACTCAATCCATAAGTGGATATTGGACTTCCTGGGGTGGATTCTGAGATGGACTTACCGTCTAGATTTCCGTATATAGCCGAGGAGGATGCATTGATAAAAATCTTCGAACCAGATTTTTCTGAAGCTCGAAAAATGTTTTGCAATGAAATTTGATTCTTTTTAAGGAAGTAATCAGGGTTTTTTCTTGACTCATTAGGTGACTTCATCGAGGCGAGGTGTACCACGACGTCAGGACTGTAGTTAACTACACAATCGAGCAAGGATCGGGCACTCAACATATCTGCTTGAACTCCTTGTACCCCGAGAAATTTTATTCTGTTTACCGAGTCACTAGAATTCCCAACTAGCGGAAGGAATTCAATATTCTGATGCCTTAAAATTTGCAATAAATGTGCGCCGATGTATCCTCCCGAACCAGTTACAAGCCATCGCACAGTGGAAAGTTACCATCGGAGTGGAACTATTTAAGAATCCTGTATAGTTTTAAATGTGAAGTGGATCCTTGTCACAGCATCATTTGGCCAAGAGAATTACCACGACGCGGCTGAAAGATTGCTTTTACAAGCGAGAGCATTCGGTCTATTTGAGAAATGTATCCATGTTACGGAGCAAAACCTAGCTATTTTTGCTCCGAAAACAAGTCAAACATACGGGAAATTTCTAAATGACGAATGTAAAGGATTTGGGTATTACAGCTGGAAACCAGAGATAATTCTTACAGTTTCAAACCTCTACAAAGATCATGGAGTAACATACATTGATGCCGGATGCGAAATGAATCTGAACATCTTCACAAAACTTAGATTGAAATTCATGATGAAGCAGGCCTCTATTGGAACATATTTTTATACACTTAACTATCCCGAAAAATTATTCTCGAAGAAAAAGATTATCGATCATTTCAAGCTAACTCCTAAACAGCAAAACAGCCCTCAAATCCAAGCAACATGGTTCTTCCTTTCGGGTGGCATCGGGAAAAAAATTGCAGATATTTGGGCTGATACAACCTTGATTTCAATCGATATGATCAATGATTCCTCTGAAGATGAAATTGACGAATTTGTTGAAAATAGATACGATCAATCAATTCTTTCATGTTTACTAAAATCTCTTGGAATCCGAAGTAAGAGACATAAGTCTTGCTATAGACCGCTAACATTGCTCTCATCAATTAATTGCTATTTTCATCCAATTTGGTCTGCCAGAAATAGATCTGGAACATCGATAGCAGATGGTAGAAGAATTGAAAAATAATCTGAAAATGAGTCGAAAAAGTTTGCGTGCAGAATTAAATGGAAAATTAAAAACATTAGATAAGAGAATTGATACTGTATATGATTTAACACTCTCCTCGCTTGCTGAATTGCCAAGATTCTTAATTTACGTAATTAAACGAATACTCGGAAAAGAGAATAAAAGAATTGAAAATTCTGTCAAATTTTGCAATCTTCAATTACAAAAGTCTTTAAAAGTTAAAGTTAGAGAAACATTTGATTTTGAAATAGTGAAGGAGGCTAACCCAATAGAACTTGCTTTAAAGTGCAAAGAGAAACTTGGTTTTTATCCTATTTCATTTGTCGACATGCGTGAATTAAGGACAGAGGTTTTAATTCAGGAAAAAACAAAAAGCTTTTCAAGCATTATCCCCGGAACGCTGTATTCATATGATTCTGAGGTAGATTATTACAAAGAGTACCAATCATCTGAGTTCGCATTTACTTTCAAGAAATGTGGATGGGATTCTTATCGAAGCATAGAAATTGTTTCACAAGGAACAATTCCTATTTATTTGGAAATCGAAAAAGTACCAAGATTTTGTATGACGTTTTATCCTAAATTGAATATGCAGATATTGACAGAAAACTATCTTCAGAGGCCTTACATCCTCAGCTCCGAAGCAAAATTTAACTTTCTCGAGTTAGCATGGAGCAGGCTGAATACGAAATTCTTAGGTAAATATCTTCTTGAACTTGTCGGTGCAGAACCAAAAAATGTTTTGTTTTTTGACGAACACCTGGATATTTTCAAGGGAGATTATCAGAGTATGATGGTATTAAAGGCTTTTTCTGACATCACAGATTTAGACGTTACGACTCCTCAAAAACTCGAGTACCTATTTGATTCAAATTACCAGGGACAGGATCTTTATGGACGCGGTTTTGGCTACAAAGGAATTCTCAAAAACAGTAAAGTTAAGAATAGAAAACGCGAAATAGATTACAAAGATTTTGATTTGGTGATTGTTGGTAGTGCGGCTCGAAACTGGAATTTCATCAGTAAATTAGAAGATAAAATGCGAAATAGAGTGGTTCTTATTTGGGGTGAAGATCATGCTCCTACCAAGTCGGAGTTAGCTATTCTAAATCGAAAGAGCTCACATGTTTTCATTAGAGAGATAAGTCACCCTTTTATCATTCCGTGAAGCTAGATGTATGTTTAACTTGAATTTGAAGTTGGATTTTTAATACGTTTGTTCCTTCGCGTCACTTACTCATTCTTTAGAAAGTAAACTGGCTTGAGACCTCATCTTTAATCAAAAAGGGATTGTTGAGCAAGTTTGAATCATATGACAAATGTTGGAAACGCTCTTCTTGACCGCGATTTTTGGCGATACTCGAAAGTGGTAGGTAACGGTGGAACTTAGTTGGAAAACTTAAGCTTTGGCTTAGAATTGAATTCAGCACTGAGAAGAATAAAGAGACATTCGATATTTTGGGTTTTAAATTGAGGCGGCTGACAATTTCCACGTTAGCGTTCTTATTATGGATTGAAATTATTTTAGTGGACTCACCTGTATTTGCGCTGAAACTAGCGAGGAACTGGACCAAACTTCGGAATTTGAGGGATTTGCCCTTCAATTCCGAATGGCTGGATCGGCTATTGTGAAATTCGGAAAAAATAAATTGTTTTAAGCGAGGAAAAACTAAATTTTTTCGATTAGAGGGTTCTGTTTTGTCGCAATTGGGGCTAGACTTTGTGATATGGCAGAAAAGAAATATGGAAGCAATATTGCTTCATTACGATTATCTCAATTACTTCTGTATGTTGGCCCACTTGTTACTTTAGTCGTCAATCCTTGGTCAAATTATGATCCAATCTCTCTGCCCAAAATGTTAGTACTTTTGATTTTCAGTTTTGCCACGTTTTCTGTTATACTTTCGGCTGGTCTTTTTTCTCATAAAAGTCTGCCAAAATACTTGGTCTGCTTGATTTCACTTTTCGTTTTAGGACTCTTTTTAAGTCTCTTATTCAGCGGTGCTCCGATTTCCCAACAGATTTGGGGAAGCTTTGGTAGGAATACTGGACTTCTTACGTATTTAAGTTTGACCCTTATATTTGTAACGTTAGTGGTCTTGCGTTCTCATCTTTTATACAGTGAAATGATCAATTATTTAATGTGGACGAGTTTCCCAATGACTTTCTATTGCGTTATTCAATATTTAGATATGGACCCTTTCCCTTGGAGTGAAAGGGGAGTATTTGGAACACTCGGGAATATAAATTTTCTTTCAGCCTTCCTAGGAATGACTTCTGTTTTGTTATTAATTCAATCATTAAACTCCAAAGTTTCCGTATTTTCTCGTATCATTTATTCTGTCAAGTTATTGATAGATTTATTTCTTATAACTTCTACTGGGTCTATTCAAGGACCAATCATTTTCATTGTAGGGCTATCCATCTTTGTTCTTGTTTACCTAGCTAAACTTAGGCGAGCTAGAAATATTTCTCTGATTGCCTTCTTAACTATTCTCATCGTTGCACTTTATTTAACAGTAAGTGGCCTGAATAATTCTGGCCCTTTTTCAAAGTTACTTTTCCAGCCTTCATTTTTATTTCGCCAAGATTACTGGCATGCTGGTTTAGATATGACGATGAAAAAGCCTTTCTTTGGCGTTGGACTTGATTCTTACGGTGATTGGTATCGTGAAGTACGTGGTGAAGTATCTACGCTTCGTACAGGCCCCGGTCGAGTCTCCAATACCGCGCACAATATTTTCTTAGACATTTCTTCTAATGGCGGTTTAATTCTCGGGGCCGCTTACTTATGTTTGGTTTTACTTACGTTATTGGTTGGTTTTAAAACAGTTCTTTTCCAGAAAAATCTTTTCACATATCAAACAATGACTTTTTGTGTTTGGATTGCGTACCAAGTTCAATCTTTAGTGAGTATAAATCAAATCGGTATAGGAATTTGGGGATGGATTCTCACAGGAATGGTAATTGGGATGCATCTATTGCGCGAGGAAGATGCAGAGAGCACACCGCCGTCTGTAAATAGTAGAAATTTTCGACGCCAACGAATCCAATTTGGCGCTCGGGATTCACTCGCGCTGGCAATGGGGGGAATCGTAGGTTTTACATTGGGTATAGTCCCACTTCAGGCAGATGCCGCTTATCGTAATGCCTCTTCCAGTGGTGACATTGGAAAAATTAGGATAGCGGTAATGAAATTAGGAGCAACACAGTTCCATAGAGAGTTAGCTCTTGATTTTGCATTGAAAAATAATCTTGCGGGTGAAACAAAAACTCTTGCTGAAGAACTAGTTCGTGATTATCCAAGAAATTATTTTGGTTGGAGAGTACTTTCAGTTTCTACTGCCAACACGGACCAAGATCGTTTGATTGCCCTGAATCAAGCGCGCGCCCTAGATCCTTACAACCCCGAACTGAAATAGGTAATTTGTCCGTTTTGTCCGCTGTCCACGACAAATTCCCACCCGATTCGTAGAAGGGGGTAGAAGCGGCGACGGCCGACTCTGTAGTACAAAACCGGTATACAAATAAGGGGCTCTCACTAGTGTCGCTACGCAAGAAAACTGCCTCCGCAGGTCTGAAAGTCTGGACTATTGCGGAACTTGGTGCTTTCTACACTGAGCACCGCAGCGAACTCGTTGCCCATGCCTCTCGCATCCTGAAGGACAGTGCTCGCGCTGAAGAAATAATCCAAGACGCCCTAATTAAAGTCATGCTGGCTGCCCCTGAGCTTGAGTCCGCTGATCACGCTCTTGGCTATATGCACCGCACCATCGAAAACCTCTGCATCGATATCTTCCGTATCGAAGGCCGCCGCCCGAATCTTGTAGTTCTTGACGATGCCTCTGCACAACTTGAATCCACATGGGTCGATAACAAGGACCACGCTGATGTAATCGCAGCTGCAGATGATGCCGCGATTGTCCGCCAGGCCCTTGCCATGCTCTCACCTGCTGAACGCGCAGCCCTTGTCATGTGGGAGATGGAAGGCCGCTCCACCGAAGAGATTGCTTCCGAACTCGGCATAAAGGAAACCGCTGTTCGCCACACCGTTTCTCGGGCTCGGGCTTCACTCCGTCGCGTGATGTCCGAACTTGTTATTGATAAAGAGCGTGGACTTACCGCTCTTGACATGCTTTCTATTACCTACAAGAAAACCGCGGAAATTGCGAAGAAATCCAGCAAAGCCGCACTTTCTCTCATCCTTGTTTTCTTCGCGTTTCTAGGTTTTAACTCAATGCCTACTAACACCAATGTTCCAAATATCGTTGCTGAAGAGATTGTTGCTTCAACTGAGATTGCTGGATCAGCCGAGGTTGCAACTCCAACCACGAGCTCTTCGCCTTCACCTAGCGTCGTTGCCACCGTTGCTGCGAAAGAAAATGTTTCGGCAGTTAACGCCAAAGCTTCTAACTTCAATTTTGCGGGCCTTGATAAGAATGGCGTCCCAACTGGATTTACAGTCACGGACTCAACTGGATCGCTCGGCAGCCTTTATATGACGAACCGCGCGCCAGTTCTCTCAGAGACCGAGCTCACCCTCTCCCAGGTAGCTAAGACTGAACAGGGCGCTGCGAACATCTTCCTCTCTCAGCAGCTCATCTCAGACTCAACGGGATTTAGCTATATCCCGAGTGTTTCATATGGTAAGGCTGGAACCTGGTCTCCGCTCGTCACCTCAGTCTCTTTTCGTGATTCTGAGCGCTTAATCAATGGAAATTACCTCGTTACGGCGATTATTAAAGTAGAATCTGAGGTGCTTTCAACCGTTGTGATTCCCGCATCCGCTAGTGGACGGGATCTTTTTCAGGCGCCACGGCAGGTAATCACCCGCCTCGTACTGAACCCAGGAAAAACGCAGATTTTGGCACAAGCTATTTATGTAGTTGAAAAGGGAGTGAAGTAGTGAACTCTCAGATTAGTTTTCTTCGTCGCGTCCGGATACACGGCGAAGAATGTGGTGCAGTAGCACGTGCATTGCATCACGAGGCGAAGTTTTCTTCGCCAGCCGTACTTGAGAACGTCTCAAGTACGACTTTTGAAAGGAAATAAATGACAAAGTTAACCTTCAAGCGTCTTTCGCTTGTCGTCGTAACTGCGTTGGGTCTGGGCTTACTTGCTACAGGACCCACATCAGCAACAATCGCGACTAGTTCGGACACCTTAACCCTGTCTGCTACTACGGCTTCGATTTCCGCTGGTGAAACGGCTTCCGTTACGATTACGCAAACAGCTATCGGTGCCGCCGCTGGCGACTCCATCGCAGTTGTGGTTACCAATCAAACACGCCCAAGCTCAGGTGACGGAACCTTAGGTTTGTACGTCACTGATTCGTCTAATGCGACCATCAGAACGACTGCAAATGACATTCCTGGTCAACAAGCTGGTAGACCTGGCTATGCCTCAGGAACACAATTGGATTATCGCGATACGGCAACTACTGCAATCGGAACCGATATTCGAGCATCTGCCGGTGGCACAACGGCATTTTCGGCAACCTATCGGTTAAGTTTTATCGCACCGAGTGTTGCGGGTACTTATGTGTTCAGAATCTATGCCGCGAACGGCACCGGAGCGAACTCATATAGCCCAGTCGCAGTACCACTTACCTGGACAGTAACAGTCGCTGCCAATGCTTCTGATGTTGCAACAACGGCATCGAAGTTCTGGTTGAACAGAACCACTGAGTACACAGCGTTTACTGGCGTCCTCGGGTATCCAGCGACATCGGCTCGTGATTACAAGGGACTTGAATCAGATTCAGCTCTTGTTGTCACTGCCGGCCAACCGCGTCTAGCATCGGCTTACACAGCTCATGCAGTTATCTCGCCTGTAATCATGAACGCAAGCGATACAAAAGTCTCATCGCGATCAAGCACGCGAGTTCTTGACTCAATGACAATCACCCTGCAAGGTGCAGGTCAGCTTGCAGTTAATTCTCGCTACACCGGCTTGAGTACCACCTATAGCAAGCAAGTGACAATTGCTTGGGATGAGACTGCCGTCGTATTTGCAGATGGAACTGTGGGCACGGGTACGTTGACTGCGTATGTAGGTAGTTCTTCTACTGCATCCAAGGCACTTACTCAGGGAACCAAGACAATTACGTTCGCTGGCAAGGCAACCTCCTTCACGGTCACAGGCTATTCAGCAGCACAACGTGCTGGTGGTAACGTGGCGTATACTGGAGCTGCTGACTCAGCAACTGCCACAGGCATTGCTCCTCTATTACGTTTCACCGCTGCAGATGCCGCTGGAAATGCTGTAACGGGCGCGTCGTTGAATACGGACCCAGGTGAAGCAAATTTCTACGCTATCTCTTCCGATACCTCAATCGTGGCTGCTGGCGAAGTTGTTGGAACCTCAACTGCTGCTCGCCGAAGCCCTGCATTGTTGTGTACGTATGAACGTGGCGGCGCTTCAGCACTTGCAGGTTATTTCACTTGCGATGGTCGAATCTATGATTCAGGAACTGTCACTCTGACGGTAGTTGACTCAAGAACACTCACAGCTAGCGGAAACGTAACAACTTCAACTGATCACGCAGTTGTTAAGTCAACCGCATTCAGCGTAACAATCGCTGGGTCTGGCTACACTGGAACTGTTTCTTTTGGTAAGACCAGTTTCAACATCAATGAGGCGGCAACTTTGACTTCAACCTGTAAAGACTCGGGTGGTAGAAATGTTGCGGATGGCAATAATGGCACCTGCTGGACCAATCTAAACTGGAAGGGTGCAACGCCTTCTTTCGGTTCAAATGGTTCTGCAAATGCAGCAGGCGGCACATTCTCATCAAGTCTCATCGGTTACCTCAATGCAACCGATAGCACAAACAAAGTTACATGGGTTGCAGGAGTTGACACCGCCCTTGTCTATATGCCAACTACTGCTGGTACATATACATTGAGCGGAAGAACTTCGGGAGCGACTGTGGATTCAGATATTCTGACCTTCACTGTTGTTGATCCTACTTCGGCTGCTAATGCCCTAGCTATCGCTGCTGCACAGGCTGCATCTGATGCAGCTACCGATGCTGCTAATGAGGCAATCGATGCTGCTAACGCAGCTACCGATGCTGCAAACCTTGCTGCGGAAGCTGCTGATGCAGCAACTGTCGCTGCTGAAGAAGCACGCGATGCTGCTGATGC
>Ga0075470_10000785_pt1 | contig 10053 bp, 14 predicted proteins | sample DEB19_08_DNA_4_FD_71482 | JGI IMG/M metagenome (GOLD analysis project Ga0075470, IMG submission 71482) | Aqueous microbial communities from the Delaware River and Bay under freshwater to marine salinity gradient to study organic matter... | ecosystem: Environmental > Aquatic > Marine > Coastal ... | reverse complement strand
AGTTTTAAAAGCATCAACAGAAACTCTAGAGAACTCTGGCTTGCTTCCTAAAGTTGGAGTTAATTATCTTCCAGAACAGGCAACTATGGGTGAGGTTAAAGATATAGCTAAACAAGCCTCATATATATCTGATGCTAAAGAAGTTATAACCGCTAAAGAAAAGATTTTTGAATTATCTAAAAATGTAATTCAAGACATAAATAACAAAATAGCCCCTATAATTGGAAAAACAAAAAAAGGTAAAGAGATTCTATCAGCAGCAAACTCAATAGAAGATGCTCAAGCAGAAATGTTAGGATCTTTTAGGGATGATTTCTTATCTATTAATAAAGATGTTAAACTTCCTACTGATAAAATTCAAAAAGCACTAATAGAAATACCAGAACAATTAGGTTATGTGCCAGGAACTAAGGATGTCCCAGAGAATGAAGCTAGTTATATTTTTAAAAAGCAATTTGAAAAAATAACAAATATGCTACAGTCACGAGTTGATCCATCAACTGGTGTTGCATGGGAGGGTTCTGAGAAACAATTAACTGGAAAAGAATTAGCAGATTTTTATAAAAGCATAAGCTCTGTTGCTAAAGATTTATGGGAAAAGGGCAGCAACCTTACTCCATCTGAAAAGGCTACTATAAATTTATGGGGAGCAGTTAGAGATGATTATTCTTATAACATAAAGAATACAATGAGAGATAAACAACTTAGTTCAATAATTCCAGGAATTAAAGCTAAAACATATGGTGAAGCTCTTGATGGTTTTGCAAATATCAAAAACTCATCTTTAGATTTAAAATCTTTATTGCTTGATCCAAAAAGTGGAGAGGCAACAATAACCGCTGAGGCATTAGCTGATGGGATATATTCTAAAGGAAAAGCTACTCTTAAAAATATTCAAGCTTTTGAAAATCTCTTTAGGGATGCACCAGAGATGGTAACTCAAGTTAGGCGTATTAAATTAGATAATCTTTTACAAAAATCTTATGATTCTGTAAGTGAAACCTATAATGGTGTTAAGTATATAAATAGCATTCTTGAGCTACCAGCAGATGTTGCAGAACACTTAGCTGGAGGAAAAGAGGGTTTGAATATGCTTAAAGCAGCCAGGGTTTATGCCAATAGGGTTCAAAACTATACAGTAAAAGATATATCTGAAAATCCCGAAGCCAAAAAGGGAGTTCTTAATCTACTGTCTTACAGTGGAAGGCTTATACATAAAGGAGCTGATGCTGCTATAAATTTTATAGCTAACTCTGGCAAAGATCAGTCTGTAGCTAAATATCTTAGTGCTGAGGGTAGAGACGAGATTCTTGCAATGACTCCGAAGCCAATGAGACAACGAATGCAAAATCACATAGATAGCATTATTGGGTCAGCAACAAGATTTAGAACATTCCAATATAATATGGTTTTAAGAAACCAAGCTGTTAAGTCTACTCAAAATAATGAGAGAAAAAAGTGAAATTTATAGACGAATACACCAAAGATGATTTAGCTAAAAGCTCAACAATCCTACAGTGTATTCTTGCTATATTAGATTACGAATGTAACAAATATCACTTTCAGCCAGAAGTCATTGGAGTTCAAGATAACATAGCTTATGTAAATCTAGATCCAATGACTGATATCGAGATCATGCAAGCTTGTATTGAGGTAAATAGACAATTCCAGCGAATTGATAAGAAACCAACTTGCTATCAACAGGAACATGGCAAGACCTTCGTGTTTTGTGAGGCCCTGCCATTATCTGATTATAATAGATTAACTTAATGTTGACAGCCGAATGGCTCTTTCATGGCTTGCTTCTCAGCCACATAATTTAGGAATCCAGCTAAAAAAGCAATCTTCTCATTTGATGTCTTTTTATCTTTTAGAACTTTCTTACCCCTTCTATCTATTTCTCTCCAATCTTCTGTGGTTAGTAAGCCAATATCGAGTGCTTCGTTGTGATCTAATTCAATGGTGAAATATCCTTTTTCAATCATGCTGCTGCCCTCCATGCTGTTGCTCTAATTAGATTTGTTTTTAATGTTTTTAACTATCTTATTAACTGTTTCTATATTTGATTTGCTTAATTTCTTTGTTTTGTATTTGTCATAAATATTATTAAGGGTTTGATCCATTAACTTATATTTCTTAGCTAGCATGAATGCTCTCTCGGCTTCAGTCATTATCTTGTTTTTAAGACTGACTGTTGATGGATCTATCTTTACTACTTCTTTAAAGTTTTGCTTCTTCATTATTCCTCCCTAGTGGTGTTGAATCTATCACATCACAAACGACTCCATTCGGTCCCATGTGTAACTTAATCTTACCCATGCTCTGTAGGGTTCTAAGATGTTCGTCTAACTGTGGGGTTGTGGCGTGCTTATAACAGGCTGCCAGTATTGAACTCCTATTCCATTTGCTTTTCCTCCTTATGAAATTCCAAACTATAGTGAAAGATGCTAATTGCTTGTTCTCTCCCTGATTTGCAAATGCTGAATACATATCATCTTCTATTGATTTCAAGAGATCATTAGCGGCAAGTAAGTGATCTGGACTTAGGATTAATTCATCAGACTGATCAGCAGCCAATATCTGAGATAGCTTAAGAAGGTGCCACATCTTTCTAGAATAATAAGCTTTCATCTCTCCACCAAGATCTATCTTCTGATTGGTATCTGCTTTTATAGAATTATATGTATCCTTCCATCCTATTCTAGTCTTGTAGCATCCCTGTAATTTATTAATATGACTCAAATCTTCAATTAATAACTTCTTAATTTCATCAGGCTTACTGGTTAATTCATGCTCATCTAACCATCCAGAATCATCAACCCTTTCTTTTTGATTTATAAACAGAACCCTCGATGCAAATCCTCCCTCAATTCCAGTTCTACCTATACAATCATTCAGCCATGTTGGAGTTGAGCAAGCTAACAAGTTAAGGCATGGATTGAATATCTCAATCTTTCCACCAGACAGAGTTTGTTTATCCCAAGCATTTTGCTCAGACCAAATATTGGTTCGTCCACAATCGTACAAATCAGTAAGAAGCTCTTGTACTCCCTCTAGCCCTGCTTTTCCTCCAATAGTAACCTTAGCTTCACTTGAGAAAGAGAACAGGCTTGAGTTCCTATATCTAATTCCACCGAACTCAAATATCTTAGAGTCTCCAGCTTCAGATAATTGCTCAACTAGAGATGCCCCAGACATTTGAGTGGACATCTTACTAATACCCTTAACTCCATTTATTATTTCCATTATTGGCCTAGTACTGGTGCTCTTCTTAGCTATTCCTGAGTCAGCTATTAGCATGATGTACATGTTTGGATATATAACTTGTATTCCGTTATAGTGAACCCATGTTTTTCTTTCTAGTGCAGCAGCTACTCCAGAGATTGCAGACCACAATAAGAATTTCTCTGGAGCACCAACATTCTTGGAATATTCTAGGAATGTTTGAATGAATGATGAAAAATTACGTTTTTGGGACATGAAATTTCCCTCCAGAGAACTTATGTTCTGGTTTTACAAACTGCATAAACTTTATTTTAGCAATAGTAGATTGGCTCATTATATTGCAGGAATCTCGAATGGCTCGCGACAATAGCTTATCTCTTCTCTTGCTCATTGCTTCTAAACGGCGCTCGCGGTATTTTTTTCCTTTAAACCACAGATATAGAGACAAATACCATACATCACGTTTCTCTCTAAACCCTCCAATAAAAGCTTTGAAGTAATCATTAAGATTATACATTTTCTAAACTCCCCCATCTGCTTCCAATTTTAATTTCAGTATTATCAAAAACACCTTCTAAAAAGCCATAGCTATCATCAACTTGAAGTAATAATGAATTATGATTTCTTGTTACAAGTTCGTGATCTTTGTAAGCTAGGCATATCTTTGAGATCTGATCGCTACTATAAGTTTCTGGTCCCCAAGATAAAGCTCTTCTGACAAGTGAATCATTAACCCTGTCATAATAAGTGATTTGTCTAGTTTCACTTTGCAACATTCTCTTAGAATACATTTCTTTCCTGATCCTATCTATTCTTTTTCTACAACCCTCAAACTCTTCAAGAAACATCTGCATTAACCTCTTAGCTTCAGCATCAGTATAAAACACTCCAGTCTTAGCAAAACACTTCTCAACGAACATCTTTGGAGCATCAAATTCATTAGCACTTTTAATAACTTGCTCAGCTATCTTAATTTCATTTCTAGAGCAAATCCCTTCTGGTTTTCTGAATATCTTACTAGCCATAAATCTATTTACATCTTTGTATTCGCTTAACATTGTTTGTAGTTTGTAGTCTGGAGCATCCTTAGCTATAAATCTTAGCTCTGGCTGATTAAGTCTAATTTGAACGAATGTCATTCCCTCATCAGCTATTATGCAATTCTTAACAACTTGCGGAACACTTGTGGCATCAAAACCCCTATTGAATAGTGATTTCTTGCCAACCCATAACCCATTTTCATCACTAGCTAGGTCCATAGAGAATCTAATTCTCCCATCTGGATCTGCTTCAAAATTCAAATATTCATCAGTCTTCTTCTTTAACTCATTGATTTTAATAAGGTCTCTAATTAGCATCTCTTTTGGATGCTTGTTTTTAAGCTTCATCAAAGCAGATCTTGAAACAGTTTCTTTACCTTTTGATGTTGGAATCTTTATTCCGATTTCTTTAAGGGCTTCTCTGACTTGTTTGGGAGAATTAATATTAATTTTTCGTTGCAGTCGTTCCATACAGGCAGATTCAAATGATGTTGAAATGGCCTGAATGTCTCTCTCTGCATTCTCTTGCATTGTGCAGAGCCTATCGGGATCAAGACGTAATCCTCTTGTTTGCATTGAATGAGCGATTTGCACTTGGGGCATGATGAAGTTTCTAAATGTTCCAAGCATTCCTCTCGATTCAAGAGCTTTCTCCATGTTAATTTTAGCCATGAACTGACCAGTAGTGTCTTGTCCATTATAAATAAGATGATCCCTCCAATGAGATATATTAGCCCAATCGCCAAGACCGTCTTTCCAATATGGATAAGGTGTGTATAATCTCCCAACATTGTCTAATCCCCTTTCTAGAGTAGGATGAAGGTATTTCATCGCTAACATCGTATCAAAACTTATATTATTCATTTCTATCCCATAAACAGAAGCCCACCACATCTCAAAAAGAGCATTTTGCGCTATCTTGCCTATGTTTTCAGATTCCCAAATCTGCCTATATAAATCCCATAATTTATGAAACTCAGTTGGCTTCCACTTGTCGGGCCTAGATTCGATTGCAATGGCCTCTGTTGGGCTTATAGCGAAGCCACAGCAGTTTACTCCATGATAGTCAGTTTCGATGTCTGTAGACACCTCTTGGGCCTTTAAAACTATATCCTCTAAGTAACTGACTATCTCTGGGAAAGAAAGGTCAAGGCTTGTCTTTATATTTCTAACAGGAATGTTTAGGGATGAAGTTAACATTTCCTGTTTTAGTTTTTTAGCTCCCCATCGGATGTAAGCAATACTTGCGTAATCCTTCTGGATAGTTTCAGGGTGTAACAAACCCATGACCTTTCTATTCCCAAATTCAGCGTATGACGTTAATAAACTTAAATGATACTTATTTATATTATCCATTCCAGTCAGGAACTTTAGAGCCTTGCTTCCAAGTGGAACTAGAATGTTTGCTTTAGAATTTAATATTGTTTGTTTGCAATCTGGACCTAAGATTGTGATCGCATAATCAGAGTTTAATATACCAGCACTAGACATTGAGTTCTCTATTATATCTCTTCTCTCTCCCTCTAGTATCCTACCTGATGCTGTTTCCCTAGCTCTCATTATATCTGAGATAATGAGTATTTTTGAGTCAAGAGTACCTTCTAGCATTTTTAAATCCTCATGATGTAAATTATTTGTGAAATAAAAAGCCCCAGATTAAAACGAAATGGGGCTATAAATTAAAAGTTACTGTGGCACCGCGCGACAAGTGCTAAGCCATTTTAGTGGAATCGAACCACCTGAACCTTTCGGTGCGGCAAAACACCAATATCGAACCATCTTATTTCAGCTTGGAATCGAACCAAGCAGTCGTACCTTGTATGTTCCAGTGATTAGGTTGCAACGTCGCGCGGGGATCGACTCCCGCAATACAAAACACGACAAATCACAGCTTCCATACCTCACAGTAATAAAATTTAATATTATTGTATCTGTTCTACTTTAGCAACCTCTGGAAACTTAGCTGGCTCACCATTGTATGGCTTACCCTCTTTAAGAGTAACTTGTAATTCAGCACCATGAAGAAGAGCGAAATTGAAAGCACCCTCAAGCTCCTGACCTGTGCAAGCTTTAACGAAAGCTTTAGTGATTCCAGTACCTTTTCCAGATAGCATCGTATTATGATAAACCTTCCAGTTATTATACTTAGTTAATTCTCCCTCAGCTCCAAAGATTGTTAGAGTCCACTTGATATATGGAGTTGATGGAATGCTCTTAGATTCCTTCTTTTCCATTCCTGTAACTCTAGCCTTATAAACTCCAGGAGGCAAAACACCTTCCGCTAATTCAGTAGCCTCACTTAGATCAGGTGTTATTAACCACATATCTGCGTCGTTCATTTGATTGTTATTGTTCATCTTGTTTTCTCCCGTTGTGTAAATGGACTTAATTGTCCTATTTAGTTTTTACTTTCATTTTCTTCTGTAAATAATTCTCTCTTAACCTTTTCCATAAAATGATTCTTCATGTCTTCTGAAGACATATTGTCATAACCTTCAAATCTTAAAGCCATATCTCCACCACAAATATTAGTCTCAATGTGGTGGCCTAGATTTGCTAGGTTAGCATCTAAATCATGTATAAAATTATCATCAGATCCAATGTCGAACTTCTCTAAAGTTTTAGTTCTATAACAAATGTCATAAGCTAATAATATACACCTATCTTCATTGCTCAAACCTTTGGTGTGTATTGGGTATCGTAATTTTGGATATTGCATTATCTAACCTTCACAATCTCAGCATAATTAGCCATAATCTCACTAGGCATATTTCTTCTCTGGGTTCTACAAAACGTAGTCTTTCCATCAGCTTGAGTTTGCCAAACTCTCTCACCTTTTTGATTTACCTTAGCAAAATAAACCTCTTCAAAATAAATTCCCAATTTAGCTTTAAGCTGACCAGGCATAAGAATCTCATTAGTTCTTAAACCAGTAGCCTCATCCTGTTCCATTTGTGTATGCCCTACAAACAATACGTTACACTCCAGGGCCAATAATCTACCGATGATTTGCTTAAAGTGTGTTGCGAATAATCCATAATCAGATTGTGAGTTCTGATCAATATTAGGTCTCTTAACTGCAGTTTGGCTAACATATCTATAATCCTCTAATAATGAATCAGACAATGTTGTTATCGTATCTAAAATCAATGTATCGAATGGTAATTTTTGTTTAGCATCGTGCATTTTAAAATACACTGCCATATCCTCTTGAAACTGAGCCATTCTTGGTTTTCCTGTGGCTGGCTTTATTGATATCTTTCCATATTGCTTAACCTCAATAGACTCAAGCATGGCCTTATCTTGAGAATAGAAATTAGCAGCACTTGATATCTTATTATCAAAGTCTAACCATAGCTTCTTACCTGGGAATGTCGCTGCCGCAACAGTCTTTCCAGCCCCAGATGGTCCAAGCAACAGAACCTTCGCATGGCTTGTTCCTTGAGTTAATTCAGACAACTTAATACTCATTTTCTTCTCCTTTTAGTTTTTGTTTACGCTCATATTCTTTTAATCTTATTGATAAATTAATTCGGTTAGTTAAAATCTTAATGCACTTCGTACAAGTCATTCTATCTATGTGAGCTGAATATCTGTAGTCATATTTCTTAGTGCCGCAAAGAGGCTTTTGTTTATCTCTCTCTCCTTCTGCATGAATTTTAGACTCTTCGTAATTAAATTGTTTAATCATTTAATTCTTTCCTCTATTTTTTCAATCATTAATTTAGCAAGCTCTGGTTCTTTTCTAAACGAATCTCTAAAATATAAATTAATGGCGTCTCTCCATTGTGTATTCATTCCACAATACCACTTAATCAACGATTGATCTGGATGTACTAATAGCATGCAAAAAAGCTGATTAAGTTCTTCAAGCGGCTTAAATTTAGCTGAAAACCACAAATCTAATTTAAAGTTTAAAGTCTGATACCAATATGGTTCTAAGCCTTTACAGATTCTCTCATGGCCTCGAATCGTTGGTGACATGAAGTCTTTGCCATCAACTCGATCAAGACTAACTGATAACTCCATGCCACTAGATTTAAATAGTGTAAAAAGACAGACCGCCTGATCTCTACTAAATAGATACTTACTGTTTCTACATCGTCGATAGTATCTATTCGTTTCGTTAAAATAAGCGCTTACGTCTACTTTCATTTCTGTAAATAAGTAAGCCAAAGCAGCAGCAACAGGTGAATCTTCTGCATCGTCTACACCATTAAATTTAATTTGACCTAGTTCATCGTAAATCATAAAGCACTCACTTTCACAATATTATTATCCACAGTAACAATTAGATTATCCGAGTTACCAACTGGAACACCATTAACTATATTTACAGAATCTGGTACTGTTCCTGATAAAACTAAAATTGCTATGATGTATTTCAATTTAAAGATCCATCTCTTGTGTCTGTATGAACCCACTGTTCTTGTTTATTTTTAAAATTTAAAACAGGATGGCACCAACACAAGTGCGTTTCTAAATGGGTTCCATCGTTAGGCATTGTGTGAACGTGGCCATCAGACCAAAAAGCATTGAAAATACTTGCTGTTAAAGTTGTTAATTGATGCTCAGTAAGACTATAGCCAGTGTCTTTAGTCCATTCGCATATTGCTAGATCAATGTCTTTTGGTTTCATTGTTCAACCTTTTCGTAAGTAGCTTCAAAAATATCTGGTTTGCATGGGTAAAGCTCGCCTTTAATTCCTTTGATGATGTAATCACCTTTGCAAGCAGACATTGTGCCCTCAAGAGTTTGAATTGTAATTAGCCTACATAATTCTCCGTTCGATTCACTTCCCACAAATCCAAATTTATTTATAATTTCATCTCTACTTTCTATTGTTCCTTCAAATTTAATAGCTTCAATCACCACTGGTTTTTTTCTGTAAAACATATTTCAATTCCCCTCATTTTTGTTACTTGTCTGAGTTGTAGTTTCGACCTGTAACTCGAAACATCGAACAGCTTTTTCCATCCAATGTTTTACCTCTTCCCAATTGAAATCGTCGTAAAAAAATTGACTCTGCTTTTTCTTCCAAACATTCTCATAATAATTTCGACAAGTTCCCTCGTTAAATTCTTGAGCCATAGCTTGCAAATCACAAACAGTCTCAAGAGCCATTAGTTTTGAAAACTTACCAATCGTTCCTTTGAATCGTTCTGGGTGATGGTTCTCTGAACAATAATGGTCTGTTACAGCAGCATCAACAAGCTCGCGGATTCCGACAGGATAATCATAGTTCGGATTTACATTTCTCTTTTGATGATAATATTCAGTCAGTTCGATATATGGTGAAAACTGCTTTTCAGAAAACTTGCTCTGATCGTGTTTCATTATATCGTAAATAAATGCACGACACTCTTCTGCCGATAACTCAAGATCATTTCGACACTGTAAAACTAAAAACACAGCATTATTTTGAACTCGATGAATATGTTCAACTGTTCTTTTGAAATATCTATTAAATTTTTCCATTTTTACTCCTTTTTGTTACTTAAATAATTTTAAGTAATGTTTGTGTTACTAATTCTACGGAATGAAAAACCTATTGCCAGACTTTGGCGCCACGCATTGTACATGAAGCCATGTCGGTGTGTATGAAAGAGCTTCAAAATAAAGATTTAACTCTTCCATTAATTTTATATTATCCCAAACCCAATCGTGCAAATGCCTTATATCATCTTCAATCGGAACTAAATCTGCTGCCAATCCAAATAAATGATTACTCTTCATTGGTATTTTAGATTGATCTGTGATTCCTTTTGCTGCGTAGATAGCTAGGTGC
>Ga0075470_10000784_pt1 | contig 10069 bp, 28 predicted proteins | sample DEB19_08_DNA_4_FD_71482 | JGI IMG/M metagenome (GOLD analysis project Ga0075470, IMG submission 71482) | Aqueous microbial communities from the Delaware River and Bay under freshwater to marine salinity gradient to study organic matter... | ecosystem: Environmental > Aquatic > Marine > Coastal ... | reverse complement strand
GTAGTAGTAATAATTCGGATAAAATCGTGTTCTAGCCGCCAAGCAAAAGTACCCTTCTTATTAGAAGGGGGGGCTCGTCGGCCCATATCGGGTCGAACGCATCCTCCGCCCAAATTGGGCACGCGCGGGTCTGGGCAGCAAAAAGCTGCACCCGTTGCCGGGTGCAGCCATCGGTTGCTTGCTGTTACTTGGTTGCAGCGGGCGCGGGCAGCACAACCAGTTCCGCGTAGGGCGTGCCCCACACTTTGCTGCTCGGGCTGAACCCGCCGTTGAGCAGCGCGCACACGTCCAGGTATCCGTTAATGCCGAACGCGCCACCGAACGTTGCTTTGCAATGCGCCGTTGCACCAGCGAGGTTGACAGGCGCACCCGGCTTGGCGTCCTTGCTGAAACCCCAAAGATGGGCGGCAAGGATGCGGGCGCGTGCGCTGTTAGTGCCGCGCAGGAACGGCAGCGCAGAACCCGGCTCGCCTGCGCTGGTGAGCGGGCGGATACCAGCCAAGCTAGGGTTACCGCCGCAATGGGCGTTGAGCCATGCTTGAACTTGCGTGCCGTTGACCGGGTGCTTGAGAACAATGGCAGCGGGCGCGGCGGGCGCGGCAGCGGGGACGGCGGTGACGGACGTTGCGAGCGTGACGCCGTTAGAAGCCTTCTTGGTTGCAGTAGACATTGTAGAACTCCTTGGTTGCAATGCGGTCAGGCCCAACGCCCAACCAACACGAACACTATGCCCTAGTGCGTTGCTAGGTGCAACGCCATTAGTGCCCATTGCGGGCGAAGACAGACTGCCCAAAGTGAGCAGAAGAGGATGACCCAGATTGGGCAGTGACGATCGTTGATGATCTATGCCCCACGCCTCAGGCGTGGGGCCGTCCTGCGAGGGTCTTGGCGCGAGGGTCTGTGGGCTTCTCGCGTGGGTCTCAAGGCGAGGGTCTTGTCGTCGCGGATCATCAAAGAGATGCGCGGGCAAAAGAAATCCCCCGCCGGAGCGGGGGACAGTGGACCTCACTTGGTCGGGAGAACTACAAGCTCGGCGTAGGCGATCCCCCACGTTTTGCTGGAGGGCGAGAACCCGCCATTGAGCAGGGCGCACAGATCGGTGTAGCCGTTGAGTCCGTAGGCGGCACCGAACCGAGCCTTGCAATGGGCCGTCGCGCCGGACAGGCTGACCGGATCGCCCGCCTTATGACCGTTCACGAAGCCGAACAGATGCGCCTCCAGAATCTGAGCGCGGGCCGACTTGGCTTGCCTCAGGAACGGCACGACCGGGCCATCGCTCGGCTTGGCGTTGAGCGGGCGGATGCCAGCGAGAGCCGGATTACCGCCACAGTTGACGTTGAGCCATTGCTGGATCTGCGCGGCGTTGACCGGATGCTTGAGGGCGAAGGCCTCAGGCTTCTTGGCGACCGGAGCCGGAGCGGCGACAACGGAGGTGGCGAGCGTCACGCCATTGCTGGACTTCTTAGTTGCGGACATTTGAGTGCTCCTTTCTGCGAGCGGGAGGCGCGGCCCAATGCCGTGCTTCCATGTTGACCATTCTACACAAGGAGCCTAGCAAGACAATAGCCAGAACCCAGACTGGGCGAAAAAGTGAATGACGATATGACCCAGATTGGGCGATCGTCGTCCATGATCATCAGTGATAGGACGACCGACGATGGCTTCGCTGTCCGTCGTCTGGCGAGGGTCTTGCGCACATGGGCCGCTCTGTCCGCTATCGTCCGAGGGTCTCAGTGAGAATCCAGTCGACCACCATCCGGTATCCATCATCCTTTTTCGCTATCGTGTAAACAGGTGCCGACAGCTCAAGATCCATGGACATTCCTCGAAATAATTCCAACATTCCTGACCGAGGACGAAGAACCAAGTTAAAAACCCGTCCTCCTGCGGCCAAATATCGGGCCTGCCACTGTTTCTGATGGGGTCGTAGGCCAATCTCAGTTGTATTAAGTTTGTCAACAACCTTCAGTTCTATCCAGAAAGCCTGACCTTCTGCCACCCCATGCAGATCGGGTACTCCGGGCAGCGCCCAGCTCTCAATCCGCGTCCAAAACACCCTGTCCTTGGTGGCCTTGGTGAACTCATTGCTCAGCTTGGACTCAGGCTTCTTCGTCATCAATATCCTCGATCGGAGTGATGTCCACTGCCAAGTTACTAGCTGCGACAGCTTGCAGCATCGGGTACTCTTCTTGCAGCTTGGCGATTTCCTTGAGTACGTCTTCCTTGCTCATTTGATCAATGCGGCCATGCAGGATTTCCTTACGATCAATGTACAGACCAGCAGCCTGACCACGGTGCTTCTCAGCGGACACAGCAGCCGCGAACTGATTGCTGGCAAACGCCGCATCACGGATCTCAGCTAGCTTCTTAACATGGGTCTCAAACGTCACCGCGTACTTGCGGCCCAGATCGGTCTTGATGTCCCTGATGCGCTCGATGATCTTAGGGTGCTTGAGCATCTTGGTGGCTTGGACAGCCGCATACTGATCCGAGTATCCAGCAAGCCGTGCGCACTCCGTCTGGGTAAGGCTGTCATCGCTGGCATACAACTGGCAGAATTTCTCCTGCTTTGCAGTGAGGCCGATTTCGGCAGGCACCACGACATCCTGCGGCGGCTTGTGAGTGGCCTTGGGCGCGACCATGCAGATATTATCTCCAAGTGATTTTCCAGTGAGTTTAATATACTCACTGACTAACTTTAGACAACCCACCCAAGTGTTCTCATTTTGTTCGCAACTTTTTCTAATAGAGTTTTTTCCGTAGAGACATATCTCACAAGTTGTGTCATGAAGGGCAGGCAGCGGAAATACTTGTGTGATAGCATATAGATATTGAGATATTGAGATATCGTATATCGGCCATCTGAGAAAAATTCTGATGTCTCTACGGAATCTGGTCTATTAGAGAAAGTTGAGAACAAACAGTGATCCGCCTACCTGCGGTGAATATCCATGGTCACTGCACAACCCGCGATATACGCCCGCCGGAAAGACAATGGGCAACCAACCACTATCTTTCCGGCACACGAACCTCCGTCCAAACACAACCGATCCGTGCTTGGGTTTCTCACTAGTCAGTCGTAAAGTGTTCCTTTACGACTCACCAACTGGCCTGATAGACCACGTAGCGGTGCTCATTTTCCGGCTTGTCGGCCAGCCATTGCTGAGCGCCCTTAAGAATGCTCAGGTCGTGTTCGGCCTCTTCCTTTGGGTCGTAGCCGCCGTACCGGAAGAAAAAGCCTTCGGTATGGGGCAGTCCTGCCTGTTCCACGGCGGAAATCAGAGCTTCCAGATCGCCTTTGCCAAGGTGAATTTCTTGGCACTTGTCTTCGCCTTCGGCAAAGGTTTCCACGATAAAGCCATGCAGGTCGGCGTGCTTCCGCCAGTAACCGAGCCGCAGGCTGACCTCCTCAACCCTGTAGCCATCCTCTTCGCGGGTGGCGCGGTCGTTGGCGTAATCATACCCGGGGCGCTTACGCCCGCTGAGATACATATCGAGTCCCATTGCTCAGTCCTCCTTAATTCGGATAGTGTCGTTTTCGCGGATCACTTTGAACATCCGCTGCATAGCATCGGTCAGCATGTGTTCCGGCCCATGCTTGTGGATAAAGAAGCTAAGAGCCTCCATAATGGCTTCGGCTTCGTAGTTGGAGATAGTTGCACTCTTAACCATAGTTTGGCCCTCCTTTCTACTGGCCATAATTAAGCATAGCCCAAGACCAGCCGAGAACTAGCAAAAATTACTCATCTGAATCAATGGTTTATGGACGGCTTGCTCTGTACCCATAGCTAAGGATATCGGCGTCGATGGTCTGGCCTTTGTCATCCTTGAAACAAAGGTTCTTCATCAGAGTGTCTACTTCCGTGGCCGGATCTACCTTGAGCCTGACCCGCACGTAGACATTCTTGACTTGCTTAGTCATCTTTCTTCTCCAGCTTGGGTCCGTGCAGTGGGCAATCGTAGGACATCCAAAACATTGGGCCATCTTTGGACGGAATGCCTGCCCCACGGCGATTGTCCATCACAGGACAGGTGCATCCGGTTTTGACAGCCTCGTCGCTGCCGGGGTTCGGTTTCTGAATCATTAGCCCCAATCCTTCCTGTCTGTTTCTTCGGTGTAGCCCAAGCGATATTCTTCGATTTGCTCAGGGGTCATGCCGCCGATGCTGATACCCACCTTATTTCCCTCGGGGTACCAATGAGGATTGTAACTCCGGCCATAGTAGGCGTCAGCACTACCACGGTCATACGGCGAGCCATGCCCGCGCTCTTGCCACGGCTTACTCACCTACGAGCTCCAGCAGGCTTTTCACAGCTTCTTCCTTGGTGGTTCCCCAGCCCCGGTCACCACTTTCTTCGTCGCCCTCGTAATAGGCGCACCAGTCAAACGACCGCAAGGGAATCGGCGGGTATACATGGACTACTACAATGTTTTCCATCGGCTACCACTCCCCCAGCCCTTCGGCCACATACGCGGCGATTTGGTCGTGCTCTTCGGTGGGAGCCATCAGCAACTGCTTGAGATGCGGCACCGTCCAGCCCGACATGCGGCTGAGTTCTTTCAGCGTCAGGTTAGGGTGGCTGTCGTAGTACTCAACAATCTCGTGAGTGTTCATGTAAGGCATCTGCATTACTCCCCTTCCTTTGCCCAGCAGATAAACAACACTGTCGCCATACCACGCGGGCGGACAGCAATCAGGTCACTGTGGTTGTCGGTTTCGCACCGCATACCCGTCAGGCCCGCCCATCGCTTGGCGATGCGCACAAGCTCGCGGTCTTTGATGTGGGGGCTGAGTTTAACTTTCTCGCGTTTCACCCACGAGTAGTTGGCCTCGCCGCCAAACGTGTCGGTATATTCAAACAGAAACATCATAGGCTCCTTTCTGTTGGCCTATTACTATACTAGCAGCCGAAAGCCCGTGGACAATGGGTATTGTATCAGCGCACACGGGAGGACTTCTTATTTCGGTTGCCGAAATTATGCGTCATCGCATGACAGTTTGGGCAGAGCAGTCGTAGGTTGTCCGGGCGACAGTTACGAGCGTCCCCATCAATATGGTCTACCTGCACCAAGACACGATTATCTTCGGGGTGAACTTCGTCCCAGCCGCACTGCTCGCAAGCAGCTCCACGCATGTCGGCTAGGTATAGCTTGACGAACCCTGCGACTTGCATATTACGTCCGTAATAACCGGGTCGTTTGCCTTCAAGCCATTCTTCGGTTATCTGGGCGGTTTTCCAATGAGCTTGGCAAGCATTGGAACAGAACTTCCCCCGCACACGGCGGAGGAAGCTCCGTTTGCACCAAAGGCAGTCGTAAAGTGTCGCTTTACGAGTGCGCATACCCGTCGGTTTCTACGCAGACAAACATGGTGCCATACGGTACGACAATGGCGTTGTCACAACCGATAGTGCCCATCACACCACGGCGGAACTGGAGGTAGGTTTTGTGGAGGCCTGATCTTGCCCAGAGGCGAAAAATAGCCTCGCGCTGCTTACGAGTGGTTCGCATGGGGATTGCCCTCGCGGTTGACGTTCATGGCGGCAACAAAGCCAGAGTAAAACCCAGCCTTGAAGTCAAGCCAATGGGGGCTCCCCACGGCGAGAAACTCGCCTGCGGCCTCGGGCTTGATGCACTTGGCAACGAAGTCTTCATAATCGGCACGCAGCGCGTCCAGATTAATTCTCACATTAGGCATAGCACGCTCCTTTCTGTTAGCGTGGTAATAGTGTGGCACAGGAACAACACCGAGCCACACTCTTTTTGTCAAAGGAAGGAGTCTACCTTGTTCAAGGCTTCTACCACTTCTTCCAGCGAATGATCGAGGAAGGCAGTCGCTATCTCATTAGCGGGGCCGGAGTTACTCAGGCGATACCGCATGATGCAGCCTTTACGCTCAGGGAACTCAGCAAGGTCAACCACCGAACCTGCTCGCAGCGCGATTCGCGCCGGGAGCTGATCGTTCTCACGCAGGCCGTTAAAGATAACAAGGCTCATGGGTGCATACCTCACACGTAATTCAGCACACGGATAAGTGCGCTTTCCGTAATAGCCGAAGCAACGTGGCGGAAGACGCAGTATTCCACTCCGGGGAACTGCCGAGCCAGTCGGCTAGCCTCGGCTTCCGCTTCTTGCTTGTTGTGGTGAATCATCGGGGGTGTGCCAGCCACAAGTCGCCCTTTGTCAAACTTGACAACGATGTGCGGCTCGTAAGGTGTGTCTTTGGGCACCCACGTAATTTCTCGGAACGTCTCTTTCATTTGCTGATCTCCTCTACATGCAGGATTTCTTCTTCATACCGCTCTGCCTCGGTGGGCAGAAGGTCAAAGGACATTTGTGCTGAGTTGATGGCCTCTTCTTCGCTGTCAGCTACGACATTGAACGACTTGACCACTGTGGCTTTGATCTTAACTAGGTAGATTCCCATTATGCGGCCTCTGCTTCTTCTGCCTTGCGGATAATGTTTTCAAGCTCGCTGTAGCCACGCGGGGACAGAAGCAGAACGCCTACCCGGCCGACCCATTCAGCATCTTCGTGGCCCGCTGCGCACAGACCAATGTAAGCTCCTGCCCATGCGGCGATGGTTTTTTCATCACGCTTGCTACCTTTAGGTAGATCAAACTGATCGACATACTGCTTAACATGACTGGCCACTTTACCGACGGTGTTCATCTGCATTGCCCTTTCTCTGGCGTTGGTAGTAAGCCCATACTAATGCCTGATTAGTAAAAGACAATAGTGGTGCCCTCGGTAGGGATTGAACCCACGACCTTCGGTTTACAAAACCGCTGCTCTACCGCTGAGCTACAAGGGCTTTACTCATTTTACTCATAAGTCCACTAAACTTATTAAAGTGGTTGCGGAAGCAGGATTCGAACCTGCGATCTGCTGGGTATGAGCCAACCGGGATAGACCACTTCCCTATTCCGCGTTATCCTGCTTTGCCCTTAGACGGGCGAAGTCTCCGTATTTCGAGTATAGCCCGGAGGAGTTCTTTCTCCAAAGCCCTGATTTTGTCCACAGCCTGATAAAGCACTTCTCCCTGCTCGGGTTCATGCACCGCGTACAGAGAATTACCGATACCAGTTAACTTGCTGATGAGTTCTTCTGTATCGGTCATCAGTGGAATGTCCGTGTTTCATCGTTGAGGGTCATGGTGGTCACGTACTTGATGAACCGCTTCAGTTCCTCTCTACGGCTGCGAAGTTCCTGAGCCATTGGCACACGATTTCTGATCCAATCGGTGTTCTCCATATACATCTGCAGGAGAATGCACCGCCTAGAAAATCGCCAAGCGTAACTGTCGGGCACATACCACGGGACAAATACACTATTCTTCACGCAGTAAAAGTAGACCGCTCGCAGAAGAAAGCTCATGGCTCAGAAGCCCTTTCAAGGCTCAGTGATGGGTGGACGGCCTGCGCTTACCGCATACTGCGCGGCAAGGTCTCTTGCCTCTGCTGACTCTCTCAGGTGGCGGAGAGCAAGCAGGAGGTAGAACGGCGGTACATTCTGCCCACGCCGCCAAGAGTAAACCACAGGCGCGACACGGGTGCTCTTTGTTTTCTGCACGTAAACGCCAAGGAGTTCGGCCAGCCCTTCGTTGCTGACACCCAGAGCTTCCTTGGTAATATCGATCTCCTTACGCCAGTCCACGGAGTGACCCTTGGAACTGCGCTTACGGATACCTTTCGTCTGCATGGTTAGTTTTTCCGTGTCGTAAAGTTGACAAATGTTTTGACAGGTCGATCAGCCGCAGGCGTGACCCGCTGCTCTTTGCCCTGTATGATCACACTAGCACCAAGAACGGCGTCTGCATAGCGGTTGACACGAATATTTTTTGACCACGTCATCCCGGCCCCGCCATTATGGCAGCGAGCCGCCGCGCGTGGATTGCCATTGGCCTCTTGCCAGCACATCGCCAGATGGGCCATTCCGGCTTCGGTTTGCGTGGCGCAACTTGCCGAGCGAATGTTCTTGTACCCTAGACTACGGGCACTGGACGGCAGGATCTGCAGCGGCCCACGTTCTCCGTGGCCACCCACCAGACCGCAGCGGATGCCTGTTTCTTGCTTGGCCACGCGCAAGGCGAAGTTGACCGGGACACCGAACTTCACCGCAGCGCGGCGCACCAGTTCTTCTGCCGAGGCTGACCTGCGCAGAACGGCCTTAATCGGTTGATCATGAGCAACACTGAAATGCTGCCGAGTAATGGGTTGAGGAATAGACACAGCTTGAGCTGTGGTAACTAAGAATGTGAACGACAAAACTGCCGTAAGGGTCTTCTTCATCAGAAGGCTCTCCGTGCTATTAACAGAACTCGCAGTTTACCCGCTAGAAGGACTGTGCCCCAAGCAGAAAAATATTCTCATTAGGGGTCGGGTGCAGCAAATCGGGCCAAAGTAAGGCGAGCCAGATTTTGCACTTCACGCACCTCACCCTTCCAGCCCGCTTCCACTTCTGACACACCCTTCTCAATCTTGCGCAGGGCGTTCAGCAGCAGATCGAGTTTGTATTGGCTAATCTGCAGCATTTCGTCCATCTTCGTACCCCTGCTCATAGGCTTGATCAGCCGCTTCTTCTTGGCCCGCTTTCAGGCCGTTGTTGTAGCCTTCTTCGTAAGCCCGCTCAATGTCGTGCTCGTAGCCCGCCATTGCGTCCAGAGCTTCAACCGCGAGCTGCAATGCGTCTTGCAGATCGTTCGGCGCGAATCTTTTTACCAAGCGATTTACGTCGTTGATGTTCCTGCCGAAGTCGTGCAAGAACTTTGCTGCTTCCCAATCTTTCATATTTCAGCTTCCTATAGTTGTACTTTTCATTTTCCACACCGGAAACCATCGGCAGTGTGATCCGGTACCCGTATGCGGAGCCTTGCGCAGAAGAACCACCACGGCGACGCGGTAGGTCGAGGTCGGCCACACGGGTGCCGACTGCGGCCTCCGTGCGACCAAGTAACTCGGCGATACGCTTCAGCGGCACAGACTCGTTAACCCACAGCTTGCGGAGCAACACATCTTCTGTGCTGAGCCAGCGGCGACCGGACTGCGGTCGTTCCTGTAGGAACTCACTCACAAGAAATGTCTTCATGCTGCACGTTCACCAATGCTGGGCAGGTCACGGATCCAGTGCTGCCTATCCATGTTAACTTCCTTGAACTTGGGGCGCTCACCGATAACCTTCGTGTAGGTATCAATGAACAGCGGGGCATCGCAGTCTTCTTCGAGAAAGCAGCGGTCACCCCTGCGGTAGCTAAACGCGCTAAAATCCTGCGGGCGCAGGCCCACAAAATAGAGCTTCTGGACACTAACCTCCAGCCAAGCATGGCCGGGGTCAGAATGGAAAACGAAAGTATCAGTCATGACGCTCTCCTTATGCACAGACACTGACACTAACGTCAGCGTTGTTAACTACTTCACGCGCAATTTCTTCGACCATGTTGGTCATGCCTTCGTGACCTTCCAACTTGGTAACGAGGGAATCGAGAAGGACATCGGTCACTTCACCAAGCCCACCATTTTCCTCAATCTCGATAATGTGCCCTTCAATTTCATCAAGACGCTTCATGATACGGCTCAAGCGAGCGTCGATCAACTGTTGCAGGCCCTCGGTAATGAACTTGAGGCCAACTTCGGCACTTGCGTAGTCAGACATAGGTTTCCTCCCGGTCATACTGCTTCGCGCAGCGGTTAAACTCATCAATCACTTTGAACCAGTAATCAACACCCTGCGGAGAGTGGCGAAACTGGAATGCACCAAGCGTCAGGCGGGCCATAAGCTCAGCCATCTGCTCATCTTTCAAGCGATAGGTTGTGGTAAGTTTCCACACCTCGCGCTCAACGGTATCTAATACATCGGACATAGCTGCTCCCTTTCTGTGGTTAGCTATAGTAGTATACTAGTGCCAGACAGGTGGCCTGACCAGCACTAGTTTATCGTTTCGGAAGGATAGAGCCTATCCTGCTTCTTCCAGTCTGTGCTGTACTGAACCAACGGGAATACCCGGTCAAAGGCTGCGAGAATCAGGCAGAAGAAAAGGAAAAGCAGGATCAACGCTTCGGTCAGGCCCAT
>Ga0075470_10000783_pt1 | contig 10076 bp, 7 predicted proteins | sample DEB19_08_DNA_4_FD_71482 | JGI IMG/M metagenome (GOLD analysis project Ga0075470, IMG submission 71482) | Aqueous microbial communities from the Delaware River and Bay under freshwater to marine salinity gradient to study organic matter... | ecosystem: Environmental > Aquatic > Marine > Coastal ... | reverse complement strand
CGGCGAGCCAGACGGCGACCCCACGCGCGCTCTTCACCCACGGCGTTGTACTTGGGACGAGGAATCATGCTGGTAACGGCCGAGAAGGCTTCGAGTCCGGCCGGCGTGACGAAACGTGCGCCGATCACGACGTCCTCGTCGGGGAATGCCATCAATGCGCGATGGTAGGCCTCCGTCATGAGACCCTTCATGGCCGCATCGCGTTTGGCCGTGCGCTTCACGCTCAACAATCCCATCACCACACAGGGCGTGCCGCCCAAACGCTCGAGTGTGAGGAACATGAAACCCGCCAGGGTCTTCCCGTCGTAGGCGGTGGTAGCCAGCACCCAAGAATCCTTGGCTTTCGACACTGCACCAATGCCGAAGGCACCACCCATTGCGGCAAATTCGTCGAGGTCGGCGTCAGTCAACGCGCTCGCGTCGCGAGTAGCGATTTTCACGCATCTAGTCTGCCAGCAAAAATCCGAATTCCGACAGGTGGCTTGTCGAAACGAGCAGCTCTACTGAATGGTGACGGCGTCGCCAAACTTGGCACGCAGCAAGCCAATGACCTTCCCGATATCCACCGAATACTCGGGACCAAGCGCCACCACTTTTGCACCGAACGTGAGAAAAACCGGTGAGTCACCGGGGTGCGATTCCAACAGGCCTCGCACATCGGAGATTTCATCCGGTGTCACGGCGCGACGCGCAAAGTCGATGTGCAATGACTCGATACCGTTCTTGGGAACATCCACCACGCTGATATCGGAAGCCATCAACGAGGTGCGTCCATCGTCGCGACGATCGAGACGTCCACGGATGATCACGATCTGATCATCAACCACCAAGTGACCCTGGGTGGCGAACATTCGTGGGAATACGGTGACCTCGATCGATCCAGCCAGATCCTCCAACGTGAACGTGGCCATTTGCTCACCCTTGCGCGTGAACTTGCGGTCGACACCAACGATGACGCCACCGAGCACGAGATTGTCCTCCGTGCGATCCGGCACTTCCACGATCGGACACGTAACGCGGCGACCCATCACCGTTTCCAGACCACGAAGCGGATGATCGCTCACGTAGAAGCCGAGCATCTCCTTCTCCAGTCGCAACTGCTCCGACTTGTCGAACACGAGGTTGGGTATCTCGGCTCGCTCGGAATATCCATCGGTTTGCGATGCATCGTCACCGAACAGACTCATCACGCCCTGATCGCGCTCGCGGCGACGCGTGAGTGCCTGTTCGACGAGCGACTCGAAGACCAGCAGCAGTCCACGACGCGGATGACCGAGCGAATCGAATGCGCCGGCCTTGATCAGCGACTCCAAAGTCCGCTTGTTGAGTGCTTGCTCAGGAACGCGATCCAGGACGTCGTAGAACGACTCGAACTTTCCGGTGTGTTCGCGGGTCTCCACGATCAACTCGGCGACACCTTCGCCGACGTTTCGAATGCCCGACAAACCGAAGCTCACGGCCATTTGACCTTCGATCGGCGCGAAGTCGACACCCGATTCGTTGATGTCGGGAGTTCGAACCATCACCTGGTTGTTGCCGGCGTCCGATAGATACAAGGCTGCGCGATCGTTGTTGCCCTTCACCGATGTGAGGAGGCACGCGAAGTACTCCACCGGGTAGTGGGCTTTCAACCACGCGGTTTGGTAGGTGATGAGCCCGTAACCGAATGCGTGACTCTTGGTGAACGCGTAGTCGGCGAATTTCTCGATGATGCCGAACAGTTCTCGTCCGAGGGATTCGCCGTATCCACGTTGCGCGCATCCGCCGATGAACTTCGGACGTTGTTCGGCCATTGCGACGGGATCCTTCTTGGCGCAGGCCTTGCGCAACGAGTCGGCTTCCGACAGCGAGTACCCGGCGAACTTCTGCGCAACACGCATGATGCTCTCCTGATAGATCATCAACCCGTAGGTGTCGCCCAACACCTCGGTGGCATCGTTGTGGAAGAAACGCGACGGCTTGCGGTCGTTCTTGAAGTCGGCGTAGTCGTTGTGCATGTTCTCCGCCATCGGACCCGGGCGGTACAACGCCAGTACGGCGGCGATGTCCTCGAATCGACGAGGAAGCAGCGAACGCAGGAGTGCCCGCATCGGCGTCGACTCCAACTGGAACACACCGATGGTGTTTGCTGACGCCAACAACTGATACGTCTTGGGATCATCGAGCGGAATGTCGTTGATGTCGAAGTCGGGCTGCTTCTTGCGAATGAGGAGTTCGGCGTCGGTAATGACGTCGAGGTTGCGCAGTCCGAGGATGTCCATCTTCAGCAACCCGAGGGACTCCACACCGTGCATTTCGTATTGCGTCACCACCGGGGACTCCTCGGGCTTGCGGCCAGCCTCCGGCTTGCGCTGGATGGGGAGATACTCGGTGAGTGGCTCCTTGGTGATCACCACCGCCGCAGCGTGGATACCAACGGAACGTTTCAACCCCTCCAGCCCACGCGCGACATCGACCACCCGCTTGACTTCGGCATCAGTTTCGCAGAGGGCCCGCAAGTCGGCAGCCGCACGGAAGCCGTCCATGTGCTTGTCGTTCTGCTCGAAGCAGTAGCGCAACGGCGTATCACGACCCATGACCACGGGTGGCATCAACTTGGCGATGCGATCTCCGGTGGCATAGGGGTGTCCGAGCACACGCGCGGCATCGCGAACCGCATTGCGTGCCTTGATGGTGCCGAAGGTGATGATTTGCGCCACGTGGTCGCGACCGTACTTCTCCGCCGCGTAACGGATCATTTCATCGCGATAGCGAGAGTCGAAGTCCATGTCGATGTCGGGCATCGAGACACGATCCGGATTGAGGAAACGCTCGAACAGCAGGTCGTACTTCACGGGATCAAGATCGGTGATTCGCAAGGCGTACGCCACCGCGCAACCTGCCGCCGAACCGCGACCCGGACCCACGCGAATGCCCTGTTCACGCGCGTGACGAATGAGGTCCCACACGATGAGGAAGTACGAGGCGAATCCCATGTCGCAGATGACCTTCAACTCGTAGGCGAGGCGCTCCACGACCGCCTTGGGAATCTCGTTGCCCCACCGCTCCGTGGCGCCCTGGCGCGCGAGATGTTCGAGGTACGAGCGGTCGTCGGCAAAGCCCGTAGGAATCGGAAAGTCGGGCAGGACGTACTTGCCGAACTCGATCTTGGTGTTGGCTCGCTCTGCAATCCACAACGTGTTGTCACACGCATCCGGTGTGTCGCGGAACAACTGCCGCATCTCGGCCGAGGTCTTGAGGTAGTGCTCCTCCCCCTCGAACTTGAATCGCTTCGGATCGGCGATGGTGCAACCGGTCTGCACGCACAACAACGCGTCGTGTGCCTCGGCGTCGTGGCGGTGCACGTAGTGGGAGTCGTTGGTGGCGAGCAATGGCGCGTCGATCTCGCGCGCAATCTTGATCAAGTCGCCCATGGTGCGACGCTGGTCGGCAATACCGTGATCCTGCAACTCGACGAACAAGTTGTCGCGCCCGAAGATCTCCTGCAGGCGGGCCGCGGTGCGCTTGGCCTCGTCGTAATCGTTGCGCATAAGGGCCTGCAGCACGTGTCCGCCCAAGCAGCCCGTGGTGGCGATGATGCCCTCGTGGTGCCGCTCGAGTAGTTCCCAGTCCATACGGGGCTGGTAGTAGTAACCCTCCAAGAACGCCTGACTGGACAGCTTGATGAGGTTTCGGTACCCCGTGTTGTTTTCGCACAGCAGCGTGAGGTGGTAGTACAGCTTTCGCCCTGCTTCGGTGTCGCCACCCGAATCGTCGATTTGCCCACGCCGCTGGGGACGCTCGAACCGCGACTCGTAGGCCATGTACGCCTCGGTGCCGATGATCGGATTGATTCCCGCACTTCGACACGTTTGATAAAACTCGAGGACCCCGTACATGTTGCCGTGATCGGTGATGCCGATCGCCGGCTGACCGTCGCTGACGGCACGCTCGATCAACTCATCGACGCGAGCTGCCCCATCGAGCATCGAGAACTCGGTGTGTACGTGCAGGTGTGTGAACGAAGAGGCCATCGCAGGAAAGCCGAGAGTACCAGTGGCCTCTCTCGCACGGAGCGACTGAAGATTTTCGGCGCAAAGCGACCGAAAGTGGGCGTGCGGCGGCTAAATGTACGTGCCGGGTCGCTCCGGCACGGAGTCGCCCGATGCAGGCAGCTGACGCATCTGCTCGAGTTGCTGACGCGCTGCCAACTGCTGGGCGAACAACGTCGCCTGGATGCCATGGAAGAGGCCTTCGAGCCAACCCACGAGTTGCGCCTTGGCAACGCGGAGTTCAGCGTCGCTCGGAACGTCACCCTCCTTGAAGGGAAGCGCCAGCGTTCGCAGTTCCTCGCGAAGGTCGGGCGAGATTGCATCCGCTATCTCCACGATCGAGCGCTCGTAAATCTCCGCGAGACGCTCGCGACTCGGCAAGTCCAGTTGCATCTGACGAACCTCTTCGAGCAACCCCTTGATCATGGATCCGATTCGCATGACCTTGGCCGGCTCCTGCACGGTTTCGTCACCGTTGGCGCCGGCATCACCGTTGACGTCCGCATCACCGCCTGCATTCATTGCGGTCAGGCCGTTCAACAACTCGCCACGTTCGGGGGTGGTCTCGCTCATGATGGGTTAGTTCTATCAGCGTGCGCCGAGCGCCAACAACGGCACATCAACCTCTGCCGACGTGAGTGACCCATGACGACACTGCAACTGGAAGTAGGTCTTGTCGGCAGGGTCGTCGAAACTCACCTCATGCTTGGCCATCACGGCCACATCGCCGAAGCGTCGTCGAACCACGTTGTTAACACGACGACCGAAGTACCCCCGTTCGATCATTTCGTCGCGCGTCATGACCCATGCCACATCGCCATGATGATGCTTGGCGGCCGTCACCACATCGTCGATTCGACCATTGTTGACGTGCAACCAGCGAAAGCGACCCTCGCCGGACTGGTGCGAGAGATGACGCGTCACGTCCGGAGCCAGGGTCATCGTGTGCTCACCCACCATGACCTGACCGTGATCGGCGGTAATGAGCAACACCGCGTCGCGTGGAAGTACGGATGCGATGTCGGCGATCATGCGATCCACCGTGAGAAGTTCGGCGTCGTAGTGATCCCCGAATCCGCGCTCGTGTGCAATCTTGTCGATGCCGTCGTAGTAGCAGTACACGAACCTCTCTCCTCGTGCCAACAAGTCGCGTACGTCGACCACCATGCTGGATGCCGCCCGCCAGCTGAACATCCGTTGATCGCGCAAGTGCGACTCGGTGAACGCAGTGCCATCGAACTCGGCTTTCGACAGCACCGGCACCGACGCACCGAGGAATGGTGGACACGGCTGCACGTCACGCGGCATGAGACGTCGGCGAACATCGCCCCGGTCGTCCGCCCAGCGCAGCATCTGCACCACACGCCCGGCGAAATCGATGCGATAACCGACGAGTCCGTGCTCTCCTGGCGCCGCACCCGTTGCAATGGAGGTAAGCGCCGTCACCGTCGTGGTCGGAGCGATGGTGGTGATTGACGAACCCTGCATCGACGCCAAGGTGGTGACGTGTGCGGGAACGCTGGCGATGCGATCCTGCAACTGATGCCAACCGAGTCCATCCACCACCAGTAGCACCACCTGACGAGCACCCCGGGCGATGGGTGGAAAGAAGTCCGGCAATGCGTCGGTGCCACCCGGGCCGAGCAACGCAGGCACGATGTTGGTGATACACGCGCCTTGATAGTCCGGGCACCGTGGCTCAGCATCAACGATGCGAGGAGCGCGCTGGGCGTGCGGTGTGCGCTCTGCGCCAGACATCTTCCTTACTAGTCAAGCGTCGAAACCTCATACCGCGATGTCGAACCGTGCACACAGCGTGCCCACGTCGTGCGTTTACGATGGAGGCGTGCGGGTATCGACGCGGGGCGACTATGCGTGTCGCGCGATGTTGTCACTGGCCCTCCACGCCGACGAGCCCGGACCCATCTCCGTTCGTGACATTGCCACCCGCACGGCGCTTCCGCAGCCCTACTTGGAGCAGATTCTGTTGGCACTCAAGGGTGCAGGACTGGTGAACTCCAAGCGAGGTGTCGGCGGCGGCTACACCCTGGCGCGTCAACCGGACAAGATCTTGTTGTCGGAGATCCTTTCCGCCGTGGACGGCCCCATCTCCCTTGGTGACTTCGGCGAACCACATCGTGATGGTGCCTGTGACCACGAGGGACAGTGCGTTCTCCTTGCCATCTGGCACTCCGTCGGCGAACACATGCGCGACCACTTGGCCAAATTCACGCTCGGCGGGGTGCTCGCAGCTGCACGGGGCGAGTCGCCGTGGCCCGACGAAGACACTCGCAAATCGACGACACGCCGCCGCTAGCTTCGCGCGCCATCAATTACGGCTTCGCGCGCCACCGAGTGGATCCGTCGGCTACGACAAGAGCGCAAGCAGCGCAGAGAAGTCCTGCGGGGTCGGCGTGGTGAACGTACGACGCTCGCCCGTGCGCGGATGATCGAACGCCAACTCTTTGGCGTGCAGCATGGGTCGACCCGCACGTAGTCCGGCCCGAACACCACCGTACGTTGCATCACCCACCACGGGGTGGCCGATCGATGCGAGATGGACACGAATCTGGTGGGTCCTACCCGTTTCCAAACGACACTCCACGAGGGCTGCGTCCTTGGGTTCATGAAACGATTGCTGCACGGCATAGTGCGTGCGTGAGGCACGACCGTCGACCACGACTGCCATCCGCGTTGGATCGCGCTGATCGCGACCGATCGGCGCATCGATCACGCCATTGAGCGAAATGGGATTCCCCCATACCAACGCGGAGTACACGCGCGTGACACTTCGTGAAGACAGTTGCTCCACCAACGATTCGTAGGCCTGCTGGGTTCGAGCCACCACGATCAGTCCGGTGGTTCCCGCGTCAAGGCGATGCACCAAACCCGGTCGCATCGGATCCCCGACTCCGGCAATGTCTGGATAACTGGCAAGGAGGAAGTTCACCATCGTTCCGGACTGGTTGCCCGCCCCCGGATGCACGACCACTCCTGCTTCCTTGTTCACCACGATGACGTCGTCGTCGACGTACACCACATCCATCGCCTTGGTGGTATCAGCGGCAGGAAGTTCCGGACCCTTGGCCTGAGCAACATCGATGACGATGGACTGCCCCTCGATCATCTTCTCCTTGCCGGAACTGACGACGGATCCGTCGACCGACACTCCACCCGCTTCGATCAGCATGGCAGCGGCATTGCGGCTGATGTCGGCAATGAGCGACACCACCCGATCGATTCGTACGCCCGCGAGCGAGGCCGGAATGGTCTCCGCGATACGTCGTGCGATGCCGGTCGTGTCGTCGCTCATGATTCGGGCATCGCAGGCTTGCGGAACGACGCCAGAATCATCAACACCGCACCGATGGAGATCGCGGAGTCGGCGATGTTGAAGATGGGAAACCACTGCAAGTCGATGAAATCCACCACGGCACCACGCAACCATGCCTCACCTCGGAACAGTCGGTCGATCAGGTTGCCGATGGCACCACCCACGATCATCCCCGCCGCAACTGCCGCAACGCCGGTCGCCGAACGTCGCAGCCACAACACGATCACGATGACGATGACGAACCCCAACGCTCCGATGACCGGCCCGGCACCCGTCGCCTGTGAGAACGCCATGCCTCTGTTGAACGCCAGATTGAAGCGCAACGACCCTACGAGGTCGATGGTGCGATCACCCGACAGGCGATTCAGTGCCCAGTGCTTGGTGAGCTGATCCGCGACGACGATGCTGGCGATGAGTATCCAGAGTCGTCGTGTCGCCTCGCGGCTCATCTACTGCCCAGACCGCCAGCACGTTCAGTGACGAGCTCGGTGGCCCACGGCAACACTTCAAGACGTTCGCGCGGAATCGGCAAACCGGAGTACGACGAGTAGCCGTATTCTCCGATTTCCATCCGCTTCAGTGCGGCATCGATTGCTTCCACTTCGGCGAGTGCCTGGTCGGAGAGGATGAGATCGCGCTCGCGCTCCACCACCATGGTGTCACCTTCGCCGCCCTCTTCACCGAAGTCGACGTCACCCATCTCCTGGTTGGCAACGATCTCTTGGGCCTCTTGAGTGAGTCGTTTGGCCTGACCCACCAACTCCACACGCTTTTCGAGCAACAACGCCTTCTGTGCCTTCAAGAACGCGATGTCGAACTCCTTGGTTGGAGTGATGCCATCAATCGGGTCCAGCTTGGTGATTGGCGGCTTGACCGGCTTCGCCATCGCCTTTTCTTGCTGCGCACGGATGCGCGCTTCTTCCTCGTCGCGCAGGGCACGAATCCTTGCTCGCTCGGCCTCACGCGCCATTCGCTCGGCCTCTTTGGCCTTGGTGATCTTGTCGCGCTCGCGCTGCTTTTCGCGACGCTCTTCTTCGATTGCCGCTCGCTTGCGAGCCTGTTCGCGCTTGCGTTCCTCGATGAGCACCTGACGCTCCAAGTCACGTCGACGCTTCTCGGCGAGTTTTTCCTTGGCGATGCGCTTGCGTTCGGCCAGCTTTTCGCGGGCGATTCGCTTTCGTTCGCGTTCGGCAGCGAGGCGCTGTTGTTTGCGTTCACGTTCGGCCAAGAGTCGCGCCTGTTTGCGCTTCTTCTCCTCGGCCTTCTTCTTGGCTGCAGCTTGGCGGCGCATTGCATCGGCCTTCTGCTTGGCCTGCTTGCGGCGCTTCTCGTCGAGAGCCTTCTTGGCCTTGCGGCGCTTTTCTTCCATGGCTTTCTTGGCCTTGCGGCGCTTTTCTTCCATGGCTTTCTTGGCCTTTCGTCGTTTGTCTTCCATCAACCGCTTGGCCTTGCGGCGACGGAGTTCTTCGAGCTTGCGGCGCTTGGCTGCCGCCTGCTTCTGCAGGGCTGCTTTCTTTGCAGCGGCCTGCTTCTTCATCGCAGCCTTTTTGGCTGCGGCTTTCTTCTTCGCAGCAATGCGTTTCTTCTGGGCTGCCTTGCGCCTGGCGGCTGCATTCATGACCCCGTCAGGGTAGCCGCTCTACCCCCACATGGAGTGGCATGTCGTCCAGCGTGGTCGTGGGTGCCGATTCGGCAGTTCCCATTGCCACGAATCGAATCTCTCGAGCCAGGGTCTCCGCTGCCACCATCTGCTCGTGGACTCGCACGGCAGCACCAACGTCCTCCGGCACACCGAGTGTGAGTCGGATTCGATCGGACACGTGCAGCCCCGCATCGCGACGCGCCTGCTGCACGAGTCGAATCACGTCACGGGCGACACCTTCCTGACGCAGGTCGTCGTCCACCGCAAGATCGAGAACGACGATGCCGGACCCGTCGGCGAGTGCGGTACTCGCCCGGTCACCGGTACCGGTGGCAACCAACATGAGCGAATACTCACCATCGCGCAATTCGACTCCCCCAGCGACCACCTTGTGATCGGTGATTGTCCAATCGCCTTGCTTGACGGCTCGAATCACCTTTTGCGTATCCGACCCCAAGCGCGGACCGAGTGCCGCCGGAGTTACCACCAATTCACGCCGGGCATGTTCGTCGACGTCCGCACTGAGCACCACAGTGCGCACGTTGACTTCGTCCTTGATCACGTCGACGAAGTCGGCGAGTGCCGTCGCGCGCGAGCTTGCCACCACCAACGAGGACAACGGTTGTCGGACTCGCAATTGGTGCGTCTTGCGCAACGAGAGCGTCGATGAACACACGTCTCGCGCAAGATCCATTGCCGACACCAGGTCGTCGGCTGCAGCGAGCCCGTCCGTGGTGGGCCATGAGGTGAGATGCACGCTGCGCTCGCCGGTCAGACCCCGGAAGATTTCCTCCGTGGTGAGCGGCAGCAGTGGCGCGGCAACTCGACACACGATGGTGAGCACGCTGTGCAGTGTGTTGATTGCCGACTGATCGCCGTCCCAGAATCGATCCCGGCTGCGGCGGATGTACCAATTGGTGAGCACGTCGACGAAATCCCGCACCTGAGCGCATGCATCGAACAGGTCGTTGCGCTCGAATGCGATGGTGGTTGCCTCGACGAGACTGCGACACTTCGCCACGATGTACCGGTCGAGCACATTGTTGCTTGATGTGTCGAATTCGCCGCG
>Ga0075470_10000779_pt1 | contig 10101 bp, 18 predicted proteins | sample DEB19_08_DNA_4_FD_71482 | JGI IMG/M metagenome (GOLD analysis project Ga0075470, IMG submission 71482) | Aqueous microbial communities from the Delaware River and Bay under freshwater to marine salinity gradient to study organic matter... | ecosystem: Environmental > Aquatic > Marine > Coastal ... | reverse complement strand
CCACATGCGCGCCGACATCAATGGCCGTGCCGACCTTCTTCACATGCTTCATGGCGGACTGATACGCAGCCATCTGGTACTGGCTGAGATCACCGACAAAGTGGTGGTCCGTTTCCGGCAGCCACCAGTCTCCAACCTTCTTCACTCGAACCTCCCCTTGGTCTTCATCATGTGGTCGTACTCGTTCGTCCACCATCCGCCGAATGGAACGTCGCGCAGATGCTCGAACCATGGCCCGCCATCGGTGAAGTGCATGGCGCGCGGCTTCACCGTGTGCTTGGTGTGTCCGACGAGGAAGTTCCATCCTGGCGACAGGTCACCGATCTCATGGTCACGCAGCCACGCAAAGGTGTGCAGTTCCTTGCCGGGGATCGTGTTGACGTAGCTCGGCGTGAGGTACTTGTTGGCCGGGTGGGAGCAGTTGAACAGGATCACGGAGGACCAGTTCTTGCGCGGGTACTGCTGCTGGACCTGACCGTCCATCTTGATGTCGTTCTGCGGGATGTGGTTCTGCTTCACCACTTGCACCGCAAACTTGTCGTCCCGCTCGGCATACAGGCCAGCGATGTCGTCCAGCCAGAGGATGTCGCAGTCGGTGAACAGCGCCCAGCCTTGGTAGTTCTGGAGCGCGGGGACGAGGAAGCGAGTGAATGCGAACTCCGTCGAGAAGGGACGCCCGTCAAGGACATCGAACATCTGCCCGGTCTTCGGGTTCACGCCCCATTCGCGAGAGAATATGCCACGCGCGCGCAGTTGCTTGTGATTGAGCGCACGGACATGAAGCGGAATGCTGCTCTTGCGCTGGGCAGAGAACGAGCAGACATCGAACGCATCCACCTCGCGAGCGTCGAAACCTATCCAATACGGAAGCGGGTCAACGTCCATCCTCGCCTCCGTCGAACTCGACCCGGACGAGCGCATCCCCCTGGAAGCGAACATCCGTGATGAAGCGCATCCACACATCCCGCGACCAGAGCGTCAGGTGTGCGTTGCGACCATCTGGCAGCGTCTTCTTGGCGGGGAAGGTCGCGATGCCGAAGAAGCAATGCTTGCGCGCGCGGATCGTGGCGTTGAACACCGCCTGGCGAAGTTCCTCTCCCTCAAGATGCTCCAGCACATCGCAGCAGATGACCATGTCGAACGGCAACATGATGTTGGGGATCTTGTCCAAGCCCGGCACGGCAGGATCGTAGAGCGTAGGCATCTCCACGCCCCATTTCTCATGCAGCTTGAGTTCCGTGTATTGCATCCCCTTGCCGCTGCCGAAGTCGAGGATGGTCTTGATGTTGAACTCCGTGATGATCTTCGCGATCTGGTCGCTCCACTTCTCGGTGGAGTGGCCGGGGAACTTCCCCTCGGCGTGCATCTGCTTGTAGAACGCGAGGTTGCTCATTGCTTCCTCCTTCGGATGCAGAGTTCATATCCCGCTGCGTTGAGTGCCGCCTCGAAAGACACAAGCTGCGGCGAGTGCTGGTATCGCCATTGGCTGATCGTGTCGATCTCAAGGCCCGACTTGTCCCGGAGCGACTTCATCGTCAGGAACTCGTCCCTGTTCACCAGTTCAAAGAATTCCCTGACCAAGGGATGCATGTTTCCTTCGATGCGGAGCTTGCCGCAGCGGCGACCACGCCTCTTGTCGGCCATGCGCCGGTAGCCCATCAGCCGGGCCGGGGTCATCACCTGGGTCACTTGACCAGCCTCTCGAAAGTGGACCACTTCATGTAGACGCGCGGCTCGTTCTCGGGCTTGAACGGCTCCGGGTCGATCCGCACGACGAGGATGTCGGCACTTCCGATCCATCGCTCCCCGGTAGCCCACGCATCCTTCTTGCGCTGCTTGGCTTCAACTAGGACGCGCTTGCCGTCCTTGAGGACTGCCTCGACATCGTGGGGGAATGCGTCAAACGCGCCCGATCCCGGCTGCCGACGAGCGGTCAAGCCGAGTGACTCGAACTGCTTGACGATCCATTGCTCCAGCTTCCGGCCCTTGGCCTTCGCGGACTTCGCCTTGATCACGGGATCTCTCCATTGCGCTGCATATGCTCAAGCGCCTTGCCGTTCCGCATCTCCTGGAAGTTCCACATGCGCCCGGCGATGGTGCAGAACGCCTCAAAGCGACGTTCCGCCCATTTCAGGTCGGTCAGGTCACCCGGCATGTAGGGCCAGAGGGTGCTTGGCACACCATGCCGCTGTATTGCGTGCGGAGCGGTCATGATCGCCTCTTTTCCCCTTCTGAGCGCCTCAAAACCGAGACCGGAGTTGAACGAGGCCACGATTGCCGTGTTCTCCCAGAAGGTTTCGTCCTTCGGGCTCTTGTGGAGCGTAACGACCATCATTCCGGGGAAGCGGGTGCGGATTTCCGCGCGCCATCCGGCGTCAAAATCAGCCGGGAGCTTGAAATACTCCACCATGAAGTGGCTTGGCGGCTGGTAGACGATCAACTGGCGCTTCTGGAGGTTCTGGCGCGGCTCCAGCTTCAGCAATCCACGCGACTGAAGGGCTGCCAAGCGAGGTCGATCCACCTCCAACGTATGTCTCTGACCGTTGGACTGGTGATCCAGCGAGAAACGGAAGTACCCCTGCTCCTTCCAGAGGTCTTCGTTGCGCCCGAAGAAGGCGTGATCAACATGGACGAAGTGCTTGCCCTCCTGGCGCGCCTTTTCATGCATCTCCGCACCCCCGTATAGGATGCCGTAGTGCAGATTCACGCGAGCGAGCGGCTCTCCGTGGGCTGCAAGGTATTCGCCCTTGCAGAAATTGCGCGCAAGGTTCTCGCCCAGCGGGTGGGGAGCCTTTGTCGGCGCGAAAAACTTGATGTCCATGTCACCTATACGCCCCGAGAAGGCTGAACTTCCCCGTCATGGAGATGGAAACGTCCTCGTAGCGCCGGTTGCCCATGCGCCGCGCGAAGATGCGGTCCATTTCCTCGTTCGTCATGCTGGGAGTTGGCTCATCAGGCTCTGCCGTGACGTAGATCGCCACGAAGGTCTTGTTCTCGGTCCTGCCTCCGACACGACGGATGAGATCGCGCGACTTCATGAAGTTCAGGACGTAGGAAACCCGCGCCACGGTCGCGCCGGGGATCATCTTGGCTATGTCGTGGACCGTCCATTCACCATCCATGGACCGCACGACTTGCCGGATTGCTTCGGTTGTCTCGCCCGCCATCACGCCCTCCTGCGTCTGACTGCGTAGGGATCGGATACCACGCCCCCAAGTTCGCGGGCAAGTTCCATCAACTCGTCGTTGACCCGGTCCTTCTCGGTGGTCACCCGAGAGTGGGCGCTCAGGGCGAAGCCAACTTCGTCATAGCAGTTATGCACGATCAGACCCATTGTCCCTATCGTGAACACCGGGACCCGTGCCACCGACAGGTTGAACACGGCTGACCGACCTTCGATGGGAGAAATACCCAGGATTGCGGCGTCGCCAATTGCGCTGTTGGCAGAGGCGCGTGCACATGCGCGCGTTGCGATGCTTTGAAAGGAACTCCTTGCCGCACTCTTCGCACTTGCAACCAAACCGGGCTTGGAGCTGTCCGTTGGCCTTGCCGCGCTCCGAATGCCACTTGCGGCCCTCTTCGCTAGCGTGCCAATCGCGCGCAGCCAACTGAGCGGCTGCAATGGCTTTCTGGAGATGTGCCGCCCTTGAGGGGTGTCGCATGTGTCGGGAGAGGTGCTCGCCTCCGGGCACGCACTCAAGGTTGGAGATGTCGTTGTTGGACCTGTCTCCGTCGATGTGGTGCACATGGTGCCCCTTCGGAATGGGGCCGTGATGATGCTCCCACACCACGCGATGAAGTCGCTTGCCGCGACGCTGCCAATAGTGGCCGCAAAGCCAATACGCCTTGCCAAGGAAATGCTGCGGTTCAGACATTCAGGATCATCCTCCGAGTTGGTGGACATGATCCTATCACCAATACGCAGTTCGTCAATGGTACGCCACCCACGACGAGTGAGAATTTTGTGCGACGAAGTGGCCCGGAACGAACCTCCGTCGTGGATGACTTCAACTACCTCTTCCAGACCCGTGCAGCCGGAACGAAGAACTTGTTGCCAGCCAAGTGGCGTCCACACTCGGTCCCCCGGCACGATGTCTTCGATTGGCACAAGTCCGTTAGATTTGGTCTGGACCAGCGTCCCGGCTACAAAGCAATGGTCCTCCTGCCTCCGAGTGGCCGGTCCCTTGTCGGGTTCAAGCTCGTCCAGCGTCAGGCCGGGGCAAGTGCGCCAGAAATGCTGGCAGTTCTTGGTCACGAAGAACATCGGGTGGTACGCCCCGTCATTGGCCTGCTCGCCAACGAGATGCTCCACGATGGTCGTGTAGTTGGCCTTCCGATCTCGCCGCCCCTGACGGAGGATGAAGCGCCCTCCGGTGGCGGTCCGCATGTTGTCTTGTGGGGAGGGACCATCCTGGCTTGCCCACATCTGCGGGTCGGCCACGCGGATGTCCACGGGCGGTAGCTCCATCTCATGCTCAAGGCGCAGGATCTCCCGCGCCACGGCCCCAGCAGACATCCTAGCCCCCATGTCCGCCTCGCCGTTCCAGCCATACCACTCGGCAAAGCGGATCTTCGCGCCCGGAGGAAGGTAGACATCCGGGAACCCGTCCTTGGCCTTCAGAGTTGCTCCCTCTGATATGCAGTACCATCCAACGGAGAAGGGTTTGGCTGTGCCCCAGTCCATAGCCATGAGATGGGTCCAATGTCGTGGGGGCTTGAAGCTCCGTACCATGTGCCGGGATCTGTCGAGCATGGATAGGGCTGCTCCCGAAACCACATCCCAGTCGCCGTCCCGTAGTGCCTTGGCCCGCTCGGGGGAGAGGGCGGTGAATGATCCTTCATAGCTGTCCACATCCAGGTGCGGGTTGTCGTCCATCTTCGCGGGGATGTAGATGCTCCTCCAGCCCGGCGAGTTCTTGGTCTTGGTCGTCTTGTCGTGGAAGAAGTGCATCGGCGGGGCTTGCTCGATGAAGATGTCCCGCAGGAGGTTGTGCGCCGGGCCTCCGGGATTGCTGCCGATCACGATGCGGGGGAATACCTCCTCCTGAGCCGCCTTGTAGCGCCCAAGGCGCACGCGGGTGCGGAGGAACTTCAACTGATCCGGGAGGAAGAGCGCCCCCTCGTCAATGCCCAGCCAATGCATCTCCGCGCCCTGGTACTTGAAGATGTCGGCCAAGTCCTCGGCAAAGCAGAACTGGAGGAAGGCGTCGTTGTAGAACGTCAGCTTCCGGTCAGTTTCCTTCCAAATCGCCACCTCGGGGGGGATCGCCATCTGCTGGATGGGGATGAGGTGGTTGTCCTTGAGTTCCGGGTAGGTCCGCCGAAAGAGATACGCCTGCAAGCCGGGGTTCTGCAGGCAGGAGATGATCCCATCCATGCGGATCGCATGGCTCTTCCCGCCCCCCGCCGCGCCTCCGTAGAGAACTTGCCTAGCCTTGACCGCGTGGAAGATCCTCTGCTTCTCGCTCGGCTGGTAGCCCAATGACCATTGCGCCATTCGCGCTCTCCGTCACATCGATGACCCCGCGCAAGGCGTCCTTGTCCTCGCGGTTCACCATGATCTCAATCGTCAGCTTGTCTTCCTTGCCGACAGCCTCGGCCTTGAACTCGGCCTTCGCGATCCCCCGCTCCAGCAGCCAAGCCGCCGCGCGCCAATCGCGGTCCCCCATGATGCGCTCGACCAGCGGCTTCGCACTCAGCGCCCTCGCCCGCCGGAAGTAGCCTTCAAGCCTCGGCTCCTGGTTGCGGTACTTCTGCACCACCCGATCCGTCAGCCCCGCCGCCTCGCACGCCAAGGCAACCGGCATCCCACGGGTGATGTTGTGCAAAGCCTCCGCAACCTCCAGCAGCGGAAAAGAAGCCTCATCCCACCTGGGCTTCACAATCTTCCCTATAGCCGCCAGCCAAGTCTCCACCGTGCTGGTGTCAGCCGTCCTCGCCTCAGGCACCGTCCCAACCGGCGCAGAGTTCGTGTGCCCCCTTGCTACCAAGGAAACCGCCCTCTTCTCCCCGTCCCAGTCCTCGCTCAATTCCCTCAACCTCCTCCTCGTCACAGGATGCCGCTTGGAGATGTACGTCCAAGACGCCCCAGCCTCCCACAGCATCCGCACTACCCCCTCATCCAGGGCAGGCATCCGCTCAGAGGGGAGAGGTTCGGAGTCCTCTACAGTCAGGGGCATACCCTAGGGTATTTTTTTCTGGTGGAGCCAGCAAGCACCCAGTTAGGCGCGTGGGGGCATGGCCTTCGCGCCCGCGTGTGAGATCGCGAAAACCCCAAGCCGGGGGGGGTCTCGTTCGCCATCCGCTTGAAGCCCCCCTCCCCCCGCCATGCCCGCGCCGCCAGCCAGCCGGCCTCGCGCCAGGATGCCGGTCGCCATGGCCCGCGATCCGCCGAGATGGGCCGGTCGAGATGGATCCGCCGAGATGGGCCGGTCGAGATGGCTCGGTCGAGATGGATTCGCCGAGAGGGATCCGCCGAGGCCGGGCCGTGCTGCGCTGCGGCAGGATGCTGCGATGCGGTAGATGCAGTGCGGAAGGTTAGGTGGCCGAGTTATAGTGTAACGTGGTGGGATGGGCGGGGGAGATTGGGAGTGGAGTGCTTTTCGACCCTCTACTGATCCTGCGTTGTCATCTACTGGCTGGCGGCTAGAGCCGCTACCGGGACCAGCATCCCCTGGCGTAGCTCCCTGCCTTCCCTGTATCTCCCCATAGTGTGGGAGTTGAAGTAGCGGGCTTTCGGGCTTCTTTCCTTACAGCGTCCCCCGCCATCCTCTAACGCCATCCGCCCCTTGCAATGCCCATGCCAAGATGCGGCCCGAAGCTATGCGCCAGGCGCAATGCAGGAAACCGGCGCCCCTCAACACTAAACACTTGCACCACGCCTATACACTCTATATCACGCGCGTAGCCGCATGGTGCGGCTTGGAGGGAAAGATGAAGATCGAAACCGTGTCAGACTTCCGGCGAGCGTATCGCCAGGGGCCTTATGCATGGCCCGGCGGCTACCCGCTCTACTTCATCGCGTCCGACGGCGAGGCGATTTCGTTCAAGAGCGCGCGCGAGAACCGCCGCTTGATCTTGAAGGCTATCGCCTACGCCGATCACAACAGCGGTTTCCGCGTCATGTGGATGGATGTCAATTGGGAGAACCCGAGCCTCTTTTGCGCTGATACGGGGGAACGCATCCCTAGCGCCTACGCCGAGGATCGCGCATGACCTCCATATCCCTCGCCATGGCCCTCGCCGCCCCCGCCCTAATCGCCAGCCTCACGCTGGCATGGGCAATAGAGGCCTGGCGTCTCGGCGCGCCGCTCATCGCCATCGGCTTCGCGGCGACCGGCGCTGGCATCGCCTACGCGACCGTCAACGCAATTCTGTAAGGGGACAAACCATGCTCACGATAGGGATTTCCTTTCTCGGGCAATACCGCCCGGCCTATTTCCAAGCCGAAACGCTTGGCGACGCTATCGCCGCCGCTGTTCGTGCCGTCTATCACATGGACAATGCCGATTTCGATTGGATCATGGAACGCTTGCGTATTGGCGGGGATGAAATGGCCATCAAGCCGAATTGTTCCGCATGGAGCGCCGAGCATGGATGCCGGGCCGTGTCCTTCCGGCGCGGCGCGCATGATCCGTTCCTCGATAGCGTGACGCGGGACATGACGCCCGCGCCGGGCCTGGATTACTCGGAAGCGGCAAACCGATAGGCCGAAACCGGGCGCTTGCCCGGTCGCACGGTTAGGCCGTGCCTGACGAGGCCAAAAGAGGAAGGGAACCATGGAACAGTTAGAAGCTTTGCGCGCCTTTGTGTCGCGCCGATCCGGGATTGACTGGCGCGACTATGGCGACCGGGCATCATTCATGTCCGACTATCGCCGCATCCTGCGGGATGGCCGGGACGCGCGCGCCATGCTGCGCTACCTTGAAATGGCGGCGCGCAATGCCGCGGAACGGGGCGCGCCTATGCCCCTGCCCCAAGGCGTCAATCGGATGGCCTGGGATGGCAAGGCTTGGGACTTCACGCCATGCCAGTATCATGCCATGGAATACCGAGCTGGAGCCTGCCGATGGCTAGCGGAGGCAATCGAGGCTTTCTGGGATGTCCCGTATCATCCTGGCCGCCGCGACGCCATCCTGCGAGCCGCCCGCAATGTGTTCGGGCGCGCCATCGCCAAGCGGTGGTTCCAATGATCCGCGCCGCCGGAAGCCTCGCGCTCTACGTCGTGATCGCGCTGCTGATCCTGGCGCGCTGCGCCAGCTAGTGGAGGGAACCATGCAAGATTTCACGCTCGAAACGCTCGAAAGCCTGCGCGAGGCCCGCGAAGGCATGGCCGAGTTCCATGCATACTCGGAACAGATGCGAAAGCTAGGCAACGGTTCTAGCTGGGGGCCGTATCCTGGAGGATCGCCCCTTTCCACGCTGGCGAGGCTTGATGCAATCATCGCCAAGCTTGAAAGCCGCTAACGGGCAGGGGCGCGGCAACGCGCCCCTATCCCCCAACGCTTAGACGCTAGGCGTTTCTCTTCCGCCTAGCGTCGGGGGGGGGGCGGGGTGCGACCCGCTCCCCCCACCCCACCCGCCATAAAGGCGTTTCCCGCGCGCGAGCAGCCGTCCGCTACATGGGACTGCCGCGAAGGGGGATCGCATCCGAGGGACCAATGACCGAAGAACAGAAGCTCCACGCCATCGTCGCAGCCGTCGCCGCCGACCAAGGCGTCCCGGCAGAGGCAATCCGGGGAAGGCGGCGGACCCGTGAAGTGCTGCAAGCTCGCCATCTCGCGACGGCCCTGGCCTACGAATTCCTGCCCGCCCTTACCGTGCCCGAGATCGCCGCGCTCATGGGCAAAACCCAGCACTCCACGGTCGCCAACTCCCTGCGGGTCTGCCGCAAGCCCAAGGAGGCCGAGATGTATGCGCGCCTGCGCGAGGTGCTGGCGGGCTACATCGGACTGCCGCAGTAGGGGGTTGACCGAGGCCGGGGCTTGTGTAGGGTGTGGGGGCCGGGGGTTCAGCGCCCCCGGCTCCCTGGATCTGCGCGGCTTCGCAACCCGCCAGTCCTTGGACCCACCCTTTCGACGGAGGCGGGTCATGTCCAGCAAGATGGACTACCCCACCGAAAGTCGCAAGGACCTTCTGGGACGAACCTGAACGGCCAATGCCGGACGCAGGAGAACCGGGAGCGGGGCAGTCATACAACGTCCTTCGCTTCGATCCGGGGCATTTTACCGGGAACGGGTTTTCGACCAAGCACAAGCCACCCCTTTGAACCGTACACTTACCCTCCCGGTCGGGGACATAGACCAGGGCACGGCGGCTGGCCCCCGATACAGGGCAGGGTGGGTATAGAGGTCGGAGCGATGAAGAACACCGCGTCTATGTCTCCACGGGGATATAGCGAAAAGCGAACTATGGGTGATGCCGGTATGCACCCCCTGCATGACGCCCTGCAATAAACGCAAGACACACATAGCCACAACGTGATACACGGGCGCTGCTTCAGAGGAGGGACCATGAAGAACGGCTACAAGACCGAGATCCACCAAACCCCTGGAACGCTCCGCACGCGCATTGCCTTGCGTGTGGAACTCGCACGGGATCTGGACCCGCAGTCGCTGGATCATCTGCTGGCGCACCAGCGCATTGCTGACCTTGAACGCCAGCTTCAGAAGATGGAGGGGTGACCATGCACATCATGGTGAGCGTCTACAAAGAAGAGATCAGCAGCCGAGTGCATCCTGCTGCCGAGGACCGCCGCGCGTTCGTGAGCGTCAATGTGGGGCAACTCTCGCTGATGATGGACCCAGAGCAGGCCAAGCTCCTGGCCGAGGTTGCGCTCCAGGCCGCGAAGGAGGCGGGGGCATGAGCGACCACAAGTATCCCGCCTACCAGCCGACCGGAGCAGAGACGCTGGAGAAGCTGGTGATGGACCCGAACATACCGAAGAGCGAGACCGAGGGATGGTCGTGCCGCGAGATTGAGCGCCTCCGCGCCCGCGTTGAGGTGCTGGAGCGGGCATTGCATGCCGCAAAGGATGCAATGGCTGCCGTGTCGGTTCCTCGCGACAACGAACGTGCAATCCTGTTTCAGGCATATGATGCC
>Ga0075470_10000775_pt1 | contig 10127 bp, 10 predicted proteins | sample DEB19_08_DNA_4_FD_71482 | JGI IMG/M metagenome (GOLD analysis project Ga0075470, IMG submission 71482) | Aqueous microbial communities from the Delaware River and Bay under freshwater to marine salinity gradient to study organic matter... | ecosystem: Environmental > Aquatic > Marine > Coastal ... | reverse complement strand
AGCATCATCGATGGTGCAGTAAGTGGCATTGGTAGCGCTGCAGTTGGTTCAGGTCAGATGCTTCGTAAGTTGCAGACTGGTTTTGTTCGTAGCTACGCCGCACTTATGTTGGTCGGCATAGCGCTTCTACTTCTTGCAATCTGGGTGGTTACTCAATGAGCTTCTTGACCGTAATGGAACTGCTGCCGCTATTAGGCGCAGCGTTAATCGCAACTACCGGTAAAGGTAAGGACGAATTAGTTAAGAAGATGGCTCTTGCAACCACATTGGTAGTTGCAATTGCTGGCGTACTTCTGACACTTAGTTTCGATCGCAACAATGCTGGACTTCAGTTCGTTGAAAAACGCGAATGGATTCCGGCTTTCGGAATTAATTACGCAGTTGGTATTGATGGCATTGCATTGGTACTGATTTTGATGTCAGTAATTTTGGCGCCAGTTGTGGTGCTCGCGGGCTGGAATGAAGCTCAAGGTGGCCGTTGGTCAGTTAAGACTTTCTACGTTTTGATTTTGGTCCTAGAGACCATGATGATTGGCGTTTTCGCAGCGACCGATGTTTTCTTGTTCTACGTATTCTTTGAAGCGATGCTGGTACCGGTTTACTTCCTTATTGGCGGTTACGGAACAGGCAAGCGCTCACAGGCAGCAGTGAAGTTCCTGCTTTACAGCTTGCTTGGCGGTTTATTGATGCTGGCATCAATCATCGGACTTTATGTAATTGCAGGTTCACAAGTTGGTCGCACCTTTGATATCGGTGCGCTCTCTACTTTGCAGATTTCATCATCAACCCAGAATTGGTTATTCCTAGGATTCTTTATCGCCTTTGCGATCAAAGCACCTCTATGGCCATTCCATACTTGGTTGCCAGATGCTGCAGATTCTGCAACTCCTGGAACATCAGTATTACTACTTGGTGTTCTAGATAAAGTTGGAACTTTCGGAATGATTCGTTACTGCTTAACTCTTTTCCCAGAGGCGACCAAGACTTTCACTCCAGTGATTTTGGTACTTGCAGTAATTTCCATTATTTATGGTGCATTCCTAGCGATCGGGCAGAAGGATATTAAGCGCTTGATTGCTTTCACTTCGATTTCACACTTTGGATTTATTACATTGGGTATCTTTGCGATGACTTCACAAGGTCATAGCGGAGCAACTCTTTATATGTTTAACCACGGCTTCTCAACCGCAGCTCTATTCTTAGTTGCAGGATGGATGGCTGCTCGTCGAGGCTCATCAACAATCTCTGACTTTGGTGGCTTACAACGAGTTACTCCAGTTATGGCTTGGACATTCTTTATTGCAGGAATGTCTTCATTAGCTCTACCGGGACTATCAAGTTTCGTCAGTGAATTCTTGGTATTAGTCGGTACATATACCCGCTACCCAGTAGCAGCGATTATCGCGACCTTTGGAATTGTTTTAGCGGCGCTATATATCTTGATTCCAGTTCAGAAAGCGCTACATGGACCAACAACTTCTGGCAATGAAAATCTTCCGGATTTGAATTTACGTGAAAAAATCGCAATTGCACCAGTAATTGCTCTGATTGTTGCGCTTGGATTCTTCCCATCTCCGCTATTGAACATCATCAACCCAGCTGCGCAAGCAACTATTTCAGCGCTTGGATTTAGCGATCCAACACCGACAGTAGGAGGCAAATAATGGGCGGCTTTATTGCACCCGTTCTAAATTACTCAATTCTGGCACCAATTATTTTGGTTCTAGCCGGAGCACTTGTCGGAGTTTTAATTGAAGCATTTGCAGCGCGCGAGAAGCGTGCTTCACTTCAACTTGGAATCACTTTAATTACATTGGCCGCTGCAACAGTTGCAGTATTTTCAATTAAAGGCAAAGAAGTTGCAGATGCTGCAGGCGGTTCAGTTACATACGACGGTGCTGGATTCTTAATTCAATTAGTTATTCTTTTAATTGCAATCGTTGCAACACTTCTTCTTGCTGACGAAAAGAACTTCACTGCAGTTGCATCAGCTCTACCAGGTTCAAAGGAAGAAATTGAGGCATCTGCTGCTGGTCTTCGCGTTACTGAGGTCTATCCACTATTCCTATTCTCAGTTTCAGGAATGTTGCTCTTCCCAGTTTCAAGTGACTTGATTACTTTGTTTGTGGCACTTGAAATGCTCTCATTACCTTTGTATCTAATGACAGGACTTTCACGTCGTCGTCGCTTGATGTCACAAGAAGCAGCGCTTAAGTACTTCCTGCTTGGCGCATTTGCATCAGCATTCTTCTTATTTGGTGCAGCATTCCTGTATGGATCATCTGCGAGTATCACTTTAGGAGGTATTCGTCAGGCAGTAGTTGGCGGAACCGGTAACAATGTATTCCTACTTATCGGAATAGTTTTCTTATCTGCTGGATTGCTATTTAAAGTTGGCGCGGTTCCATTCCACGCTTGGACTCCAGATGTTTATCAAGGCGCTCCAACACCTATTACCGCTTTTATGGCTGCAGCAACCAAGATTGCAGCTTTCGGAGCAATGCTCCGTATTTTCTACGTTTCATTAGCTAATGCTGAGTGGTCTTGGCGCCCAATTATCATGGTGATTGCAATTGCAACGATGGCGCTTGGTTCATTTGTTGCCATCGCTCAACGCGATGTAAAGCGCATGCTTGCATATTCTTCAATTGCGCACGCAGGATTCTTGTTATCTGGTGTTTATGCCCTCAGCGGTACTGGTTTAAGCGCAACAATCTTTTACTTAGCAACATATGGCCTAACCACAGTTGGCGCATTTGCAATCGTAACTTTGATTCGCGATGCAAACGGCGAAGTAACTGATCTAAATCGATGGGCTGGACTTGCGAAGCGCTCACCGCTTGTTGCAACACTTTTTGCAACTTACCTACTTGGCTTTGCAGGTATCCCGCTAACTGCAGGATTTATCGGAAAGTTTTCTATTTTCTCAGCAGCTTATGAAGCTGGTGGAAAAGCGATTGTTATTGCCGGTGTACTTTCATCAGCAGTTGCAGCATTCTTCTATATCCGTGTAATTGTTCTGATGTTCTTTAAAGATGCAGTTGAAGATGGCACTACAGTTGTAATTCCAACAGCCTTAACACGTAGCGTGGTCTTAATCAGCGGTGTTGCAACAATTCTTTTCGGAGTTCTGCCACAACCGCTGATTAACTTCATCAATACATACGCAAGCTTTATTCGCTAATAATGGCTGCTTTCGGTATTCCAAGTCTTTCGCCTGAACTAGAGGCGACAATTGCAACAGGCTTGGCAGATATCGAAAGCATCCTGAATTCTCGCATTGAAGGCAAATATCTCTTTGCAAATGAAACTTCTCGCCATTTAGTTGTTGCAGGTGGCAAACGTTTCCGTCCACTAATTACCATTTTGGGTTCGTTAGTTGGCACTGGAGTAAACGAGCGCGTTATTAAAGCTGCGGCAGTCTGCGAATTAACGCATTTAGCTACGCTCTATCACGATGATGTTATGGATGAGGCGCCTCTTCGTCGTGGAGTTGAGAGCGCTAATAGTCGTTGGGGTAATTCAGTTGCGATTCTGACTGGCGATTATCTCTTTGCGAAAATGTCACAGATTTTGGCGGAATTAGGCCCAGAAGCAGTGAAATTACAGGCCGATACTTTCGAGCGTTTAGTTATCGGGCAGATTTTGGAAACTCAAGGACCAGGTAGCGCAGATGATCCGCTTGAACATTATTTACAAGTAGTCGCGGATAAAACCGGTTCTTTAATTGCAACTTCACTTCGATTCGGTGCAATGTTTGCAGGTTGCACTAAAGAAGAGATTGAAACACTCACGGAGTTTGGCGAAAAGATAGGCATTGCTTTCCAATTAGCGGATGACATCATTGATATTGCAAGCGATTCGTTAGATTCAGGAAAGACTCCTGGAACAGATTTACGTGAAGGTATTCCAACCTTAGTAACATTAAACGCGATGAAATCAAATGATCCCAAAGATGCTTCTTTAAAACTTGCTTTATCTGGTCCAATCAAATCTGAAGAGAAAGTTCAGTGGGTTATCCAAGAGCTTCGCAACCATAAAGCCATTGCAGAATCACGTGCGCAGTTACAAACTATTGCTAAGGAAGCACGAGCTGCACTTGGTCCGCTTCCTATCAGCGAAACAAGTACGGCGCTCTACTCATTGTGTGATTTAGTTATTGACCGAGTTGGTTGATCGAATCAGATCAATTGCTAAGGCAACCAACGCACCCCAAATAATCAAGAAACCTGCCCAACGTGCCAATGGCATAGCTTCATGGCGAATCCAGACTCCGATTGAAAATTGCAATGTTGGGGTTATGTATTGCAGCAGCCCAAGTGTGGAATATGGAAGACGAGTAGCGGCACCATTAAACAGAAGCAGTGGGATTGCAGTAATTGCGCCCGCTGCAGTTAAGAGCAGAGTTAGCCCTGGCGTTTGGCCCCATTGGCCTTGGTCTTGAGAAGCTAAATAAAATAAGTAACCGGCATATGGAATAAACGAAATCATGGTTTCGATTGCTAAACCTTCAAGGGCGCCAAGATTTAATCGTTTCTTAATCAGCCCGTATGAACCCCAAGATGTGGCCAAGGTAAGAGCGATCCAAGGCAATCTTCCGTAGTCAACGGTTAAAACAATTACGCCTACTGCGCCAATTCCGACCGCTACCCATTGCAATTTACGTAGCTTCTCTTTTAGCAAAATAACGCCAAAAGCAATGATAAATAAGGGGTTTATGTAGTACCCAAGAGCAGCTTCAACAACGTGTCCGTGATTAGTAGCCCAAATGTAAACCAGCCAGTTAATTGAAATTAAAGCCGAAGCCAAAACCAATCTGAAAAAAACTTTCTTGGTAAACATTAGATCAAACATATGGCGTAATTGTTTTTGATAAGCAAGAACAATTAAACAGAAGATAGATGTCCAAGTCGCGCGGTGCGAGACAATTTCAAATGCAGTAGCTGGTTTTAGTAATGGCCAATAAAGAGGGAATAGCCCCCAGAGTACGTGTGCAGAGATTCCGAAAGTTAAACCAAGTTTGTATTTGTTCACTTGAGACTATCGATAGTTCGTGAACTGAACTGCAAAATCCAATGATGCGTTCTTAACTAAAGCAATTACCTCTTGAAGATCATCACGTGACTTGCTTGAAACTCTGAGCTCATCTCCCTGAATCTGAGTCTTAACTGCCTTTGGACCTTCGTCCTTAATTAACTTGGCAACTTTTTTGGCATTCTCAGTCGAGATACCTTCTTTGAGCGGGCAATTAATTTTGGTAACTTTTCCAGATTGCTGAGGTTCGGATGGATCGAGATGCTTAAGAGAAACATTGCGCTTGATCATTTTCTCTTTTAGAACTTCAAGGGCTGCCTTCGCGCGCTCTTCAGTTCCGGATTCAATCTTGATTACATCGCCCGTCATCTCAATAGAGGTGCCAGTACCTTTGAAATCAAAACGGGTATCTAGTTCGCGTGAAGCTTGGTTGACCGCGTTATCTAACTCTGCGCGATCGATCTTTGAAACGATATCGAAACTGCTATCAGCCATGCCGGCAAGGGTACAAAAGAAAAACCCGCACGACTAATTTAATAGTGGTGCGGGTTTAACTACTTATTGCTTACTTGGGCGTTACTGTGCCTTGCCAAGAATGCGGTTTACCTTGGTGCCGCAAACTGGGCAGATGCCCTGTGCCATGCGACGACCAGAGTCAGAAACCTTTACGGTTCCTTCGAATTCACGCTTCTCTTTGCACTTTACGCAGTAAGCGTCACCTTTATATGTCTCTGCCATATGTAACCATCTCCAATCGACGCACCCGGGTTGGATCCCTCGGCGCTCGGTAAATAGATTACCCCCGCACACGCTCAAAACCACGCTCATTTGCCTAACATTTACGGATATTTACGCCTGCGGGGTCGGATTTGAGCGTGGCGAGAGCTTCAATTACCCTAGGACTTAGCACTCAGGGCTTGAGAGTGATAATTCAGGCCAAAGAGCTAGAAACTCTATTAGCAGCACTAGAAGGAGAAGCAATGGCAAAGCAGATTGCCTTTAACGAAGAGGCACGCCGCGGATTAGAGCGCGGAATGAATGTATTAGCTGATGCAGTGAAGGTAACCCTCGGACCTCGCGGACGTAATGTCGTGCTTGAGAAGAAGTGGGGAGCACCAACTATCACCAACGATGGCGTTTCAATCGCTAAAGAGATCGAACTTGATGATCCATACGAGAAAGTTGGAGCAGAGCTAGTTAAGGAAGTTGCAAAGAAGACTGATGATGTCGCAGGCGATGGCACCACAACAGCAACTGTTCTTGCACAAGCACTAGTTCGCGAAGGTTTACGTAACGTTGCTGCAGGTTCAAACCCAATGGGTATTAAGCGCGGTATTGAAAAGGCTGTCGCTGCAGTTACAGATGAACTATTGAAGATGGCAAAGAATGTCGAAACCAAAGATCAGATTGCAGCGACTGCATCAATTTCTGCAGCTGACACCACAATCGGCGAAATGATTGCTGAAGCAATGGACAAAGTTGGCAAAGAAGGCGTTATCACTGTTGAAGAATCAAATACTTTTGGTCTTGAACTCGAACTAACTGAGGGTATGCGCTTTGATAAGGGTTACATCTCTCCATACTTCGTAACAGATACAGATCGCATGGAAGCAGTTCTTGAAGATGCTTATGTCTTGATTGCTAATTCAAAGATTTCTAACATCAAAGACATGCTGCCAATTCTTGAAAAGGTAATGCAGACTGGCAAGCCTCTTGCAATTATCGCTGAAGATGTTGAAGCAGAAGCGCTCGCAACCCTTGTTGTTAACAAGATTCGCGGAAACTTCCGTTCTGCAGCAGTTAAAGCACCTGGTTTCGGTGATCGCCGTAAGGCAATGTTGCAAGACATTGCAATTCTTACCGGTGCAACAGTTATCTCTGAAGAAGTTGGCCTAAAGCTAGATGCTGCAGGTATTGAACTTCTTGGTCGCGCACGTAAAGTCGTGATTTCTAAGGACGAAACCACAATCGTTGAAGGCGCAGGTGATGAGGCTCAGATTAAGGGTCGCGTAACTCAGATTCGCCAAGAGATTGAGAAGTCTGATTCAGATTACGATCGCGAGAAGCTACAAGAGCGTTTAGCAAAACTTGCTGGTGGCGTTGCAGTTATCAAGGCTGGCGCAGCAACTGAAGTTGAACTTAAAGAGCGCAAGCACCGCATCGAAGATGCTGTTCGTAACGCAAAGGCTGCAGTTGAAGAGGGAATCGTCGCAGGTGGTGGCGTTGCTCTAATTCAAGCCGGCGCAAAAGTTTTCCCTAACTTGAAGTTAGAAGGCGAAGAAGCAGTTGGTGCAAAGATTGTTGAAGCAGCAATCGAAGCGCCACTAAAGCAGATCGCAGCTAACGCAGGTCTTGAAGGTGGAGTTATCGTAGAAAAGGTACGCCACTTAGAACCAGGCCACGGACTTAATGCTGCAACTGGCGAATATGTAGACATGATCAAAGCTGGCATCATCGATCCAGCTAAGGTAACTCGTTCAGCGTTACAGAACGCGGCATCAATTGCAGCGCTCTTCCTAACAACTGAAGCAGTTATTGCAGATAAGCCAGAGAAGACACCAGCAATGCCTGCGGGCGCTGGTGGCGACATGGATTTTTAATCTAAACTAATTACATGTCATTTAACGCAACTGATTTAGCTCTTAGCGCTGCGCAGGAAACTGCTGGCGCTAAAGAGCTGGTCGGTGCATTTATCAGCGTTGATTACGACGATGAAGATCGTTTAGCAAATTATCTTTTCGAATCAAACCTTCCAGGCTATAACGGATGGCGTTGGTCTGTAACAATTGCAAAAGTTGATGATTCTTCATCAGCAACAGTTTGCGATGTAGTTGCAATTCCAGGTCCGGAATCTTTACTTGCACCAAAGTGGATTCCATATGCAGATCGCTTACTTCCCGGAGATGTTGGAGTTGGCGATATTGTTCCGAGCCAACCAGATGATTCGCGATTAGTTCCAGGTTTTGCTGCATTGCCACAAGATGAAGAACTTGATCCAACACAACTTTGGGAATTAGGCCTAGGTCGATTACGCGTACTTTCTATTGAAGGTCGCGACCAAGCAGCTAATCGTTGGTATGACGGCGACCGCGGCCCTAATGCTGCAATCGCAAAGAGCGCACCAAAGCCATGCGGTTCATGCGGATTCTTCTTGCCAATCGCAGGCTCACTGCGAAGCGCTTTTGGCGTATGCGCAAATGCAATCTCTCCCGAAGATGCGAAGGTGGTATCCGTAGATCACGGATGCGGCGCACATTCGGAAGCGACCGTCTAATTCGTTAGGTTAGAATTTCCCTCTCAATTCGCACATCAAAGGAGCTCGCTATGCCAACAGGTAAAGTGAAGTGGTTCAGCCTCGAAAAGGGCTTTGGATTCATCGAATCCGATGAAGGCGAAGATGTTTATTTAGCAGCAACTTCTCTGCCAGAAGGCGTCACCACAGTTAAGCCAGGCACCAAGCTCGAATTTGGCGTTGCTGATGGTCGTCGTGGCCCACAGGCGCTTTCAGTTCGAGTAATTGAAGCGCCAACTTCGTTAGCTGCATCATCACGTGCTGCAACTGATGACCTTGCTTCAATCATCGAAGATTCAATCAAAATTTTAGATCGCGTTGGTAACAACATTCGTCGCGGCAAGTATCCGACAGCTGTTGAGGCTGAACGTTTGGGCAAAGTACTTCGCGGTATCGCTCAACAGATCGAAAATAACGCGTAATTATGATTGATTACGTCAAAAAAGTTTGGCGTAAATTGCCACATCCACTCCGTTGGTTAACGGCGGCAGTTGTTGGTACGACTCTGACTGTGACTGGGCTGATTTTCCTTGTGCTTCCTGGACCCGGAATTCCATTAATCATCGCAGGTCTTGCAATTCTTGCAACGGAATTTGCTTGGGCAGAAGTTTTGTTAAATCGAACAAAGCATCATGTTAATCGCGCAGTTAATAGAGTAAAGAAAAAGAAATCTTAAAGGCCGCTGCGTCGATCGCGGCGAACTGTGTAACGAATTCCAATTAAGCCAAGTGCGGCGCCAGTTACGCAGGTCCAAATAAATTTGTCATCTGCATTTAGAAGCAAACCCATGATTGCTGCCACAACCCAAGCGAAGATACCTGCGATTATTAAGACAACTGCACGAGTTTTCATGTGATGAGTGTATTCTCCACTTAATGTTTTCGAAAATATCTCCAGACGGCAATTGGAGAGCGCTGCGCCATCGAAATTTTCGAATTCTTTACGGAGGCGCGATTCTTACAAATATTGGCACTTGGGCCCAACGTATCGCCCAGGACTGGTTAGTTCTTGAGCTGACAAATAACAACGGTTTCTATTTAGGAATTGTTACCGCCTTGCAGTTCTTGCCAGTGATGCTTTTAAGCATGCAAGGCGGAGTTTTGGCCGATAAGGTCAATAAGAAAAAAGCCTTAATTTTCACTAATTTAGGCAGCGCTATATCGGCATTGGTTCTCGGCGCACTTGTAATCTCCGATCACGTAACAATGAATTATGTGTATCTACTCGCAGTTGCTCTGGGAATTTTTAGCGCGGTGGATGCACCTATTCGTTCTAGTTTTATAGTTGAAGTTGTTGGCAAATCAGATTTAACCAATGCGATGGGGCTAAATAGCGCTAATTTTCACTTTGGTAGATTGATTGGCCCGGCGCTCTCTGGATTTTTAATTGCCGGTTTTGGCACCGGACCATCATTTATCATTAATGGGTTTTCATTCTTGGTAATTATGCTTTCATTCATGGCAGTTAGGGATGATGAGCTGCATGAGCAAGAAAAGAATGAAACAGAAGGTACTTTAAAAGAAGCTTTTCAATATCTAAAGAAGCGACCAGATATTCAGATGGTTTTAATTACCATTTTCTTTGCGGCAAACTTCGGGCTAAATGCACAGATATTTAATGCGTTGATGGCGACCAAGGAATTTCATAAAGGCGCAGCTTCGTACGGAATTTTAGGAACTGCGATTGCAGTTGGTACGTTGACTGGCGCCTTGATCTCTGCACGCATAGATCGAACAAAGCGACCACTCTTTGTACCGCTAGCTGCAATGAATTTTTCACTGTGGGTCTTAGCGCTTGCAAT
>Ga0075470_10000772_pt1 | contig 10160 bp, 8 predicted proteins | sample DEB19_08_DNA_4_FD_71482 | JGI IMG/M metagenome (GOLD analysis project Ga0075470, IMG submission 71482) | Aqueous microbial communities from the Delaware River and Bay under freshwater to marine salinity gradient to study organic matter... | ecosystem: Environmental > Aquatic > Marine > Coastal ... | reverse complement strand
CGTCACGAATCCGCTCGACGCGATGTGCCACGTCGCCTTGAAGGCGTCGGGATTCCCGAAGCACCGCGTGATCGGCATGGCCGGCACCCTTGACTCTGCACGCTATCGCACCTTCATCGCGCAAGAGGCGGGTGTGAGCGTTGAAGATGTTCGCGCGTTTGTTCTGGGTGGCCACGGCGACACCATGGTGCCGCTCCCACGCTACTCCTCAATCGGCGGGATTCCGTTGCCAGAGTTTCTCGCTGCTGATCGAATCGAGGCGATCGTCAAGCGCACCCGCAGCGGTGGCGCCGAGATCGTGGAGCTACTGAAGACCGGCTCGGCCTACTACGCGCCAGCCGCAGCGACGTTCGAAGTGGTGGAGAGCATCCTGCTCGATCGCCGTCGCTTGATCCCATGCGCCGCGCTCCTAGAGGGCGAATACGGCGTGAACGGGCTCTACGTTGGGGTCCCTGTCGTGATCGGCGGCAACGGCATCGAGAAGATCATTGAGATCACGCTCACGGCTGATGAGTCGACCGCTTTCAAGCGCTCTGCCGATGCCGTGAAGGAGCTCGTCGATCTGCTCTAGCGCCTGCGGCGCCTCCGCTTAGAACCAGCGAGCGGTGATGACCTTCTTCGTGGTGTAGAACTCCACCCCATCGCGACCGGTGGCGTGCAGATCGCCGAAGAAGCTCTTGCGACGACCGCTGAACGGGAAGAAGGCCATTGGGGCGGCAACACCAACGTTGACGCCAAGCATTCCTGAGGTCGCCTTGCGCTTGAACTCGCGGGCGGCAGAGCCAGAGGCGGTGTAGATGCTCGCGGCATTGCCGTATTCGTTCGTCTCGGCCATCAGCCGAAGCGCCTCATCGAGATCCTTGGCGTAGAGCACGGAGAGGACCGGCCCGAAGACCTCCTCACGTGCGAGCGGCGACTCTGGTGCAATTTCAAGCAGCGTTGGCCCAACGAAGTAACCCTTCTCGGGGCCGGTGCCGCGCCCATCGCGCAGCATCTTCGCTCCGGCGGCAACTCCTTGGTCAACCAGAGTGTGAATGCGCTCTCGCGCTTCGCTGCGAATCACCGGGCCGAGCGAAATCCCTGCATCGAGGCCGAACCCCATCTTGATCGTGTCGGCATGTTCAAGGAGTCGCGGCAACATGCGCTCACGCGCCTCACCAACAAGGGTGAGTACCGAGCCGGCGAGGCAGCGCTGCCCCGCATTGCCGAAGGCAGACTCGGCGATGTTGGGCACGCTCTGATCAAGCACGGCATCAGGCATGGCGATGATGTGATTCTTGGCGCCACCGAGCGCCTGCACGCGCTTGCCACTCTTGGCCGCCGTCTCGTAGACGATGCGAGCCACGCGCTCAGATCCAACGAAGCTAATGGCATCGACGCCTGGGTTGGTGATCAGGCCGGTGACCGTCTCAACAGCACCATGCACCAAGCCAACAACGCCCGCAGGGATGCCGGCCTCTTCGCAGATTTCGATGATGCGCTGCGACGAGAGTGGCGTGCGCTCAGATGGCTTCAAGATGAACGAATTCCCACAGGCGATCGCGAGTGGCAGCATCCACATCGGCACCATGAAGGGGAAGTTGAATGGTGTAATGCCAGCGACGACACCGACGGGGAAGCGCACCATCTCTGAGTCGATGCCTCGCGAGACCTGATCGAGGTTCTGGCCCATGAGCAGTGTTGGGGCGCCACAGGCGAAGTCAACGACCTCAATGCCGCGACGTACCTCGCCAGTTGCATCGCTGAGCACCTTGCCGTTCTCGGTCGTGACAAGTTTGGCGAGTGCCTCACGGTTGTCGAGCATTGCCTCACGAAGCTTGAAGAGGTAGCCGGCTCGCTCTGGCGGTGGCATCTCGCCCCACTCGTGCGCGGCGGCTCGCGCCGCATCAACGGCAGCCTGCACGTCGGCGGCGTTGGAGAGGGGCACGTAGGCGAGGGGGGCCTCGGTTGCCGGATTTGGCACCACCAACCGCTCGCTCGAGGAGGAGGCGACCCAGTGTCCGTTGATGAAGTTCTTGAGGGTGGCTGGGGCGCTCTGTGCGGCCAAGCTTTCAATGGTTGTTGCCATGGCGAGATTCTCGCCGATCCGCGCTCCGCGCGCGGCGCATAGCGTGATTGTCTCGCGCCACGCACCACCAGAAGGGGGGTATCCTCAGCGGCACGAGGGCGCGCCTGCGCCTCATCACTGGGAGGGTCTATGTGCGCAGCCAAGCGAACCCCATTGAGCGGTCCAGAGATGGTCGCCCTCTCCAAGCGGCACACCATGACGGAATGGTCTGCCCAGGCTGCAGCGAACCCGATTCCGATCGCTCGTGCCAAGGGCTCCTGGTTCTGGACCCCCGAAGAGGAGAAGTTCCTCGACTTCAATAGCCAGTTGATGTGCACCAACATCGGCCATGGCGATGAGCGCGTGCTGAAGGCGATCACCGATCAGGCGGCGCTTCTCGCCTACGCCAATCCGTTCATGGCGACGGAGCCGCGCGCCCGACTCGGGGAGAAGCTCGCCGAGATCTGCCCGGGCGACATCGACGCCTTCTTCTTTACGAACGGCGGCGCTGAGGCGGTCGAGAACGCCTTCCGCATTGCGCGCCTCTATACGGGCCGACACAAGATTGCCGCACGCTATCGCTCGTATCACGGCGGTACCTCTGGTGCGCTGAGCGCAACGGGCGACCCACGTCGCTGGTTCGCGGAGCCGGGCATGCCCGGCATCTTCCGCATTCCAGACTTCCACGAGTTTGGTGCCGCTGAGCCACGCCCCGTTGCTGAGGTGCTTGCGGAGACGGAGAAGATCATTCGATTTGAAGGGCCACAGACGGTCGCGGCGATCATCGTCGAGCCGGTTGTGGGAACCAACGGAATTCTGATTCCGCCCGATGGCTACATGCAGGGGCTGCGCGACATCTGCGACCGTCACGGGATCCTGCTGATTGCCGATGAGGTGATGGCAGGCTTCGGTCGAACCGGGAAGTGGTTCGCCATTGACCACTCGGGCGTTGTGCCCGACATGATCACGATGGCGAAGGGCCTGACCAGTGCCTACATTCAGCTCGGTGCCCTCGGAATGCGACGACCGATCGCCGATCACTTCGCCGAGAAGGTGTTCGGTGGCGGGTTGACCTACAACAGCCATCCGCTCGCCTGCGCCACCGCCCTCGCCACGATCGAGGTCTACGAAGAGGACGACCTGATCACCCGCGCTGCGACGATGGGGAAGACGCTCCGCGCGCATCATGAGCGCATGAAGGCGAAGCACCCATGCGTTGGCCCGATTCGCAATATCGGGCTCTTCGGCATCATCGAGCTGGTGCGCGATCCGAAGACGCAAGAGCCGATCGCGGCGTTCAATACCAGCGCACCAGAGATGGCGGCGCTCGGCGCCTTCTTCCGCAAGAACGGCCTCTATACGATCGTGCGATGGAATGGTTTCTTCACGAATCCACCACTCATCATCACGGACGAGGAGCTTGACTTTGCGTTTGATGTGATCGATCGCGGCCTGACAGAGGTTGACAAGGCCCTCGGGCTGGCATGAGCGGCGTTCGCGTCGGCGCGGGTACGCCGCCACCGGTCATCACGGTGGTGCAGCGTGGCGAGATCATTGAATCGGCGCATCGCGGTGACGTAGCTGTGGTGGCCACAGGGGGCCGCCTTGCTGCAAGCGTCGGCGAGCCAGATCGACTGATCTCTCTGCGTAGCTCCGTGAAGCCATTTACCGCAGTGGCGGTGTTGGCTGCGGCAGATGAGGCCGGCCTCACGCTTGACGACGAGATGATTGCGCTCGCTTCGGCGAGCCATGCCGGCGCTGATGAGCACACCGCGGTAGCGCAACGGATGATCGAATCATTCGGGCTCAATCCAGAGCATCTGGTCCACGGTCGACCGCAGAGCGCACGTGGTGGGAGCGGCGAGCTGCTCGCGCACATGTGCTCTGGACAGCATCTCTCGCTGCTGATCTTGGCGAAGGCACGTGGATTTGACCCAGTTGGGTATGGCGAATTCGATCACCCGGTGCAGCGCGAGCTGCGCACCGTTGTTGGTGAACTGCTCAGCGTTGACCTGCATGCAGCCCCGTGGGGGATTGACGGGTGCGCGATCCCGACCTCGGCGATCCCGCTTCGCGCGGCGGCTGAGGGGGCGCGGCGCTGGGCAACACCACACGATCCGCTCGTGCCAGAGCGCTATCGCGCGCTACTCGAACGCGTTCGCGTCGCCGCCGTCAAGAATCCCCGACTGATCTCCGGATCGGGCTTCCTGGATACCGACCTGATTCGTGGTGGCGACGGAGTGGTTGTGGCAAAGCAGGGTGCCGAAGGTCTCTGTCTCGTTGGCCTGCCGGGCTACGGCATTGCAGTGCGTACCGAAGACGGTGATGCCGCCGCGCGCTCTGGGCGAGTCGCAACGGTCGCAGTACTTTCCGCCATCGGCGCCAGCGTCGCGGCCACGACATCACTCGATGCGCATCGAACGGTGAACCTTCCCGATCCGCGAGGGGGCGCGCCACTCGCTACGGTACGACCCGGAGAGGCGCTCACGTCCCTCAAGGTTTCGTAGGCCGTGCCAGCGGCGAAGATGCGCAACGAGGAGGCATGGCGCGTACTCGGCATCCCTGCGCAACCATCCGCGCGCGAGGTCAAGGCAGCCTTTCGCCGCTTAGCTAAGTCAACGCATCCAGACGCGATTGGTGGCGGAACGGCTACCTCAACGTTCGCGCGGATCACGGAGGCGTACGAGGTCGCACTCGCCGACGCCATTGGGGCGGGGCGAATCGGTGCGTCTCGCCGAGAGGTGCCCTCAGTGCGTCCCGCGCCAGCGCCTCGTCGTGCGCCGCAGACGGCTCGTCCGCAACCTGGCGCCAATGCAGCGCCGAGTGCACACCCTGGCTCCACCACGTATGACGGAGCAACCGAAGAGGAGCCCGTCTGGGACGGTGCCGCCTGGGTTGGTGCCGACTCGGGAACGTATTGGACGGTGAATCCACGCGAGTACGCTGATCCCCGAAAGCATGGTCCCGAGTATCGAGCCCGCGGGCGACGCCCTGTACGGCGGACGCCGCGCGAACGCCCGGCGGCGCAGCCTGTTGAACGAGCCGAGACGACTACGTCAGGGAGTGTGCCGCGATCAACCTCACTAGCCGTGGGCGCCGCCTCACTCATTCTGATAACGGTGCTGGTGAGCGGCTCACTCCGCCTCCTTGCCGCTGCGGCGCTCTGTGCACTTCTCGCGTTTGCGGCCTTGAGCGGGCGTCGCAGGTAGGATCAGGGGTATGACAACAACACGTCGAGCGGCTCTCACGGCGGCGGCGCAGGAGTATCTCCTAGCCTTCCGCAGCCACAGCGACGATGAGGGGGTCACTCCGTCACTCGTCGCCAAGGACCTCGAGGTGAGCAAGCAGGCGGCTGCTGAGATGTTCCGCCGACTCGCCGAGGATCGACTCATCGCGCCGTGCAGCGGACACGCGCGACTCTGGAAGCTCACTACTTCGGGTGAGAGCGCCGCCGATGCCGTCTTCCGTCGACACGCGCTACTGGAGTGGTTGCTGACGGGCGTGGTAGGCATGCCATGGGCGGCGGCCGATGTCGAGGCGCGAAGACTGCACGCCTCGATCTCGCCCGAATTTGAAACTCGCCTCGATGAACTACTCGGACATCCGCAGACCTGCCCACACGGGAATCCGATCGACCGAGCGACCGAGGCTCGCCGACCAAAGGGAGAGCCACTCGCAGCACTCGAGGCGGGTGAGGCGGCGACGATCTATCGCGTCACCGAAGCGGCGGAGGCCGATGGCGCGCTGCTCGGCTACCTCGAGGCGCGCGGGCTGGTCCCTGGCGCGAAGATTACGGTCCTCTCACGAAGCACATCACTTGACGCGCTAACGCTCGATGGTCCGATCGGCAAGGCGTCGCTCGGCCTTCGTCCCGCCGCGCTCGTACAAGTCATGCGTGGCGCTGTGGACGCCGCCCTCTTCCACCAGATTCCGTCGCGCTCATGAGCGATGCCGTGCGCGTTCGCATTGCGCCGAGCCCAACCGGACCATTCCACATTGGAACGGCACGCACGGCGCTTTTCAACCTGCTCTTCGCGCGACGGCATGGCGGCACCTACATCGTGCGCGTCGAAGACACCGACACGGCACGCTCCACCAAGGAATTTGAGGCCGACATTCTTGCCGGCCTCGCCTGGCTCGGGCTTGCAGCCGATGAGGGTGTCGTTGCAGATGGGGAGCGCGGCGATCGCGGCCCGTACCGGCAATCTGAGCGCAGTGAGCGCTACACCGCTGTCGCAAATGAGCTCCGCGAAAAAGGGCTGACCTACCCCTGCTTCTGCACTCCCGGCGATCTTGACGCCGAGCGCAAGGCGCGGGAAGCGGCGAAGCTTCCGCCGCGCTACTCCGGCCGCTGTGCCGCGATCCCTGCCGAGACCTCTGCCGCCCGCATCGCCGCGGGTGAATCTGCCGCGCTGCGTTTCCGAATCAAGCCAGGCGTCGTCGTAATTGACGACCTGGTTCGTGGCCGGGTCGAGATCGACAGTGACGCACTGGGGGGCGACCTGGTGATCTTGCGTGCCGATGGCACGCCGCTCTATCACTTCACTGTCGTCGTCGACGATGCCGATATGGGGATCACCCACGTGATTCGTGGTGAAGACCACCTCTCCAACACGCCGAAGCACATCCTGCTCTTTGAGGCACTCGGTGTGCCCCTGCCGAAGTTTGCCCACCTCCCGCTCATCTTGAACCCAGATCGCACCAAGATGAGCAAACGAAAGAGTCAGACCGCCTTGGCGGACTATCGCGCGGAGGGTTTCCTCGTTGAGGCGCTTGTGAACTTCCTCGCGCTGCTCGGCTGGTCGACGGGGAGCGAAGACGAGGTGCTCTCCATTGATGAGCTGCAGGAACGATTCAACCTTGAGCATGTGCAGAAGGCCGGCGCGGTATTCGATCGCACGCGCCTCGAGTGGCTGAACGGCCAATGGATCCGACGGTTGAGCAACGAGGAGTTGCTCGTACGACTTCGCCCCTTCTACGAGGGTGCTGCAGCAAACGGCACGCTGCAGCGGCCGGCAACCGACGCCGAGATCGTCGCGCTGATCCCGTTGATCCGTGATCGCATTCCGCTCCTCTCGTCGGCCGTTACGCTTACCGACTTCCTCTTTGCCACCGCGCTTGAGCATGATCGTGCGGCACTCGTACCGAAGCGATGGGATGCCGCTACCACCCTGCAAGCGCTCGCAGCGGCACGCCCACTGATCGCCGAAGCGATCGGGGAGGGCGACCTGCCACTGCTTGATGCAGAGGACCCACTTGAGATGCAGCTACGTTCGCTTGCCGAGACGTCGGGCTGGAAGTCGGGCGATCTTTTCATGGCCCTCCGTGTCGCGGTAACGGGGCGAACGGCAACGCCACCACTCTTCGACAGCATGCGCCTTCTTGGTCGTGCGCGTGTGCTGGCGCATCTCGACGCCGCTGTGGCATTGGTGAGCGGCAACTAGCGTTTACATGGCGATAACACCGCTCCCTCAGAGTGACGCGGTGCCAGAACGACCAATCAAGATCCTGCTGGTTGAAGATGAGCGAGCGCTTCGTGAGGCGCTCGCCGATGCACTGACGAGCGAAGGCTTCGTCGTCACCCAGGCCGAGACCGGTGCGGCAGGCCTCGCAGCGTTTCGCGCGGCGCCACCTGACCTGATCCTTCTCGACCTCATGCTCCCGGAAATGGGTGGCATTGAGGTCTGCCGATCGATTCGCAGTGGGTCGCGCGTACCGATCATCATGGTCACCGCAAAGGCGTCGGAGACCGATCGCATTAGCGGACTTGATCTCGGTGCCGATGACTATGTGACGAAGCCATTCTCCTCGCGCGAGCTGATCGCGCGTATTCGGGCGGTGCTACGCCGCGCTGAGGTAGGGGCCTCTCCAGCCGCTTCGGGTACTCGCCTCCGCATCGCCGAGGCGGAGGTTGACCTTGAGGGGCAGCGAGTGCTGCGCGACGGCGCCGTGGTGCACCTCAAGCCGAAGGCCTTCCAGCTGTTGGCCTTCCTCATTGAAAACGCGGGTCGGGTGTACTCGCGGGAGCAGCTGCTCGACAAGGTGTGGGGCTACGACTATGCGGGTGAGACGCGCACGGTCGACGTGCACATGCATGCCCTCCGCCAGGCCATGGAGGCGATTCCCGCCGAGCCGGTGGCCCTGCAGACCGTTCGCGGGATCGGCTACGTCCTTCGCCGCCCAGCCTGATCCACACCCCCCTTCTGAACGAGAGCCCCGCGCGCGGGTAGGATTGACCCCATGCGCATGAGCGAACTCTTCTTTACGACCCTCCGGGAGGACCCCGCCGATGCGGAGATGCCCTCCCACCGCCTCCTGCTGCGCGCTGGCTACATTCGCCCACTTGGTGCGGGAATCTATTCGCTCCTGCCGCTCGGCATGCGCGTCAACATGCGCGTCACCCAGGTGATTCGCGAAGAGATGAACGCCATCGGAGCACAAGAGATGCTGATGCCAGTGGTGCACCCGGCCGACCTCTGGCGCGAGACGGGTCGCTACGACCAGATCGGCCCAGAGATGGGCCGCTTCAACGATCGTGGCGGCCGCGACATGGTGTTGGCGATGACGCACGAAGAGGTGGTGACCGACCTGCTTCGCAAGTTGATCAATTCGTGGCGCCAACTCCCACAGCAGATGTACCACTTTCAGACGAAGTGGCGAGACGAGCCACGTGCGCGCGGCGGACTCATTCGCGTGCGCGAGTTCACGATGAAGGACGCCTATAGCGCCGACCGCGACGAGGCAGGTCTCGACCGCTCCTACAAGCTCTACTACCACGCCTACACGCGCATCTTTGCGCGGCTCGGACTCGAGGCAATCGCCGTGGCCAGCGACGTTGGCATGATGGGTGGCTCGCTTGCTCATGAATTTATGGCCTTCAGTCCGTTTGGTGAAGATAGCCTCGTACTCTGCGATGGTTGTGGCGCTGCGGCAAACCGCCAGGTCGCCGTGGTGAAGCGTGAGATCCCGGCAAGCGCGCCACAGGAGCCGCTCAAGGAGATCGCAACGCCTGGTGCTTCAACGATTGATGACCTTGCGACGCAACTCAAGGTACCAGCCGCCACCTGCGCGAAGGCCGTCTTCTTTGCCGACCGCGATGGGCGGCTGATCGTCGCCATTGTGCGCGGAGACGACGAGGTTGAAGAGACCAAGTTGACGAACGCTATCGGTGCTCGCGATCTCCGCCCAGCCCGCGAAGAGGAGATCCGCGCCGCCGGCATGGAGCCAGGCTACGCGTCACCCGTCGGCATCAAGGGTGCAACCGTCGTTGTCGATGAGTTGGTCGCGTCGACCGCCAACATGGTCGCAGGGGCGAACAAGGCGGGATATCACCTTACGGGCGTGAACGTTGGCCGAGATTACACGCCAACCGCAGTTGCCGATATCGCCTCAGCAAAGGTGGGTGATGCTTGTATCGCCTGTGGCGGCAACCTGCGCATCGAAAACGGCATTGAGGTCGGCAACATCTTCAAGCTCGGCACCCGATACACCGGCGCGCTGGGTGCCACCTACGCCGACGAGGCGGGCGTCTCGCACCCGATCGTGATGGGCTCCTACGGGATTGGCGTTGGGCGTGCGGTGGCCTGCATCGCTGAGGCGCATCACGACGAGAAGGGCCTCTCCTGGCCGATCTCCATCAGTCCTTTCGACGCGCAGATTGCGATCGTTGGGGCGAACAAGGATCCGAAGGTGACCGAGATTGCGTTCGCCCTTGAGGCGGAGGCGGAGGCTGCTGGCATCGAGTTGCTTGTCGACGATCGAACCGAGACGCCGGGCGTGAAGTTCGCCGATGCGGAACTGATCGGGGCGCCATGGATGATCACCATCTCGCCCCGCTCGCTTGAGGCTGGCGGCGCAGAGGTCACCCGTCGTTCAACAGGGGAGCGCAACGTCCTGCCGATCGGGGCAGTGCTTGACGCACTTCGTGCCGCACAGGCCAGCGATCGTGCCACCGTGGAGGCGGAGCTGCTCAAGCGCGGCTACCCACCACGACATGCCGCACGCGATCCTCTTCCTGCCGCCTGATGCCAGATTTCATCATTGGACTTGCAACGGTACTGATCTCTGCAGGAGTCACCTATCTCATCGCTCGCCGTTTCACCGCGCAAGATGT
>Ga0075470_10000768_pt1 | contig 10187 bp, 13 predicted proteins | sample DEB19_08_DNA_4_FD_71482 | JGI IMG/M metagenome (GOLD analysis project Ga0075470, IMG submission 71482) | Aqueous microbial communities from the Delaware River and Bay under freshwater to marine salinity gradient to study organic matter... | ecosystem: Environmental > Aquatic > Marine > Coastal ... | reverse complement strand
GTCGAGCCAGTGTCAGTCAAATATATGGCATCAAAGCAGCCAGCCACACTTTTAAGCAATGGCCCGATGTTGTGCGCTTCGTTTTTCATAATCATAGCAAGGGCTATGGTAGGTCGTTTCATTGAGCGTCTCTCCTCTTGTCTTTAATTAAAACTCGTGTATTTAATACATTATGGACGCAAAAATTGCAGCATTTGTCTACGACTTTCCACACGCCAAATCATGCGAAAACTTGATTAATTTAAAAATAAGTGGATTTCAAAACGTCAAATGCTTCGCGGCACCTTGGAAACCTTTAGCCATCCCAAGCTCAAAGACTAACATTGTTCCAAGCGTGCCGACTTTTCACCCTCGTCAAATCGCTGAAATCTTAGGCTATGAATACGAGTCAATCCCTCATGACAGCCCAGCACTCTACGCCCAGCTCTTTAATTTTGACGTTGGGGTTATATTAGGCGCTCGCATTTTGCCAGAGTCAGTCACAAAATCTTTACCAATCATTAACGCTCATCCTGGTCTTTTGCCGCATAACCGTGGGCTTGATAACATAAAAAACGCAGTCCTTCACAAAATACCCCAAGCCGTGACGTTTCACATTGTGGACAAGTATGTGGATAGAGGGGAATATCTCACTCACTTTATTATGCCAGTGCAGCCAGTTTACACACTGACAGACATATATTTGGGGCTTCGCAAACTCGAGCTCATTCACTTTCCACAAGTCATTAAAAACTTCTTAAACGACGAATACTACAGGCCCAAGCTCGGTAAAGGTCAGTTGTTTAAGCCGTTGACTGACGAGCAAGAACAGGCCATGTTTTTCACGTTTCCTTTTTACAAAAGAGACTACGAAGAAATTGTGGAGAAGACGATTAATGAAAACAACTGTTATGGGTCTGTGCATGGGACGAAACGAGCTGACCCTCTCGACATGGCGTGAGAATCTTAAACGCGCTGGTGCCCCTTACGACCTCTACATTACGGACCAAAACGAAGCCGTAAAAAATCCAGAGTTTAAAAAAGAATTAGAGTCACTTGGTCCAAAATACACACGCTTTAACGTAGGAAACGAAGGCATTTCGCGGTCTCTTAATCAAATGATGATCAGAAGTGCTAATCCGTTTTATTTCTTTATGCCGCCCGATATTTTACTCCCTGAAAACTGGCTGGCTCACTTAATCGATGCAATTCAAAGTGTACCAAGCTCTGGTATAGTTGGTTTTTTAGGTCAGGGGCTTCAATTACCAAAAAAAGAAGTCAACGGCCTGACAATTTATTCAAATTGCATGGATGGCCCGCCTAAAGATGGTCAAGCTTTAGAAAACTCGCAAGTGTTGGGTGCAGTCGGCTGGTCTTATCAAGTTGTAAACAAAATAGGATTCTTTTGCGAAGACTATCACCCTTACGGCTGGGAGGATGCTGACTACTGCTTTAGGTCACAGCTTGCTGGCTTTAATAACTTTCTTGTAGACGAGCAGTCAATTGATCTTGGAAACGACTATCATCAAGCCACAATGTATTCTGAAATTAAGAAGTTTATGTCACTCTCAAACATTGGACTGCACCGCTGGCGAGCTGCGAACTATCACATTATTGGCCTGTACGAAAAAGCACCAATACCTAAACCGCCTGGGGTTTAAGTCTTTGTCACCACAAGGCCATTGTCTGTAATGGTCTTAGAAGCGATTGTAGTCGCTCCAGTCGTGTCAAACATGACATAGGCTCCACTTGCTTTGGTGTAAGTAGAATCGCCTTCGAGAAGCTCTTTAATGCGTCTAATGAAGCCAAAAAGTGTTGCAGGGTCAGCAAGGTTAGAGCCAATCGAGTCTGTTGGTGATCCGATTGAAATAGTCCCTGACTCGTCCCCTAAATCTAGCGACCCTACAATGTAACGATCAGCGGTGGCAAGGCCTGTCGTTGCGCCGTCTACTACGAATGCAATTGGCCCTTGAGGTGCGTAATTAAACGTATAAATGCCAGTAGTGCCTATTTCGCTAATCGCTGGTGCTGTCGTAGCGCCACCAGCAGGATTAGTAAATACGGTAAATGTCGGTGCCAAACCTGTTTTAGAGGCTGGACTCCCAGAACCAAATACCAAAAAATAGTCTACACTCATTGGCAGCCCTCAAAAGGCGACCGGAAAAGGGCCGTGAGAAAAGACGCAAAAACCCAGCCCCAATCCGGTCTAAATTTAACTTAGTAATTCCAAGTCTTAATGCCTTGAGTAGCTTTAGCTACCAACGCAATGCCGAGCTGAGCAACAGCAGCGTTAGATCCAGCATGGGTCGCAACAATTAAGTCGCCCTCCATTACTGAAGTAGTAGAAAGCGTGTAAGACAATGGTCCGCTTGTTCCAACGGCTTGAAGAGTCAAAGCTGCTCCAAGTGGAATCAAAGTCTCACCAGCACCAACTACAAATCTCTTGATTTGAAGCTGACAAGTAGGTGTTCCAGACAAACTTACAGGCGAAAGAACTGCCTTTTGAAGCTCCAAAGCATGGGGAGCATGGTAAATTTGGTCTGATGTTGCAGTCGTTGTAGCTTCGAGATTGATAAAATGATCTCGCTGCTGTTCTGATTCATCAAATGATCTGTTTACAATTGCCATAATAACCTCCAGTTATTTTTTAAATTCTAATCTCTGCTCAAAACGCCGACGACGGCGCTCTGTCTTATCCATGTTGGCTACCCTAACGTCACTAAAAGCCTTTTTAAACCTTGAATGATTGTCAGCAAGCCAAGCCTCGTTTTTATTCTTGATTTCTCTTTCTTTACTCTCTTTAGCTTTTTCTTCAGCCTCTTCAAGCTCGCGTAAAAGCCGCTCGTTATTCCAAGCGTCGTGCTGCTTTAGTCTACTTAGGACAACCTCAGCACCCCACTCTCTCGGTGGAGTGTTTGAGGTCCAATTCTCTGTTAAAGCGAACACAAATTGACCAGATTCTCGAACATTCACCAAAGCCAGATTGTCATCGACAATAACTGGCTCGGCTACTTTTGCTTTTCTCATAATGTTGATATGGCCCAAATGAGATCTCTCCGCAAAGAGATCCCGATCGTGGGCTTTTACAACCTTATTCATAAAAAGCACTTGAGAATCTGACCAGCTCATCAAGGACTCACGTAGTCAACGATAACGCCAGCACCAGAAGGCATTTCGTTAAAGAGGTTACAGAAGAGTCGCAAGCGTACTTCGAGCTCATCGGCCTCAGGCTGGGCAATGTACATTGTGCCAGTCTCAGACGCGAACTCCATTTCCTTTTGTACGTACTTAACGATTTTCTTCTCGTCCAGCATGAAAATGCGTGGAGGACAGTCTTTGTCTGCAACCCAAGGCTTACCATTCCATTCGAGGTAGTTTTGGCCTTTGTTTGCAAATCCGCCGTCGCCCTGCATGGTGTTTACGTACCGCTTATCAGCAGTCAACAATTTCTGATACATACGACGTGAATCGTAGTCAGACCATACAGCAGTCAAAGTAGCTCCGCCTCGTCGCTCAGCTTGGTCTTCGATCTCTTGAAGAGAATCAAGTGACAATTGAGCACCGTTCAAATCAAGTACGTTACCTTGAGCAGAAGGATACAAAGAGCGGTCTACGTTAAACACAGTTGTGGTCAAACCATCAAGCTGAGTCAAAAGACCTTGAACTTCTTGGCCAAAAGAATTAGCGCGAACCAGAATGTCACCAGCACTTGCAGTCACAGGCACGTTTGTAGTCAGTGTTGCAGTCAAGCTGTTGGGCGTACCTGAAGAGATAGCGTTTACAGTGATACCGCTTTGAACCAAAGATCCAGCAGAAGTGTAAAGGTCGAACACGAGTCCAACGTCTACAAATTTAAGTGCCGCCTCAACGTCTTCACGACCTTTAATGACGATAGAAGTTGATGCACCAGCAGCCGCATTCATGCGAGCCAAGTCACCAGTTCCATCCCAAGAAAGCTGACGGTTAAGGTCAGATTTCAGGTCGTTGTAGCCCATCTCAAGTTCATACGCAGCAGCGCGAACAAAAGACCCAACGTCTGATTGAGAAGCCGCAATCATTGGGCCAGTAATACCAAACCGGAGGTAGTTATACTTGGCAGCAATGATAGCTTGCACAGTTGTTTGACGCCCGATAGCTGGTAGTGTGCCGCCGTCAGAAGTCGCCCCGATACCTTGGTTTCTGCGAACACGCCAAGGACGGATTACTTGCTGACCCGACCACTTGTGCTTGCCCTTAGAAGCTCCGCGATAGATAGGTACATCTTGGTTCAATTGATCTTGAATTGGACCTTGGTAATAATTCTTTAACTCCGCAAGACCCGAAGTCACGTTTTGAAAACTGTTAGCCATAATTGACCCCCTCTTTAATTTCCGTTTACAAAGGGAGCATCGTTTAGCTTAGGTCTTGAATCATCGCCTCTGTGGCCTCTTCAAGCGTCATGCGCTTTTGAGGTCTACCAGGTGCCATTCCACCAGGACCGCCGTCTAAAGCTCTACTCCCTGCTTTAGCCTGAGATTCAATAAGACGCTTTTGACGCTCACTGTATCTCTTCTCTCTTGCTTCATGATCGGCTCGAAAAAGTCGCTCCCACGCGGCGTCTGTCATCTGAAACTCAGGGTTATCCCTGTTTTCCTCAATCAAACGCTGGGCCCGATTCACAATCGCATCCTCGTCGGCTAACTCATACTTAGACGACATCTTAGCGAAAATGGCATCGAGCTGTGCATTCACAGCCTCTACTTTTTCTTCATGAAACTTCTGGTCGTAGCTTTCGAGTTTTTTCTGTAAAGCATCAATCTGCTTTTTCAGAGACTCCTGAGCCGTCCCTTGTACTTCAGATTCATCCTCGTCCGGTCCGGTCTTGGCAGCATTATTCAGAACAATGTTGAGAAAAGCATGGTACTTTTCTGGGTACACCTTCTTGAATTGCTCAGCCAACGCTGGATTGCTCCGAACATTGTCTAAATCATATTGTAAATTATCCATGAATTTCTTTTCTTCTGCAAGTTTTTGTGTCTTACGAGTGTAGTCACTCTGCATTAAAACCATGCGATTCAGCTCTTCAGGCGTGTACTCTTTGCCGTTCCACCGGACTTTAGGCAGGGCATCTATGTCAATAATCTCGCCTGTGACCGCATCAACCTGCTGCTCTGTCTGTTCTGGCGCTGAGGCTTTGGTCTCGATTTCTGTCGCAGCCTTTTCGCCTACTGCTGAAAGTGTCGTCTCTTGCTGTTGCATCTTTTACTTTCCTTTCTTTTTGCCAAGCGATAACTGCATGCGCTCGTAAATAGATTTTGGTTTTCTGTTCTTTACTTTTTCATACGTTGACTCATCAAATACGGCGTCGTCATTCTTGCCGCCGACTTCTTTTGGACTCTCATCGTCGTCATCGTCCTCTTCAAAATCGTCCTCATAGTCGTCCATTTGCTTCATGGGTTTTGGCTCAGACTTAGGCTTTGATTTGGTTTCATGACCTTTGACTTCAAGCTCTTGGGCGCTAGGCGACAAATCATCAGTCGAGCTACGGTTATTGGCCGTCTTCATTAATGTCTCGTCTTTTACCCCTTCGCCGAGCACGGCCACAGTTTTAGCCCCTAAATCTGGGCTATCAAGACCCTTTGTAGGCTCTCTGATAAAGCCTTGAGTATCAAAGCTTTTGGCCTTTCGTTTCTTTAATGCGTCACTTAAAAGCGTACTTTTCACATTCCCTCCTCAGGTACTATTGGACCCTCTGGCATTTCTTCCATAGGCATTTCCTCGGCCAAAAGCTCAGCCTCAGCCTCTTGCGCCGCCGTTGATTCTTGCATCATTGGGTTTTTACTCATTGATGGGTCTTCTGCGTCTGGATTGCTTAAATCCACAGCAAATTCCAAGTGCTCGTTCATTACAGCAAGCAAAATAGTCTGTGATTCATCACTAAGACGCTTAAACTTCTCAGATTTTCTGTAACGGTTCAGCTCTTTAATAAATAGCGGATGGTTATCGAACTCAACCACTGGCGGCTTAATCCCTCGCTCAATCATTTCGATATGCTCGTCGATTTGAGCCTTATCGAGAGAATAATCTTTCCAAACGTCTGCAATATCGCCGTATTCAAGCATCTGGAGCACATTCTCGAGCACTTGTGGGTCTGCTGGATCTCCGAGGTATCCGCCCTGGTGCAAGTTTAAGATCTCTTGTCGTCTTAAAACCTTAGAGCCAGGCAGAGTTGAATCTCTCACAACGGTTACGTCAAAATTGCCTCTCAAGTCGTCACCTTTGAATGATTTCACGGCATATTCCATGCCTTTGCCAGCAATCTTTAAAGTTCTAGGGTAAGTGTAATACTTGTGGATAAACTTTAAGATAAACCGACCAACGTCAGCGTATCCATACTCATTATTCTCTGTAATAGTTCCAATGCGAGTGTCGTCCATCTCTTGAAGAAACTGCATCCCAATCGCTGGGATTCCAGCACTGGGCAAAGTACCTTTTGAAATCTCACCCACACCGCAAAGCTCGTTCATTAGGCCTTTAATGTAGTCGTCTTCATTGTAAGCGTACTGAGGAATAGACGGCACCGCCATGATAGAAGGTGGAGGAGCATTAGGCACTGGATCGTACTCGACAACCTCACCAGATTGGTCGTTTAGAGCTGACTGCTTAAGGCCAGAACCACGAGCAACCATATATTTGCCATTCAGCATTCGGTTAATCCACTGGCTACGCTTTGTGAGGTTTCGATTGTATTGGTCTTGGAGTGGTCTTAAGTGCGTAATAACCGACTCTGAGTTGTATTTACCAGCAATAAGAATATCGTCGAACTTAGCAAAAGGAATCTCATCAATTGGCAAGTCGTCGTCTTTTAACAAAATGCCGTTAGCACAAATAATGTGCCGACCCATGGGGTGCTTATAGCTTGGCTTTTCATAACGCATCAATTCAATGGCTGCATTCTCAACCGCTCCACCAACTCCAGAGCCAGTGCCAACTTGAGCGTTAAACGAATTAATGCGCTTTTCATACTCGAGACTTGTAAGCCACACGTCTTCAGCCTTTACCAAGTGCCCACGCTCTGGGTACTGAGTGCGAAAGTAAGAAAGCGGTCTGATCTTGGCATGAATTAAATAATTGACCTCTTCATGGCTTTTGGCCAGTGGGTCTACGAACACTTCAAAGGGACTGCAAACATCCACCCGAATATCACCTAAGGTCACGGCCTTAATGATTTCTTTTCCGTCTGAGTCGTAGTCTAAAAACTGCACCTTTGGCCCTAGTGACGGATCCCAAGAGATTTTAAGGAAAGCATGGCCACATTGCTGCATGGCCATGGTCAAGGTCAGGCGCTTTTTATTAATTCTTTGCTGGTCCCACACCTGGTTAATGGCGTAGAGCCCAAGGCGAGCTGCTTCTCTGTCGTCATCACTCGTTGAGTTTGGTCTTACAGAATACCGTGGGGGGGACTTTGTAAGGCGAGCAAGCCTATTTTGAATGTTGGGCAGAATATAATTAAATTCCACCCGATTGCCCCGAACATTTCGCCCAGGGTTATTAACTGGTCTAAACATCCTCAAAGAAGTGTCATAAAAGAGATTCGTATAACCCAGCATGTAGGCTGAATTGGTTAACCACTGGCCCTCTGATACCACACGATTAGCAGAGTTTCGGATCTCATCGACTTGATGTCGCACATAGTCTACGATGGCCTTTTCAGCAGAGCTTTGGTCGCTTGCTGACTCTAGTTTCTCGCCTTGTTTACCAGTAACCGCCGCTACTAATCTCTCTCTGACACCTTCGAACATCTATCCCATCCCTAGCATACTGTTGATTTCTCGAGCCCTCTGCTTTTCAAAGGGATCGTCTACTAATGGCTCTTCAATATCTGGCTGAGACGTCTTTATTTTCTCTGCCATTGCGTACTCTGCATAATTACGGCTCATGAGTTTATTCATAAGCGTTTGGACCTGCTGTAATAAATACACATTCCAAATTACCATAACTAAAAGCGTACACAATGCAAAGATAAGCTCTAAATCCATTATGCTTTACCTTGAGGGGCAGGGTTTGAAGCAATACCGACCTTAGAATGGCCAAAAACCTTCTGACTCGTGGTCATTTTGGCATTTTTAAGCGTCTCAGCGTGTTTTTCTACGTCATGTAGCTCAACATTTCGGTAAATCATGTAAGCATCGTCTTTATACCGTTCACGAAGAACAGACTTTAATACGTCAGCGGTCACTAAAAGGGCTTTTTTGCCTGAATTAATGGCAGCAGTGACCAAAGAATCAATCTGATCAGCTGATTCAATGACATTTCGTTTGGTTTCTACGGGTTTTGCCTCAATTTCTGCTGTTTCTTCGGGCTTTTTAGTAGTCGGACGACCCCTCTTCGGTTTCTCCGAGCTGGCTAATGTACCAGCTTTCATATCCTGACTCGTTGGCACTTCTTGGCTCATAATTGGTCCTTTCGTTTTGTGGCATAAATGCAATTTCTTCAATCGAGGCTAGACTGTCTAGCAAATCATCATACCGTGAGCGTGGAAATTTTGCATACTCATCTAGGAAGTCGTCAAGCTGTCTGTTTAAAAAGATGCGGCCCCACTCAAAACGTGGCACAAGTGACAATATCCTTTGCTCTTTGGTCTTGTCTGGCCCACGGTTTATTCCAGTTACTGGGATAACTGTCTTTCTGCGCTTCATTTCCTCATCTAAAAAGTGCAAAAGTGCCTTCTGATAGGCCACAGTCTCTAGCCCAAAGGCCATAGGTTTGTACTGAGCGCACAAATCAAAGATCAATTTAACCGTATCAGTGGCGTTGATTCGCTGTCTTTTGGCCTGTTCTAGATACCAATAGCCATTTGTATCCACGTGGACCACAACATAAGCCGTAAAATCAGCCGTTGCTTGCTGAGAAATCGCTGGGTCCATAAAGATAAAGGTGTAAACATTCTTTGGAATGTGGTCGTAATACTTAATCCATGCGTCTTTAAAGTCTTGAGCGTCGCCTGGAATGATTTCGTTTTGATACTGGTTAGCATAAATGTATGGCCCTTGAACTTTCCTGGTTTCAGCTAAAAACCCCTCAGAGAGCCTCGACGGGAAAAAGAGAGACCCATCGTCTCTTCTGGCCTTGTCGTACACAACGGCCCACACGTGCTTTTCCGTCTCTATCTCAAAATACATATTTTATGTGACTGAACCTTCTGGGCTCACCTTTACACCGCTTAAGATCTTATCGACCAACAGGTTAAGCTCATCTATTTGGGTGCCATTATAGCCCTTAGCCTTGCTGCTGCGTCTAATGTCAGTCATTTTGCTAGTCGAATAGCTAGTCACGTTCACCGCATTGTTTTGATTGCCGCCTAAAACCAGCACTCGGCCCTCTTTGTCATACTTTAAAAAGAACCCAACATGACCAAAGCCCCGTGACGGAATGCCCCTATAGAAAGTCACAATGTCACCAGGGAGCGGTGCATGTCTGCTCGAGACACCCCAACGCTCATAAGATCTAGCCATAAGGCTGTTTGTGGATGTCATTCCAGCCTGTTCTAAGCACCAGGCGACATAGCCAGCGCACCAGGGGACCTCATCTCGAAGGCCAGAGTTTTTATTGTGCTCGCTGTTTCCATAGTCCAAATATTCTTCGACCTTAGGATTAGTTCCTTCGCCCCACTCTTTTACACCGATTTGAGTCGCTGCCACAGTCAGGACTGCAAGGTTACGATTGCGTGGTAAAAGCCTGTCTCTGATCCACTGAAATGCCTTTTTCATTTTCGTTTAATCCCCATGTTATCTAATGATGATTCTAATCTCTGCTCCCAATCGCCGACACAATTCTGACCACGCTGGCAGACCTCTTCAATGAATGTAATTAATTTTCCAACGTCTGAGGGCGAATAACATATTGTTCCAATTTTCTCTCTGTCCCAAACTTGCTTTGGTTTTGAAACGGTTTCGTCAGTAAACAGCCGACGGCAATAAGCATCGCCACGACTAAGCTGAAGACAACCAAGTGGATTGGGTGTTTGCACCCCACAGCTAGACACGACCCCGATTGCCACGATGCAAACGATCAAACGCCCTACGCATTTCATCGTCTGCTTTGTCCAAGTCCTCATCTTTTGCCCCCTCGTTCACTGCTTTAATTGCTTTCTGACGAGCTGACTCTAAATCCGCAGCGTCATTCCCTACCTCAACCCTAATCCAAAGCACATTGAAGAAAATAGCGCC
>Ga0075470_10000764_pt1 | contig 10197 bp, 8 predicted proteins | sample DEB19_08_DNA_4_FD_71482 | JGI IMG/M metagenome (GOLD analysis project Ga0075470, IMG submission 71482) | Aqueous microbial communities from the Delaware River and Bay under freshwater to marine salinity gradient to study organic matter... | ecosystem: Environmental > Aquatic > Marine > Coastal ... | reverse complement strand
TTGCAAGATCATGCGAAACAAGAACGAGAGTAAGCCCAAGTTCCTCTCGCAATTTCATGAGAAGGTTGAGGACTTGCGCTTGAACAGAGACATCTAAACTACTTGTAGGTTCATCAGCATAGAGAACTTGCGGGTTGATGGACATCGCTCTAGCAAGACTTACCCGCTGCAATTGGCCACCAGAGAGTTGATGTGGGTAACGATCAAGAATTTCGGGACTCAGACCAACTCGAGAAGTCCACATTTCCAGTTCGTCATCCTTGGGGACTCGCTTCTCCAGCGCTCGAATTGGTTCGGATAAAGCGCGCCTTAGACGCATTCGAGGATCAAAAGATCGAGTGGGGCTCTGAAAAACTAATTGTCCAAAGCGTCGCAACTCACGAGGTGAGTCTTTAGACCATTCACGCAAATTCTTACCTTCAACAACTACTTCCCCTTCTTGGGCAGAAAGTAAGCCGCTGAGAATTCGGATAATGGTGGATTTCCCTGAACCTGATTCACCAACTATTCCGATACTTGCTCCAGATTCAATTGAAAGTGAGACGTCATCAATAATCCAAGGACCTGAGTTGGCGTAGCGAAACTTCAAGTTTTTGGCAGTAACCAACGACATTTTAAACTCCCTTAACGGTGGGGAAGTGGGTGCTTAGCAAACGATTGAGTTCCTCGGCTCCCGGAATGCTTGGATTAGAACCAATGAGTTCTCTCGTGTACTGCGCTTTAGGGGAATTAAGTATTTGAGAAGTTTCGCCAATCTCAACAATTTTGCCAGCATTCATAACCGCAATACGTTCGCTAACAGCCTGTACCACTCCTAAGTTGTGGCTAACAAAAATTAGGGCCATGCCACTTTCTTGACTCAATTGTAGAAGTAATTTGAGAACTTCTTGTTGAACCGTAACATCAAGGGCGGTAGTCGGCTCATCAGCAATAAGTAATTTTGGTTTACATGCGATTGCCATGGCAATCATAACCCGTTGTTGCTGTCCTCCTGAAAGTTCATGAGGATAACGTGAAGCAAGCTTCTCTGGATCCTGAAGTTGCACTGCATGCATAAGTTCAATCACTTTTTCTTGAATCTCGGATTTCGACAAATCAGAATGTAAGCGGAGAGTCTCGCCGGTCTGCCGTCCTATTTTCATTGTTGGATTTAGTGAACGGCCGGGGTCTTGAAAAACCATTGCAATGTCTCGGCCACGGATTTTAGCTAAGTCGTTTTCTGACTTATTTAAGAGTTCTTGACCCGCAAATGTAATCGATCCTGTTACGTTCATCATTGTCGGAAGTAAGCCAAGAATACTTAACACAGTAAGCGTTTTTCCTGATCCTGATTCGCCGACAATTCCCAATCGCTCTTCTGCCGAAATTGTCAGGTGATCTATTTCCACAAGAGTTCTGTCAGCGATGCTGATTCGAAGATTATTTATTTCTAACATCAAGCAACCCCTTTTTGTGAGTGTTGCGGATCTAAAAGAACTGCTAAACCATCGCCGAGAAGGTTAAATGCAAGCACGGTTATCATGATGAAGGAGCCTGGAAGAAGCGTGTAGTAAGGAGCTTCCTGCACTAGTGGCTGTGAATCCATCAAAATCTTTCCCCATGAAGTGGTGGGAGGTTGCGCACCAACTCCAAGAAATGAGAGCGATGCCTCAATCAAGATGCCCGCTGCAAACATCATAGAAGTCTGAACAATTACTATCGGAGCAATATTTGGCAGTACCTGCCTGAAGAGGATGTAAATCCGGCTACGGCCATGCGTCATCGCAGCTTCAACAAAATCTAAAGATAAAATTTGTCGAGCAGGTCCTACAACAACTCGGGCCGTTACAGGAACAAACCAGAAACTGATGGCGACTATCACGCTGAGTCTTCCTGGTCCGATTGTGGTCGCAAGTACTAGGGCAATCAGGATGCTTGGAAGCGCTATACCGATATCAGAGATTCGAGTGAGCACCGAGCCCCAGCGTGGTCCAGATCCTGCTGCGGCAAGACCTAATGTTGTTCCGAAAGTTACCCCTATTAATGTTGACACCAAAGTTACGTAAAGGGTGTTTTGGCCTCCGACCATAATTTGCGAAAATAAATCGCGCCCTAATCGATCAGTTCCAAACCAGTGCGAAAGATTTGGTCTCAGAAGTCGATTTTCAACGTTGACGGCGATTGGGTCCCAGGGAGTCCAAAAAAACGAGAGGATAGTGAGCATTACCACGAAGCCTGTTAAGACAATGCCCAAAATTAATTGTAGAGACTTCCTTGACGAACGCCCTTGCGAATTTCGGGCGCCTTTACCTTGAGTCAATTTGGATCCTTCTGCGAGATTCTTCATTCTCGTGCCTCTTTATGCCTAATTCTAGGGTCTAAAAATCCGTAGAGTACATCGATAAGTAAATTCATTCCAAGAATAATAAGTAAAATTACAAGCGCGAGAGATTGTACGGTTATTGCTTCTCGCGTCATAACAGAGGTTAAAAGAAGTCTCCCAATGCCGGGTATCCCGAATACATTCTCAACGACCACAGATCCAGCCATTAAGGCGCCGATTTGTAAGACACCTGTAGTAGCGATGGGGATTGCAGAGTTTCGTAATCCGTGAATAATTGCGGCAGATCGGATGGTGCGACCTTTTGCCTTAGCTGTACGCATGTAATCTGAGTTCATCTGCTCGATCATTGACGTTCGAACAAAACGGGTGAACACGGCTGTAATTCCCAAACTTAGAGTTGCGATAGGCAAGACCATTGAACGTATTGCTTCAACAGGGTCAATAAATATCGAGACATAACCAGTGGCGGGCAACCAACCAAGTTGGACTGCAAAAACAATTACCAAAACTAACGCTAAAAAGAATTGCGGAATTGCTAAGCCAACTTGAGCAACTACATCTACTGCAACACCACGCCAACGTGTGAAGTTAACTGCGGAATAGACTCCAACGATTACGGCTATTGGAATAGACACAAATAATGATCCGAAAGTGAGAATAAGAGTTGGTTCGAGGCGCTGAGCAATTTCAGTACCAATCACGTATTGACCGGTATACGCCTCACCTAAGTCCCCTTTGAGAACACCGGCTATCCACGAAAAATACTGTTCTGGCCAGGAGCGATTTAATCCAAAAGCTTCGCGAATAGCAGCCAATGACTCAGGAGTTGCCTTTGTGCCAAGCATGACAGTTGCGATGTCACCGCCGACCATTCGTAGTAAAAGAAAAATAACTACAGAACCGGCAAAGGCGGAGGCAATCATAAGGATTAAAGACCGGTAAAAAATCCGAATCATGTCAACTCCCTTTTGTTAAACATAAGGATATGAAGAGAAAGGGGGAGGGTTCAAGACCCTCCCCCTTTACTTCTTCTTTAGTTACCTATTTCCTGGTTATTTCTTCCACTTGATATTGCGGTAATCCATCTCGTAATCGGTCCGGTACTTTGCAATGCCAGTGAGTTTAGCATTGGCGATGCCTGGCTCATTCTTAGAGAAGAGTTCGATCATCCACGCTTGATCTGCAACATGGTTTGCCATTGCCTTCATAGCCGCAGTGTACTTCTTAGCATCAACAATCTTGTCGTTGTTGCTAATGAATGACTCGAAAACAGGATCACACAAGATGTCATTTCCGTATGGCGGCGTTGTTAGCTTGCAACCATATGCGGAGAGAGCAGCGTTGTTAGTGATGTGGTTAATATCGTATACAGGAGTTGGTGTTGACCAAACTTCTTTCACCCATGTACCAATATCCATACCTCTACCCTTGACGGTAATCCCTACCGCAGCCAACTGCGCACTAATGAGCTCAAAGGAGACAGGGAACTCAGCGAGCGTTAGATATGGGAAATCAAGAGTTAATCCATTCTCGTAGCCAGCTTCTTTAAGTAGAGCTTTGGATTTTGCTACGTCGAACTTGTAAGGGCAGTAATCGCTATTCCATGGAGCAGTCCACTGTGGAACAACTACACAGGAAGGCTTTCCGTATCCACCAACGGCTGCAGTAATAATTGGTTGGCGATCAACTGCGTGTGCAATTGCTTGGCGAACCTTAATGTCCTGAAGCGCTTTGGTGTTTGGATTTAAGAATAGGTAGGAAGCGGATGTAGATGGCCAGAAGAAAGTTTGATACTTCGGGTCAGTCCGGAATGGCTTGACTTGGTCAACGCCAGGTCCTAGGAGCATACCTATGATGTCGAGTTGTCCCGTTTTCAGCGCAGAAATTGTCGCTGTCTCATCGGCTCGGAACTGATGGATGACCTTTTTGAAGAAAGGCTTCTTGCCCCAGTAACCCGAGAATGCATCTAATTCAAGATCAACATCGGCTCGAAACGCTCCGAATTTGAAAGGACCAGTTCCAATAAGTTTCTTCCCAACGTTATTTGATTCAAAATAACCCTTGGGGGAAATCATGGTGGTTGGCTTTCCTAAGCCAGCGCGAAATTGATTGCTTGGTTGTGACAATGTCACGATGACTTTTTGAGGTCCAGAAGCTTTTACTTCCTTTACAGAAGCGAGCGGTCCGTTTAGGACTCCGTTGAGACTTGTCTTGTTCTTCTCGATGGAGTAGACCACGTCTGCAGAGTCAAATGTAGATCCATCGTGGAACTTAGCTTTTCGCAAATTAATGGTGTACTTGAGCCCATCTTTTGAGACAGTGAAACTTGTCGCAAGCAACGGCTTCAAGTCGCCTTTTTCAGTTGTTTCGAAGAGAGACTCGAGGATATTCAAATAAGTGGGCACCATAAGAGCGCTAGTGCCATCTTGCAAATAGTTCCAACTCGTTGGCTTTTGGGGATGAGATGCTCTCAGAGTGGTGCTTCCTACTTTGCCAGGCGCAGCTGCGTTTGCCAAAGTTGGAGAAACGAGAGAAAAACTCAGTCCAAGAGCGATGAGAGCTGAAGTTTTGGAAAACTTTTTCATCTATACTCCTAATCCTTTGTGATTCTACTTATTGATTTTTTGTATCTAACTTAGCGGTGCGGTATCTCCTTAAATCGGCGGTCTTTCCGATTACCACTTGTGTTTAAACTGTATATATCCACCAGCTGATTGCACATACCTTCGAATGCTTTTTTTTCATTGATTCCGTATCGCGCAAAAAGGTCCGCATTGGCAGGAGCGCTCTTCTGCGCACTGTCGCCATGAGTTTCTGTTCCGCAGCTCAGGTTTCCATTACACCCTCCAGAAGACTCAGGGCGATATGTACTATATGTCCGTATTTAGATGGGAGAGGTTGGGCTGCCGAAAATTGGGGCTATCCGACAATTTTTCAGATTGAACTACTTAATTGGGGTTGAGGGTGCCAATTAATATGTCGATCAAAGGGAAAGAGTGGTCGAGTAATTCGTTCAAATCCTAGTTTTTCTAATTGGGAACTGGATGGTCCGGTGGTGGCAACGTCAATGCACTCTCGTGCAATAGGTTCAAAAAATGCCCGATATCCGCCTGCAGATTTCGCCACCAAAACATGGGCTAAACGTGGGTTTAGACCCACGTGATGAAACACTTCCAAGTCAAGTTGAGGCACGGGGTGCTGCGTAATAATCAAATGTAAGTTGTTATCTAGCTTGACAACCGCCACTTGTCCAGGATCGATGGAGTTCGGCGGGTAGATAGAAGCGTATTTTTTATCGTGAACGCTAATAATTGTTCCTTCAAATGTACTTGGTTTAAAAAAGCGCAAAGTAACTGTCCCGCCAAGTTGTAAATTCACTCGCGAGCCAATTCCTAATTTGTGACATTGTGCCGCACCTGGGGCATCTGCTATCACAGCAAAAGCTGGACCGGGTAAATCGGCATTTGCAAGCGCTGTGGCAATTGCGACGCCATCACCAGATGCACCGGCGGAAACGCTATCTGCACCGTCAGAGAGGACAAAAGGACCAAGATCTACATCCTGAGTAACAGAACACACCCGATTAATTGCTTCGGAGATTTCAACTTTTGGAGCTAAAACTCTCTCGCGCACACCCCATGCCAAATCTGCTATTTCAGAGGCATATTTCTTAGCAAGTTCCGCATGATTATCTGTAACCACAATTGCGGTCCATCCGACATTTGGCACATCTAACCAAGGTTGCGTCATAAAAAGAGCTCCATCAAGCACTTTTGGCTCCTCAATCATCTCTTTTAGACGTTCGAGGATACTGTGCATTGGTTCGACGTTTGTGTCATGCCCCTCCGCTGAGCAGAGCATAGGAATTTGTACCCAAGACATTGTTGGTTGGCCACCACGAAGCCGATGAATGAGGAGCGACATTGCACGCTCTCCGGTTTCAAATATATCGATGTGCGGACAGGTGTGATAGCCAGATATTAGAGGAGTGGCTTGCCCCATTTTGTCGGTGAAATGTGTATGCAGATCCAAAGAAACAGAGACTGGAACTCCCATGAGTTCCCTGACTGACTGCAAGATGTCACCCTCTACGTCGTCTACGTCTTCACAAACCATCGCGCCATGTAGGCTCAAATAAACGCCATCGACTTTGCCAACTAAGGGTCTTAATCCGTCGAGAAATCGCTCACGAAAATATTTGTATTCGCCTTTTGCAAAAATTGGTCCGCTAGCGGGACCTGTTGAGGTTGTAGGTATGAGGGTTACTCCCTGTGCATCCGCAACTTTCATTGCACCAGCAATGGAATCAATACCTTGTCCATATGTAAACACTTCAGCGCCTTCAGCCCAACCTGAACGCCAGAGTTTTTCTCGAGTAGAAACTCCGGGCGCGAAGGTATTTGTTTCGTATAAGAGACCTGCAACTGCAACTCGCAAAGGTTGCTCATTTTTACCCATGAGATTCATGTACCTGACCTCAATTCTTCGATTCTAGGCTTCAGGACAAGATGCCAAGAAAGTTCTATTAATGCAATACATGGAAAGCTATATTCATATTTCGGCACCAAAGTAATTCCGTATGATGGACAGCTTGAGAATTCTCTGGTTATAGTTCATTTCCGCAGTTGCTCGCGCAATTTTTGGCGCACGTAAAATGAATTTCGAGAATCATTTACATTTTATGTGGCGCGGGGTAATGTCTCAATATGGCTGACTTATCGGCAAATGTGATCCTTGATCAAGAAGCTATCGAGGTTCTTAATCGTATTAAAGAAGCGGGAATACCAGAGTGGAGAACTCTTGGGCCAGTCCAAGGCAGATTGACTTATCAAGAGCGTGTTCGATTATTTGCTAAAGAGTCAACACCAATGTTTGCAGTTGACGATTTGGCAATATCCGGCCCTGCTGGACCAATTCAACTTCGCAGGTACATACCAACTCAATCGAAGATACTGCCAGTTTTAATTTATCTTCATGGTGGCGGATGGACTCTTGGCGATCTTGACTCGCACGATGAACTTTGTCGTCGCCTCGCACGTGCAGCAGATTGCATCGTCGTCTCCGTTGATTACCGACTAGCCCCTGAGAATCCACATCCTGCAGCACTAGAAGATTCACTTGCGGCCATTGAGTGGGTTGCAAGTAACGCAACAACCTTCGGGGGAGATCCTGAAAAATTGGCTGTGGGTGGTGACAGTGCAGGCGGTCAACTTTCAGCGGCAGTATGTCTACGTTTACGTGATGAAGGCGGGCCAAGAATTGCCATGCAATTACTTATCTATCCTGCTTTGCGAGCAGCTTTCGAAACACTTTCCTATTATGAAAATGCCACTGGAAGGTTCTTGACACGTGCAGATTGCATATGGTTTTGGAATAACTACTTAGGTGAAACTTCTAGAACTGACAAATACGCATGCCCGGGAGAGGCAGAGGACTTGCAAGGCCTTCCTCGAGCATTGATTATCACTGCCGGTGGTGACCCTGTTCGTGATGATGGGGAAATTTATGGTTTCAAATTGCGCGCTGCAGGAGTTTCCGCATTAACACGTCGTTATCCCGGAATGATCCATGGATTTATGGCGCTACCAACTGAGTTAGAAGCCGGCCGTAACGCAGTTGCGCTTGCGGCTAGTGAACTTAATAGCGCCTGGCAACAATCTGCTCAACCATGAACAACGTAGCATGACACTGATTTTGCTGCCGGATAACAATGATGGTTCCTCCTCTTTTTTACCTCATTTAAACTCGACATTCCTTGAAAGTGCAAATTGCGCTGCCCCTCAGGGTGCTCCAATCTCTTGTAATCTTTCCTTGAGAAAATTAGGGTTTTCAGTGAGAAGAGAAGATGGGCGCAAACCGAACTCGCATACATTGAAAACGAGAGAAGATGAAAAGGTGGCGGATTGATAATGAAGATAACCAAAATTGACACGATCCAAGTAAAGGATTTTCCGTACCTAATTTTTGTACAAGTGCATACAGACGAGGGATTTATTGGCGTCAGTGATACTTATTACGCAACGGATGCAATTAGAGGCTATATACATCAATGGGTCGCGCCATTAATACTCGGAAAAAACCCATTCCATATTGAACGTCATTGGCACAATTTATATGCGCGCAACTCCGCACGATGGGGTGGTGCCGCTGGCGTTGAGGTTCGAGCGTTATCTGCGATTGACTCCGCACTCTGGGACATTCTGGGTCAAAAATTAGGAGTGCCTATCTACCAATTACTCGGTGGATTAGCGCATGAAAGTATCCCCACTTACAACACCTGCGGTGGGCCAATGTACGGAAGACTTGGTGGGAGAGAAGGAGATGGCCCCGAGCCGCTCGATGATTTGTGGGCTGCCGTAAATGAGCCAGAGCGATTGGCAAAAGAATTGATTTCTGAGGGTTATCGGGCCATGAAGATTTGGCCATTCGATCGATATAGCTTACAAGGAACTGGTCAACACATCTCCGCAGCCGAAATAGCAGAAGGTCTCGAGCCCGTTCGGCGAATCCGTGAAGCTGTTGGTAACAAAATTGAAATTATGATTGAAGGGCACGGATATTGGGATTTGGCTACAGCAAAAAAGATTGCTCATGCATTGGAGCCATATCAAATTTCCTGGCTTGAAGATTTAATACTCGCACACGATGTCGTTGCAATTAACGAACTGAAGAAATCAACATCCACTCCAATTATTGCCAGTGAAATGCTGGTCAATCGATATCAATACCGACAATTAATGGAGCTTCGAGCCACCGACATCATCATGATTGATCCAACTTGGGTGGGCGGGATTTCAGAATCAAGAAAGATTGCAACACTTGCTGAAAGTTTTGGTCTGCCGGTTGCCATGCATGACTGCACTGGTCCGTTTACATTAATGGCCGGACTCCAGGTTGCTCTCAGCTCAAGTAACGCGATTTATCAAGAATCAGTCCGAGCATATATACGGACTTGGTATGCAGACTTGGTTCCACACAGCGTAGAAATTGTAGATGGGAAAATACTTCCTCCGACCTCTCCAGGTATAGGAACCTACTTACTTCCGCAGGTTTTTGAACGACCAGACGCTACCGTGGTTTCGACTTCAATTTAAAGCTCAACAGATTTAGTTGATTTGGAGTTATTGTGCAACGAGAGACTAGTGGTGGGTTTTCCAGTCATCAATTGTTAGCAGAGGAAGAAGAACTTATTTTTCCTAAGCTAGAGATTAGCGATGCTGTTGCACTTGGTGAAATAGCAGTTCGTATTGCACGTGAAAAGAATCTTCCAGTTGCAATCGAAGTCCGAATTGATGATTGGGTGGTTTTTCATGTTTCACTTCCGGGAACTGATCCAGAGAATGATTGGTGGATTTCTCGGAAAGCACGCGTTGTTGCAAGTGATGGTCACTCCTCTATGTATGAGCGAGTTGCCGCAGAGGAAGAGGGTGTTGACGAGCTCTCCTGGTATGCGATGAATAATCTTCCAGAAGAGACCCATGCCCTTCATGGTGGTGGGTATCCGCTCCATGTAATTGGCGAGGGGCATTGTGGAACCATTTTGGTTAGTGGCGTGCCACAAGTTGATGACCATAAATTAGCCGTTGCTGCAGTGCGGGAATTTTTGGGGAAATAAAAATGATTGATCGCGAACATCTATCGAAGTTAATGGCGCGAGAGCGTGAACGATTCCGTACCCTTCATCCGCGTTCGGCAGAGTTAGCTGAAAAGGCACGAACACATATGCCAGATGGCGTTCCGATGTCGTGGATGGCGAAGTGGCCTGGCGGTTTTCCGATATTTGTATCGAGCGCGAAGGGCGCGCACTTTCGCGATGTTGATGGAAATGAGTACATCGATCTCTGTTTAGGCGATACCGGCTCAATGACTGGCCA
>Ga0075470_10000762_pt1 | contig 10209 bp, 14 predicted proteins | sample DEB19_08_DNA_4_FD_71482 | JGI IMG/M metagenome (GOLD analysis project Ga0075470, IMG submission 71482) | Aqueous microbial communities from the Delaware River and Bay under freshwater to marine salinity gradient to study organic matter... | ecosystem: Environmental > Aquatic > Marine > Coastal ... | reverse complement strand
ATATTATTCAGACACCTTGGAGTTCTGGAATAAGCACAGGCTTGAAATCAGAAAGCTTGCTCAGGGCATAGCCTCTGAGTGCGACTTATCAATGCTGAGCATGATAGCAAGCTTTAACTGCTTAAAGCATCTGGAGCTTAACGAAGACCAAGTTGCTGAAGTTATATATACAGACGAAGATACAGAAGACCGGACTCAGATACTTAATGCTATGGCTTGGTTCGCTGCTGAAGAGGTGGCAAGACGCTGTGAAGTGATATGCGAAGAGGGTGAGGGGTAGAAATGAACGAGAAAAATCAAGAAATTAGAACGAAAGAAGGTTAGACATGAAATCAGTAAACCTAATACCAGTAGGCTTTTCAGCAAAGGGTTTAAAATCCCTCATAAAGCAGCTCAAAAAGACCAATGACTTTAAAGCGCTTGTCAAAAGTGGTTACTTTGTAGATGGCCGTTTGTGCCAAAGATCAGTTGATGCTTACTTTGAAGAGGCCACGAAAGACGACAAAAGCACTGTTTATTTTTGCGAAAAGGAACAGGCTTTTAAGATATGGGCCGATTTTGAGACCGGCACATGGTCTAACAACTTGCAGACTGTGAAGTTTGAGTTCTCAGACTTTGAGTATGATGCTTTTGAGGTGGAGTAATTATGAGCTACTACCCTGATGGTACTGGCCCGAGCGATAAGCGGGCCCCTTGGAACTTGCCAGAGCCTAAAGTTTGTGAAAACTGCGACGGAACTGGACTGGATGAAGATGACACATGGTCGGGTAAGTGCAGAGAGTGCGACGAAGGTCTTATTTATTGCGAGGATTCCGATGAATAAACAAGAATTTATTAAGTCTTTAAGTTTAGAGGAGCGGCTGATTCTGGCCGCTGATATCAGATCAGAAATAAACAAACTTCAGTTGATTCTTTCTGAGCTGGGGCAGCTAAACAATATTCAGTATAGCGGAACGGCTTTCGATGCTGAAAAGATGAAAACAATAAATGATTTAATTATGCCGGACTTGCCGGTAGGTCTGAGAAAGTGAGCCAAGAGTGAGCGCTGAAAATCAAACAAATCTTAATTTATCCCAGAAAGTTATAGAGCTAATCAAAAACGAGTTTAATCTGACTTATGCGCAGATTGCAGCTTCGATTGGAGTATCTAGACAGTGCATCAACGGAGTAGTTCGAGGCTCTCACAGCCTCTCTGCTGAGACCTTAGATCGGGCCATGTCAGCATATGGACTTAACGTCGTTCGTTCAACCAGCGCTGGATTAGGCGCATAAAATCATACCCCCGCAAGCTTATAAAAATAAAAAACCCCCTTAATTGGGGGTAAATGTCGAAAAAATAAGCAAACAAAGTCAGCGGCTCAAATCAAATCGGAAGGTCCTCTTCAGATACTAACGTAGAGGCAACCTCGGGTTCGGGCTGTTTGTCTTTTTCCAGAATTTCAGAAATGACAGTTTTTCTGGGTTTAGATTTAAAGCCAGACGAACTTGCCTGTTCAGATTCTGTGCTACCACTTTGTTGCGAGGCTTGTTGCGCCTGTTGCTGGCCGTTAAAGTCGAAATCCTCATCCCAGTCTTTAAATACTTCCGGCAAATCAGTGCTCATTGGAGCGTCTTTAGCGCCTCTGCGTAACACAGTCTTGCACCACATTTCTGTTTTAAATGGGCCATTCCACGGAGAGAAGCTTGTTGAGCCTGTCTTACTAGCTTTCTGGACCGCTTCGATTTCTTGTTTAGACATGACTTTAATGTATCTGCCAGAGTCTTTTGTCGTGATGATCGAATAAGCGCAAATCGGCTCGCCTCGATCTTCTAGAAAGTTCGGACTGTGTTTGATGTGCTTGCCCTCATCATCGACCCAGTATTCAAACTTATCGTTCTTGTAAACGACCTCGGCTGTAATTTCTTTAATCTCGCCGGAGTTTCTGAGCTGTTTTTTCACGCCCTTAATCATCTTCATAAACTGCACACTATCTCCGTATTGAACGAGTGCAGCCTCTTCGCCGTCAAGTTTCATGCCTTGTTCTGCGGCCTTCAGAATTGAAGCGTAGAGCGTTTGCTTGTTCATTTTCTCAAAGTTCAGAGCCTTGTTGCCGATAATACCTCGACGAGCCACGGACAGAAACTGGTCTGTCTTAACGTGCGCTGGCAAAAGCTGTTGCAACTGCTGTTTAAAAGCAGGCTGCTCGATCATTTGAATAACTTGATTTACTGGTGTGATGTTAGACATTGTTGTCCTCCTGTTTTGTTCTCTTGTTCGTTATCTTAAAATTCCTAAATGGTTTTCGCGTAAAAGATATTTGAGCCTCTGGCGTAATTCCGGCTGATATAGTGTAGTTCTCGCCTTTAACTTTCTCAGCGTCTTTAATGTATTCCAGAATTTGCGCTTTCCAGCTATCTTTTACAGACTCAAGGTTTCTGATTGACTGGCTTGTGGCATTGTATTGCTTCACAAGATCGTCGAGCTTTTCGTCCGCCTGCATGGTTTTATTCGGCTCGGCAAACGAGTTAAGCTTAATAACAAACTCAGCGTCTCTTTGATAGTCGATTTGTGGCGGATTATTGCTGTCAACTGAAGCCCAGAACTCGCTGGATTTTTTTAACATGATCGTGTGAAGCTCTTTATTCGCTTCTCGCTTGAATATTTTAAGCGTATTCCCGCCAACAAGCGCACAAACAAAAGCCAGATCAAGGCCAGAAACGAGCATTTGATGCTGGACTTGAATTTCAATATGGGCTGGCATCTCGCCGTCTGTGAAGTCACCTGATTGATCATACTCGGTCCAGTTTTTTGAATAGGCCAAAGAATCAACATTTTTAACTTCCAGTAGCGCATTAAGAGGAGGGGCGATGCGAAAGTCAAAACTGCTGCCAATTCTTAAGCCTTCAAGTGTCACATAGTCTTTAAACGGACTAGCGTTCCAGCTCATTCTTCTTGCTGCTTCAGTCGCAATAGCGGATTCAAGGGCATTACCCCAGTCCATTCTTTCGCTCTGCTTGATTAAAAGCTGGTCCTCTGGGTTCTTGAGCTTATGCCATAACTCAAATTTTGTTTGATATGGGTTTAAATCAAACAGACAGCTCATGTCTGTCGAGTTGATGTTTGCCGACCTGAGCTTAAGCCAATGCGACTTATCGTCAGGCGTTACTGATATTCTATTCATTTAACGTCCTTTCTTTTTACGTCATGTGTTCACTATTAGTAAACACCTGCTCAAAAGAGTCAAGGCAAAAACGACCTAGACCTAGCCCGACAAAGTTTTGACAGGTGTCAATATTTTGTACAGGCTTTAGGTAATGAGTAATTACGCCAAGCCTAAGATACTGCTCGTTGATATTGAAACATGGCCCATTGAAGCTCTCGTCTGGCAACTGTACGATCAGAACGTTTCTATAAATCAAATCAAAAAAGACTGGTCGATCATGGCATGGTCGGCTAAGTGGCTGGAAAAAAGTAAGATTTATTATCAGGACGTTTCAAAGCAGAGAAACTACCGCGACGATTCAAAGATACTTGTAAAGCTGTGGGAACTGTTTGACGAGGCCGACATTATAGTGGGCCAGAACTCTAAGAAGTTCGACACAAAAAAGATTAACGCTCGGTTTATTATCAATAACATTAAGGGCGGGCAACCGCCAAGCACCTACCGACAAGAAGACACAAAGCAAATGGCCAAACAGATATTCGGGTTTACTTCAAATCGGTTGGAGTATATGTCAAAAGCACTGGCGCTGAAGATTCAGAAGCTCGTTAAACGTGAGTTTTCCGGTCAGGAACTATGGAACGAGTGCGCCTCAAGAAACAAACGAGCATGGGCCGAAATGAAGCGATACAACATCGCAGACCTTAAATCCACTGAGGAGCTTTATTTAAAGCTTCGCCCATGGGCCACAAAGATAAACGTCAACGTCTTTCACAAGATGCACGATAATGTGTGCCACTGCGGGAGTAAAGAGTTTTTAAGCTATGGGTTTGCTTACAATAATCAGGGCAAATTTCAAAGACTCAGATGCAAAAAGTGCGGCGCTCCGTGGAGAATCATGGAAAACGAGTTAAGCCTTAAAAAGCGCAAAAAAATGATGAGGTTATAATGAAAGGAAAACCGGATGGATATTATAGCGATGTTACAATTATTTTTGTTTTGTGTGTCTGGCTTGTATTTTTATGTTGTTTTGCCTCTTGGTTTGTATTTAGCGAGCATATCTATCATCAGGGAAATCAAGAAGTAGAGGCGGAGTCTTTGATATGAGTTACACGAACGATCTAATTAAATTTGCAAGACAGCTCGAACAACACCTTGCCGTCGAAAGAGACGACAAAACTAACAGATACAAGGTTTCAGTGCCGATGGTCGGATTTAAAAACGGCTATCTAAGACAAAATGTGTTTGGCTTAGGCTTTACGATAGAAGATGCTTGTTGCGATTTTATTAGAAAATGCAGAGGCGGACAAATATACCACTACATAACAGAGCAAACTGTGGACGTTATATGAGAAAATCAGTTAATATTTTTGGCAAAAACATTCCAGTTGTTCTTAAAAAGAACCTTATAAAAGATGAACAGGCGTTTGGAGAATACTGCCCAGACCTTGAAACAATATATATTGATGCGGATTTGCCGCCAAAGACAGCATCTGAAGCACTGTTGCATGAGTGCGGACATGCTTTGTTTCATCGAGCTGGATTATCCCAATCAGGTATAGAGCCGGAAGTTGAGAACATAATCGTTGAACAGTTTGCAATCATGTTTTCTGAGAATTTTCTGCCTAAGACTCGACCAAAGGTTAAAAAAAAGCGTTAATTTATTGACGCATATTTATTACAGTGTTTCATTTTCAGATACACATAGGAGAGAAGGATGCAGAGAAATAAACATTTACCACCAAGCAAATTAGCCATTTTGCTTTTCGGCGGAGTCAGACCATTGGCTAGAGCTATTGACAAAGCTCAAAGCTCTGTTAGCAAATGGCAGAAGTCTCAAGATGGCGGCATACCAAGGAAAGTTCACGCCGTATTACTCGCTGTTGCAAAGAAAAAAGGGATTGAACTGACCGCAGAAGATTTGATTTACGGACGAGATATCAGCAAATCAAACATCGCAGAGCTAAGAACAACTAACAAGATCGACGCCAGAATCAAGACATAAATATGCCGATTAAATTGAGGGGTTATCAATCGGACATAGTTAGTCAGACAAGGGAAGCTTTTTCCAAAGGAATAAAAAGAGTCCTTATTCAGCTACCAACAGGCGGTGGAAAGACCGCTATTGCGTCCGATATGATTACAAAAGCAAACGCCAAAGGTAATTGCGTTTTCTTTATATGCAACAGGCAAGAGCTTGTCGATCAAACAGCAAGGTCTTTCTATCAAAATGGAGTGCCTTTTAGCTACATTGCCGCCGGTTATAACTATGATGAGCGAAAAAACGTGTTTATATGCTCTATTCAGGCGCTAAATAGGAGGCTTCAAAGCATCAGAAAATTCCCTTCAATGATTTACTGGGATGAGTGCAGAGGTATTGCGGCTAAAACATGGGCCAATGTGTTTCATAACTTTCACGACAAGTACCATATAGGTCTTGACGCGACTCCGTGTAGGCTTTCTGGAGAGCCATTAGGTGATTTCTTTGAGTATATGGTTAAAGGACCATCTGTCTCATGGCTCATAAAAAACGGATATCTTTGCGACTATAAGATATTTGCGCCTAAAGTAGCAGACTTTTCTGGCGTAAAAACAAAGATGGGGGACTACTCCGGCGCAGAGATAGATTCTATAATGAATAACAAAAAGATTATTGGCAACGCTGTGAGCGAGTACAAGAAACACGCTCTAGGCAAGAGAAATCTGGTCTTTGCTACGTCTATAGATCACTCTAAAAATCTCTGTGCTGAGTTTAATTTTCACGGCATAAACGCAGAATCAATAGATGGCTCAATGGACGACGCGCAAAGAAGAGCTATACTTAAAAGATTTGAAGACGGAAAAACGCTTGTCCTGACATCTGTAGACCTTGTAACTGCCGGATTTGATTTGCCAGCTATTGAGTGCGTTACGCTAGAAAGGCCGACGAAAAGCATAGCCTTAGCAAAACAAATGATTGGTCGAGGGCTTCGAGTCAGCAAAAATAAAGAGAAGCTTATTATATTAGATCATGTCAACATGTGGATAACTCACGGACTTCCAGAAGACGAGATTGATTGGTCTTTGGACGGCTTCAAATCTGGACCAAAAAAGAAGTCAGAGTTAAGCGTCAAGCAGTGCGAGAAGTGTTATTTTGTGTTCCCATCTATACAGAGAGCTTGCCCAGAGTGCGGACACGAAAAGCCTGTTGTTCAAAGAACGGCTGATGTTGAGCACACTAATGATGAACTGACAGAGATTGACAAGGACGCCATTAGAGCATCGAGCAGAAAAGAGCAGGGGCAGGCTCAGTCTCAAGAGGACTTATATAGGCTTGGAATAAAAAGAGGATACACAGAATCAAACGCAAGAGCTTGGGCAAAGCATGTATTTAACGCCAGACAAGCCAAAAAACTGAGGGGTTTATGAGCGAAAGTTCTATTATTAAAGAGACTTTAATACTTGCCAGCAAAAAAGGGTTTAGGCTTTTTAGAAACAACACAGCAAAGGCATGGGCTGGCAAGATATTTAGATCGCCCATGCCTGTTTCTGTAAGGCTTAACCCGGGTGATGTAATTGTAAGAAACGCCTATCCTATTGACGCTGGTCTGTGCAAGGGCAGCAGCGACTTAATCGGATGGAAAAAGGTTACTGTTACGCCAGATATGGTCGGAAAAGATATCGCTGTGTTTTGTGCGATAGAGGTAAAATACAACAAAACAGCCACAACAGAGGACCAGAGTAACTTTATAAATCAGGTCGAATTAGCTGGCGGAATAGCCAAAATACTAAGAAAAGCGGACGAAATATGATAATAATTGATATCCCATCAATAGCCAGACAGCTTGAGAATTACTATCAGATTATTCTGCCGGACGTTTTGCCGTCTGGTCGAATAGAAGGAAAACACTGGGTATGTGCCAATATTCACGGCGGCGCTGGCTCAAGCTTTAAATTCAACATGGAGACTGGAACTTTCAAAGACTTTGCAACAGGCGAGGGTGGCAAGGATATAGTCGCTCTTTACTCAAAGCAAAAAAACTGTAGCCAGAAAGACGCTGCGATATACTTAAAAGAAAAATACATTGGCGACATGCCATTAGTTAAGTACAAAGCAGAAGAGCCAAATCCTCGTGTTATTGAGCATATTGTTAAGCCGCCGACAGACATAGATGACCCTGAGTGTCCACTTGGCGCAGACATGTATAAATACAAGGACGAGAATAACGAGTTGTTGTTTTGTGTTGTCAGAATTGATAAGCAAGATGGGAGCAAGGCATTCTATCCTATATCTTTTGACGCAAATACAAACAGATGGGTTAAAAAAAGATACATAAGGCCAAGCATTTTTGGGCTAGAGACAATAGCTCAATATCCAGCAAAACCAGTTCTTATTGTCGAAGGCGAAAAGGCTTGTTTGGCTGCTCGGACCAAAGTCAATGCCTACAACGTAGTAACATGGTCTGGTGGCGCTAACGCTTGGAAATCAACAGACTGGTCACCACTTCAAAAAAGAAAAGTTCTTATATGGCCCGACGCAGATAAGCCAGGAATTGAGTGCTCAACAAAGCTTTCTGAATATCTTTTAAATGAAGTCGGGGCCGAAGAAGTTAAGCTTATAATGACAGACAAGTCCGACGGATGGGACGCTCACGACGCATTTGTCAAAGAACAGTGGGATTACAAAGCATTTGCGAGCTGGGCCAAGGTCTTAACAATTATTAAAGAAAAGCCTAAAAAAGTAGAGGTTATAACTCAGGAAGAGATACCGGCAAGGGTTCCTAAAGATTCTCCAGATGATTTGATACCGACAGAGGATTTCCCAGTTAGTCCAAATCTTCAGATGTATTTTATAGACTTAGGCGTTTTGTTTTCTGATGCGAAAAAAACTAGAGTCATAATGAATGCCTCTAATGTGGTCAAGATATTAAGAGCAGATTTTCCAGACATTGTATGGAGAGATTCTTTTTACGGAAAAATATTTACAAAATGGAACACCGGAAGAGAGAGGCAGTGGTCTGACATAGACACAAATAACCTTTATATTAAGATGCAGCATCACTACGAGCTAGGAAAGCTGTCAAAGGCTCATGTTTTGGACGCGATTGAGTGCGTTGCCAGCATGAACGAAAAAAACGAGCCGCAAGAATGGCTTAAGTCTTTGAAGTGGGACGGAGAAAAAAGAATTGAGAAGTTCTTTTTTAGCGTCATGGGCGCTGAAGATTCAACCTATACATCGGCAGTAAGTAAGAATTTTTGGGTAGCTATGGCAGCTCGAATAATGGACCCAGGCTGCAAATGCGATGAGATGGTTATATTAGAGGGCAGGCAGGGCACATACAAGACAACATCTTTAGAGCTTATTGGTGGAAAATGGTATGGAGAAGCTAATAGTGATATATCGACAAAGGATTTTGACCAGGGCTTAAGAGGAAAAATCATTGTTGAGTTTGGCGAGTTAGCGAGTCTTAAAAACGCAGACATTGAACTTATCAAGAGAAAACTGTCAACTCGAATAGATGAATACAGACCTTCATACGGACGATACGTCGAACAGCACCCTAGAACTTGTATATTTGTTGCGACAACAAACCAAAAGCAATACCTAAAGGATTTGACTGGCAATAGAAGGTTTTTGCCTATGAGAATCAAAAGAGCAGACACTGAGTACATTAAGAAGTTTAGAGAGCAGTTGTTTGCAGAGGCATTGCACGAATACAATTCTGGCTCAAATTGGCACGATATTCCATTTGAAGAGGCTGAAGCAATTAGAGAGCAAAGGATGGAAGTTAGTGAACAGAACTCGGCACTAGCTGATGTTATTTCAAGAGAGAAATATAGAGCAGCATACATAGTTTTAAGCGATGTATGGGTTGACATGGGCGGAAGGCTCGACAATTTCGGAACAAAACAACAAAGAGAATTAGGAGCTGCGATGAGGCAGCTTGGATATAATAACAAAGTGGTAAGAATTAACGGAACACCCATCAGAGTATGGGAGAAAGAATTGGCCTTAGATGGAAAAAAATAAGAAACAAGAATACGGCAGGCTCAATTTGACCTTAAAGCATGGAGATACAGTTGTGTTTGGAGATTCGCTGATAACTGTTACTCAGATTAAAAACAAAGCAATAAGGCTTCAATTCAACGCTCCAAAAAATGTTAGCATAAAGCGAACAAAGTATATTGACACTGGAAAAGACTGATGTACGATTGACTCAGACGCAAAGATTGCGCAGAGAAGGAAAGGACAAAGACACCATGACGAACGACAGGCATCCTAAGCCAAAAGAACAAAAACAAATCAATAAAGCCAGAGCACTGTGCGGACTTCCAGAGCTTAAAAACAAGACTAAGACTTGTTTGAGATGTGACAGAAAGTTTGTAACAAACGACTCTAAAAATCAGCATACCTGTTTTAATTGCAGACAGGAGTTCAAAGATGACAGAGCGTAAGTCTCTTATTTGCGTATTATTGCTCGTTTGCTGCGTGATTGGCTATTCCGGCTTTCAGCTTCACAGATACGTCAATAAGCGCCCGATGATTATTAAGATTTATACATATAAGAACAACAAACTAATAAACACACAGGTCATACAGAATGACTTTGTGAGATGCGATTAAAGGAGAAAAAACTATGAACCAGAACACACAACAATTCAACACGCCACGAATCAACAGCTTTTCAGACAAGCCAGCGCCACAGAAAAAAGAGCTGACCGCAGAGCATCGCGCCTATGTGATGAAGCTTAAAGAGTCCGGAAAAACTCAGCGCCAAATCGTGCCAATTCTAAATGCTCAGGGGTTTGTTAATTATGCTGGAAGCCCAATAACGGACCCATTTATTAGCAAGTTTATCGCATCAGGTGGCAACGTGAGAGAGTTTGAGCGCCAGAATAATCTTAAAAACATACTAAAGCGCCAGAGAAAACTTCAGCGCTTAGAGGCAAAGCTGAAAGAAGTAGAACAAGCTAAAAAAGTCACTCAATCTAAAGAGATAACCAATGCAGAGGCGGTGCCAGAGATTGTTAAGCCCGTCTTGACTACAAAAGAAGCATCTGCACTTTCTGACATCGCTCAGATTCTCAC
>Ga0075470_10000760_pt1 | contig 10219 bp, 10 predicted proteins | sample DEB19_08_DNA_4_FD_71482 | JGI IMG/M metagenome (GOLD analysis project Ga0075470, IMG submission 71482) | Aqueous microbial communities from the Delaware River and Bay under freshwater to marine salinity gradient to study organic matter... | ecosystem: Environmental > Aquatic > Marine > Coastal ... | reverse complement strand
GCGGGCCAAGATGCTCGGCCATCGAGCTGAAGAGGCTCAGGTTGTATGGGTGCGAGCCTGAGCGGGTACACAGCTGGCCTTTGAACTTGACGTCTGCCAGTTTTTCATAGGTGTCCAGATCTGACTTTTTGAACTTCTGCTTGTCATAAACAACAATACGGGCCCGTGTTGAAAGGCCAAACCAGGCAGTTCCGCCACCAGCCGCGGGCATTGCCCGAAGACTGGCGGGGATGGCGGCCTCCAGGGTGGTCGAACGGATCGGCAGAAATAGCCCATCCATCTCAGCGCGCCACAGGCGAGTTGCATCGACCAGCAGGATCACATCGGCAGGAGAGGCGCTGCCTTCGGCTTTGAGCCGGGCCAGGATGCCGGCGTCATCGGCATCGACCCGGTTCAGCTTGATCCCGGTCGCCTTGGTGAAATTGGCATACAGCACTTCGTCCGAGGCATAGTGGCGAGCCGAGTAGATGTTGAGCTCCTTCACTTGTGCCAGCCCGGTGCCAGCTCCAGCCAACCCCAGCGTCAAGACACAAAGCCACCGAACGAGCAAGGAAACTCTGTAGTGCGCACTGGGCAAAAGGAAGCCCCTATACGAAAACCAAAATTTCATTTGCATTACCTTCAGTCACGGTCGATTTTCAATACCGACCATTCTAATACAAATGAGAATGATTTATATTTGCGCTGATAAAATTCAAACCGGCGGATGGTTCATGAGTCCTAGCCCTAACGGGCCTAACGGGCCAAGCGCCCCTGACGCAAGCCCTGACTGACAAGGATCACGGGGATTAGGCCAAACAGCACCAGAGCCAGTGAGGGTAACGCCGCCTCCCCCAGGCGCTCATCCCGGGCCAGTTGGTAGGCCACCACCGCCAGCGTGTCACTGTTGAAGGGCCTGAGCACCAGTGTGGCAGGTAACTCCTTCATCACATCCACAAAAACCAGCATCAAGGCCGCCAGGGAGGAACGCCGCAAAAGGGGCAGGTGTAGTCGACCAAACAGGCTTAACCCGGTGACACCCAGCGTACGGGATGACTCATCCATACTGGCAGGTATCCGGGCGTATCCGCTCTGAACGGACTGCAGGGCCACAGCACAAAAACGCACCAGATAGGCCCAAATTAGGCCTAGGCTGGTGGCCGTCACCCAAAACGAAATGCCGTTACCCAATGTGGTGCCCTGCAGCCAACCCAATGGCAGCAGGACGCCCACCACCACCACCGCACCCGGGATCGCATAGCCAAGACCCAAAATCTGGGTAAGCACACGCGGCCAGACAGAACTGGACTGGCGGCACAAGGCGGCCAGCACCAGTGCGATAAGCACCGCAAGCAGCGCCGTGATCAGACCAAGGCGCAGGCTGTTGATACCCCATTGGATAAAACTGGCCCAGGCCACTGTGGCAGGTTCAGCCGCCCAGAGCCAGAGCAAAATTCCCAAGGGCAAGACAAAACCCAGCAACACCGGCAACAAGCCCAGACCTAGCAAGAGGTACCCAAAAGCGCCTTCGACCTTGAGCCCTGCCCCGCTATCAAATGCGCCAGAGGCACGGGATGAAGCAAAGCGCGCCTTTTGCTGGTTCTTACGCTCCCAGAACAGAAGGATCAGTACCGTTGCCAATAAGAGAGTCGCCAGCTGGGCCGATGCAATCCGGTCATCCATGACCAGCCAGGTTTTGTAAATGCCAGCGGTGAACGACTGCACCCCAAAATAGCTGGACACACCAAAATCAGCCAGTGTTTCCATCAGGGCCAGCGCAACACCCGCTGCCACCGCCGGTCGCGCCATGGGCAAGGCAACGGTGCGCACTCTGCGTCCAAAGCCAGCCCCCAACAATCGCGCTGCGTCCATCAAACTGCTGACGTTTTCCATCAGCGCCGTGCGAACCAGCAAATAGACATAGGGGTACAGGGTCAGGGAAAAAATCAGCCCGGCTCCCCACACATTGCGGATATCTGGCCAGAGTGCGCCTTGCAGGCCAAGGTTTTCCCGCAACGCAATCTGCAAAGGGCCACTGAATTGAAAAAAGTCTGTGTAGGCATAGGCCACCACATAGGCGGGCATGGCCAGGGGTAACAGCAGCGCCCACTCGAGCCAGCGACGCCCAGGAAAATCGCACAGGGTCACCAGGGCTGCACTGAACAGGCCCAGCAAAGCCACCCCCAGGCCAACCAAAATGCAAAGCAGCAGCGAGGTCAGCGCATAGTCGGGCAAGACCGTACGCACCATCTCCCACAGCATGTCAAACCGCTGTGCATCCCAGTGCAGCCAGGAACTCCATATTGAAACCACCGGCCAGGCCAGCAGCGCCGCCAGCAGGCTGAGTATGACCAGCACGCCAGTGGCTTGGAGCGGATGGAATCGAGAGCGCATCAGACTGGAAGAAATACTGTTTGGGTTGAATCCGAAAAATTGTAGTGGCATCGCCGCTCGCAGAGCGCTGCTTACAATGACCGCATGTTTCTGGAAGTCAATCGCCTCTCGGTTCAGTACTCATCACGATCACATCCGGCCGTGTCCGAGGTCACGCTGCAACTGCATCCCGGACAGATTGGCGTTCTGATTGGACCGTCAGGATGTGGCAAGACAACCCTGCTGCGGGCTATCGCTGGCCTTGAGCCTGCCAGCGATGGCTGGATCGCCATTGCCGAAAAGCGTGTCAGCGATGCCAAGCAGACGACTCCGGCAGAGTCCCGGCGCATCGGTATGGTGTTTCAGGACTACGCCCTGTTTCCCCATATGACAGTGGCAGACAACCTGGCCTATGGACTGCACGCCTGGACGGCTCAGCAACGAAACACCCGCATACTGGAAGTCCTGGAACTGGTCGGACTGGCCGGTCAGGGCAACAGCTACCCCCATCAACTCTCCGGCGGCCAGCAGCAACGGGTGGCATTGGCCCGTGCCCTGGCCCCGCAACCAGCCTTGTTGTTGCTGGATGAGCCGTTTTCAAACCTGGATGTGGAGTTGCGTGAACGGCTCGCCCAGGACCTGCGTGAAATCCTCAAGGCTGCCAACACCACCGCCTTGCTGGTGACCCACGACCAGATGGAGGCCTTTGCCATTGGCGACCTTATCGGCGTGATGAACGAGGGCGTGCTGCATCAGTGGGACGATGCCTACACCATTTACCACCGACCTGTCAGCAGGTTTGTCGCCGAGTTCATCGGTCACGGCGTATTTGTCCCCGCCACCTTGGCAGAGGGACCTGAGACCACGCTAGTGGATACGCCAGTGGGTCGGCTTAACGATCTGGCCGAATGTCCGCTGCCCAGCCAATATGCTGGCGGCCAATGCGATGTGTTGTTGCGTGCCGATGACATCGTTCACGACGACGATGCGCCGGTCAAGGCCCAGATTCTGCGTAAGTTATTTCGCGGCTCGGAGTTTCTCTACACTTTGCGCCTGGACAACGGGCATGAGGTCCTGGCACAAGTTCCAAGTCACCACAACCACCAGGTGGGTGAACGTATAGGCATCCGAGCCCTGGTAGATCATGTCGTGACATTCCAACGCCAAGCCGATTCCCGAACATGACTCTTTCTGCTCGGCTTTTCTTTTTTGAGACCCCGCTAATGCGACCGATCTGATATGCCTAACCGCACCATTTACTTCATCTCTGACGGCACCGGCATTACCGCTGAAACATTTGGCAATGCCATCCTGGCCCAATTTGAAAACAATATGCGCCGCATAAGACTGCCGTTCATCGATTCGGTTGACAAGGCGCATCAGGTGGTGCGTCAGATCAACCTGGCCGCAGTCACTGAGGGCAAGCGGCCCATCGTCTTCACCACCCTGGTCAATGAAGAGGTGAAAGACGTGATCACCCAGGGCTGTCAGGGCATGCTGCTAGACATGTTCAGCACCTTCGTCAATCCCTTGGAAGAGGAACTCGGCATCAAGTCCAACCACCGCATTGGCCGCTTCAGCGACATCAGCAAGAGCCAGTCCTACACCGACCGGATCGAGGCCATCAATTTCTCCTTGGCGCATGACGATGGCCAATCCAATGTGGATCTGGAGCAGTCCGACGTCATCCTAGTGGGGGTCAGCCGCAGCGGCAAGACACCCACCTCGCTGTATCTGGCTATGCAATACGGGCTGAAAGCTTCCAACTACCCCCTCATTCCAGAAGACTTTGAACGCAAGCAGCTGCCGGCTGCCCTGCTGCCGCACCGCAAGAAAATTTTTGGGTTGACCATCAACCCCGAGCGTCTGAGCGAAATTCGCAATGAGCGACGCCCCAACTCCCACTACGCATCACTACTCAACTGCCGCAACGAAGTGGCGGAAGCCGAATCCATGATGCGCCGCTCCGGCATCCGCTGGTTGTCCACCACCACCAAATCCATCGAGGAAATCGCCACCACCATCCTGCAGGAAATTCAGCCCGACCGGCTGAGTTATTGAATGGCAGAGCTTTGGCATGAAAGGCACAGCCTTAGACAGCGACAATAGCGCGCCCATGGGCCAGCAAATAAGACGGGTGTGATCGACTGGCGAACCCTTACTTCAAGCCACCCATCTGGTTGGGGCCGACACAAGACATCAATGCAAACATCACAAGGATGGCAAACATCGCTACCGTGAACCGCCGACTCGTGATTGTCATGAGTGTCGTGCTCTTGCATCTTGGGGCGCTCTGGGCCTTGCAATCGGGGCTGCTGCACCGTGCCGCTGAATTGATCGTGCCAGTCCAGGTTCTGAGTCAATTCATCGCGCCTGCACCACCGCCCCCACCGCCGCCCAAACCCGTGGTCCCGGTTGAAAAACCCAAACCCATCCCGACGCCACCGCCTAAAGTGCTGCCCGTAACTCCGCCGCCCGCACCACCGGCAACAAGCACCCCCGCGCCAACGCCAGCGCTGCCGGCCCCAGCACCCCCGTCAAGCAGCCCCGCCGGGCCAACGGCGCCTAGCGCACCAACAACCGCATCAACAACTGCAACTGCACCAGCGCCAGCAGCTGCCCCGGCTGCGCCCGCGCCTGCCCCCAAGCTCGAGCTACCCTCCAGCAACGCGGGTTATCTGAACAACCCCAAGCCAGCCTATCCGGCGCTTAGCAAACGCCTGGGCGAACAGGGCACCGTGGTCGTGCGGGTGCTGATCGGCGCCGATGGCATCGCCCAACAGGCGGAAATCAGCAAGTCCAGCGGCTACCCCCGCCTTGACCAGGCGGCACAGGCGGTGGTACTCAAGTGGCGCTATGTGCCGGGCAAGCGCGGCGGCGTCGCCGAAACCATGTGGTTCAACGTGCCCATCAGTTTTGTTCTGGAATAATTTTCCTCAAGTCGGAGTTTTTATGGATTTGAATCACGGATTGCTCAATGTCTGGACCCAGGGTGACTGGGTCATCCGATTTGTCGCCCTCACCCTGCTGGGCATGTCTTTGGCCTCCTGGATCGTCATCCTGCTCAAGGTCCTTGATATCAGGCGCTATCAAACCCTGGCCCGTCAGGCCAACGGCTTCTGGCAATGTGCTGATCTTGCAGAGGGCCTGTCTAGCCTGGGCCCGGTGCAGGACAACCCGTTTCGCCAGCTGGTCGAACAGGGGCACGAAGCCACCACCCATCACCGCGATACCCGCGCCCATCTGCATGATGCGCTGGACATCAGCGAATGGATCACCCGCAGCATGAGAAATTCGATGGATGACACCACCGCCAGGCTGCAGTCTGGCTTGGGGGTTCTGGCCTCAGTGGGCTCCACCGCTCCGTTTATCGGGCTGTTTGGCACCGTCTGGGGCATTTACCACGCCCTCATGAGCATTGGCGTGGCTGGTCAGGCCACCATCGACAAGGTGGCCGGCCCGATTGGTGAGGCCCTCATCATGACCGCGCTGGGCCTGGCTGTTGCCATCCCTGCGGTGCTGGGGTACAACGGGCTGGTGCGCGCCAACAAGGCCATCGTGACCAAGCTGAGTCGCTTTGCGCATGATCTGCATGCCTATTTCATTACCGGCACCCGAATTGGCAACACCAGCGCCAATTCACTGTCCGGCAAGGCCCGCTGAGAGACACCTCCATGAGTTTTGAACCCCAGGAAACCTCAGAGGAGGTGATGAGCGAAATCAACATGACCCCGCTGGTGGATGTCATGCTGGTGCTGCTGATCATCTTCATCATCACCATTCCGGTGATGAAGCACTCGGTCAATGTGGAACTGCCACAGGCGTCAAGCAAACCCGAGACCGTTCAAGCCCAGACCTTGCGGCTTTCGGTGGATGCCTCGGGTCTCTACTACCTCAACGGCGCTCAGGTCAGCGATGCCGATCTGCCAACAAGTTTGCAAGCCGAAGCTGGAAAAAATCCGCAACCCGAGTTACACATCCGTGGCGACAAAAATGTGCGCTATGAGCGCGTGGCGCAGGCTCTGGCCATTGCGCAGCAGGCCGGTCTGCGCAAGATCGGGTTCATCACCGAACCCAAGCCCTGAGGCGCTTGGACGACATCGGATAATCCCGCAAGAACTGTCATGATTAAACAGGTCTTGACGCTACGCCTTAAAGCTTCGCCTTAAAATGGGCTTCTGATTCACCTTGAAAAGGAGAACTTCTCGATGAACGATCAAGTCCAAACCCTCGAACGCCAATCCCCCTTTGGCGCTGCCTTGTCGCAGACTGAGCGCAACAAGGTACTGCGCAACACCTATTGGTTGCTGGCCCTGAGCCTGCTGCCCACCGTTATCGGCGCATGGCTTGGTGTGGCTACCGGCATTACCCAGTCGCTCAACGGCATTCTGGGCCTGGTTGTTTTCCTGGGCGGTGCCTTTGGCTTCATCTATGCCATTGAAAAGACCAAGAACTCTGCTGCCGGTGTGCCGGTGCTGCTGGGCTTTACCTTCTTCATGGGCCTGATGCTCTCGCGCCTGATTGCCATGGTGCTAGGCTTCAGCAATGGCGCCAGTCTGGTGATGACCGCCTTTGGTGGTACTGCCGGTGTATTTTTTGTCATGGCCAGCCTGGCTTCAGTCATCAAGCGTGATCTCTCCGGCATGGGCAAGTGGCTGTTTGTTGGCGCCATCGTGTTGCTGGTTGGGTCAGTGGTCAATGTCTTTGTCGGCTCCAGCGCCGGCATGATGGCCATCTCGGTGTTGGCCATTGCCATCTTCAGTGCCTACATGCTCTATGACCTGAAGCAGATCATCGATGGCGGCGAAACCAATTACATCAGCGCCACCCTGGCGCTCTACCTTGACATCTTCAACGTATTTCAAAGCCTGTTGGCTCTGCTGGGAATCTTTGGTGGCGAGCGCGACTAACGCGCGACTCACCAACAATTCAAAAGTAACTCAACCCAAAGACCCTGCCTCGCAGGGTCTTTTTTTTGGTCAGCCCGTAGAGAGATTGTTCAACTCACCCGCTCAAATACCGCCATGCTCTCGACATGGGCCGTGTGGGGAAACATGTTCACCACCCCGGCTGACATACAGCGGTAGCCCGCCTGATGCACCAGCAATCCGGCATCACGCGCCAGCGTTGCCGGGTTGCAGCTCACATAGACAATGCGCCTGGGCGGCTGCCAGTCTTGCGCGCCAGGCGTCGGCGGATGGTTGACCGGGTCAAGGGTCTGCTGGTACAGATCAGCCAGCGTCTTGGCCAGGGCAAAAGCGCCCTCGCGCGGCGGGTCAATTAGCCATTTGTCAGCCACGCCATCCTGAATCAGCAGCTCGGGCGTCATCTCAAACAGATTGCGCGCCACAAACCGGGTGGGTGCCAGGGGCTGCCCTGGCTGTCTTGCCTGATTGAACTGGTAGTTCTCACCACTTCGCCTCACCAGGGCTTCGCTGCCCTCTATCCCGAGCACCTCTCGCGCGCGCGTGGCCAGCGGCAGGGTGAAATTGCCCAGACCACAAAACCAGTCAATCACCCGTTCATCTTTCTGCACCTCTAGCAGCCTGAGCGCCCGGGAGACCAGCACCCGGTTGATGTGCGGATTGACCTGGGTAAAGTCGGTCGGCTTGAACGGCATGCTGATGCCAAACTCTGGCAAGGCATAACTCAGCATCGCCCCACCCGGGTCCAGAAGATGCACCGTATCCGGGCCCTTGGGCTGCAGCCACCATTGAACGCCGGGATGCTGCTGGGCAAAGTCGCGCAGCTTGTGCTGATCTTTGGCGCTCAGGGGCTCCAGATGACGCAACACCAGCGCGGTGACATCGTCCCCGCAGGCCAATTCAATCTGCGGGCAGGTTTCAATGGCATCCATCGCGCCGATCAGCTCGCGCAGGGGCAGCAGCATCGCGCTGACATGCGGCGGCAGCACCGGGCAGACCCCCATATCGGCCACATAGCGACTTTTGCGCTCATGAAACCCAATCAGCACCGCCCCCTTCTTGCGGACATGGCGCACCGACAAGCGGGCCCGGTAGCGATATCCCCAGTTGGGGCCTTCGATCGGCCGCAGGATGTTCTCTGGCCGCACCTTGCCAAGGTGCCAGAGGTTGTCCTCCAGCACGCGCTGCTTGACCGCCACCTGGGCCGCCGGGTGCAGGTGTTGCATCTTGCAGCCACCACAGGCACCGGCATGCAGGCCAAAGTGCGGGCAGACGGGCTGCACCCGCTGTGAGGAGGCGCGGTGAATCGCGGTAACAGTTGCCTGCTCCCAGTTGTTCTTTTTGCGGTTGACCTGGGCACTGACCAGTTCGAACGGGAGCGCACCCTCCACAAACACCACCTTGCCATCATCCCGGTGGGCAATGCCCTGGGCTTCGATGTCCAGCGACTCAATCTGCAGCAAGGGGGATGGGGCGGATGTGGGAGGGAAGGTGGGCGGGGTAACGGTAGCGTCGGCAGTCATGCCAGGATTGTCTCAGACCGACACAGACCAACTCGGAGAAACCAGACCGACTTGTAGCAAGCCAGAAAAATCAGGGCCAGCAAAATTTACTCTGCGCCCCAGGCCTTCAGGTACTCGTCCCAGTGCGGCTCGCTGGCCGCCAGATTACCCAGCGTTTGCCTGACCAGAGCCATCTCCTGCTCGTATTCCTTCTCAAGAAGGCCGGCCCGCATCTTTTGATAGCGGCAATACAGAAGATAGGTGTTCATCACATCGGTTTCACAGTAGCGCCGGATATCTTCCAGCTTGCCCTGCAGATAAGCCGGGTACACCGCCGAGCCGTCCATGCCCAACTTGCCAGGAAAGCCGCACAGCTTGGCCATGGCATCCAGCGGCGCATTGTTCTTGGGCTGATACAGCGCCAGCAGGTCCATCAAATCGAGGTGCCGGCTGTGGTAGCGGCTGATGTAGTTGTTCCACTTGAAGTCGCGGTCATCTTCGCCCTGGTCCCAGTACTTGTCTGCCACCACACCGTGCTGCAGCCCGCGGTAATGCAGCACCGGCAAATCAAAGCCGCCGCCATTCCAGCTCACCAGTTGCGGCACATGTTTTTCCAGCGTGTTGAAAAAAGTCTGTATCACCTTGCCTTCGCTCTGCCCGTCCCGGTCCACAAAGGAGTGAATACGCAGCCCTTCGGCATTTCTGAAAACACAGCTGATCACCAGCACCCGCTGCAGGTGCAGGGGCATAAAGTCGCTCTGCCCGTTGTCCTTGCGCTCGGTCAGCCAGGCGGCGTAGATGTCGGCCGCTGCCGTACTGGCGGGCAGCCCTCGCAACGCGCGCAGCCCCTCGATATCCGGGATGGTTTCGATATCAAAGACAAGCACAGGAAATGTCATGGCCTCGCTCCCAAATCAGCCGCCCAGGTGCGTGCCACTGCAACAGCCGCGGCTTTCACCTAGCGTCTGGGAAGATACTCGATCGGATCGACCGGCTTGCCCTGACGCCGCACCTCAAAATGCAGCTTGACCCGGTCGGCATCACTGCTGCCCATTTCGGCAATCTTCTGGCCGCGTTGAACCGCCTGGTCTTCCTTGACCAGAAGCGCCTGGTTGTGGGCGTAGGCCGTTAGGTAGGTGTTGTTGTGTTTGACGATGATCAGGTTGCCGTAGCCGCGCAGGCCCGCGCCCGCATAGACCACCCGTCCGTCGGCTGCGGCCAGCACCGGGTCACCCGCCGAACCGCCCAGATCGACACCCTTGTTCTTGACTTCATCAAAACCTGAAAGCACTGGCCCGGTCACTGGCCAGGACCAGCTGAGTTGATCTGCACCCACCGCCGCGTTGCTGGCAGCATTGTTGGCCGCATTCGATGTCGATGATGCTGATGCTGTTGACGACGAGGGTGATGAAGGCTGTGAAGAAGGGCCAGAAGAAGCCG
>Ga0075470_10000759_pt1 | contig 10230 bp, 18 predicted proteins | sample DEB19_08_DNA_4_FD_71482 | JGI IMG/M metagenome (GOLD analysis project Ga0075470, IMG submission 71482) | Aqueous microbial communities from the Delaware River and Bay under freshwater to marine salinity gradient to study organic matter... | ecosystem: Environmental > Aquatic > Marine > Coastal ... | reverse complement strand
CGCGACAAGTTTAAAGAGATGATTGCAAAGAAAAAAGAAGCTGCCGCAAAGAAGAAAAAATGATGGTATCCTGACAAAGGAGCAATTCCGCTCTGGGACCAATAGTCGAAAGTCCCTTCACATTACGAACGTAGTGTTTAGCAACAGTTTGAGTGGGAAGGAAGTATGATCCCGGTATACACCGGGATTTTTTGTACGTGGCATATTTAAATCACAATTTGCCCGATTGGTCTTGTTACATCCGCAATGAATTTCTTTACAACCACACCCAAGGCCATGGTGAGGTTACCAAGTGTGATGTGCACTGTGTTGCCAGTATTGAAAAACGTGTGCCACTCTTTGAAGCGTTCCTTGAAAATGGTGTGAACTGGACCAGGCGTCCACTTCATGCGTTCTGCTGGAAACCTGATGCACCCATCGAACCGTTGGAAGATGTGATGTATTGGGATTGTTTTTCACCGTATATCGACGTACAGAAACGTGCACGGCTTGCCGGTTTGCAAGCAGAACTAATCAAACCCAACGGAGATAAAGCCCCTGGCACCTACATGTTTACCCTTGATTGGTCATGGGAAAACAAAGGTACGACCGACTTTAATTTCTCAGAAACACCTGAGCATAAGTGCGCCCATCTTTTCAAGATGGACAGCGGCAATTACTATGCGTATCCCAATAACCGAATTATTTGGTACGACAACGCCTGGACGTTCAACCGTATCAAACAAAACCCAGGGTACGAGATTGATATGACTGTGTATTCGGTAGAAAACAAAAGGAAGCTGGAGACCTCGGATCATTACATGTATGAAGTAAAACATGTAGACTAACTTTGTTCCCCCTCTCTTATGATGGGGCAGATAGAGGGCAAGTCCCTGTTGCATCCTTGAGGTGCATCACACTTGCTCCATCTATTAACAACACCCCCTATGCTTAGCTCTCATATGTAAACCATATTGTTGGCGTCAACAAAATGGTCTATAGAGATGATGCACAAACCTGGGGGTCACTCGGGGATTAGCGCAGTTTGGTAGCGCAATTGCTTTGGGAGCAATGGGTCGCAGGTTCAAATCCTGCATCTCCGATATTAAGAATCTCAATAAACCACGTTTATTGGAAATACTGATAAATTATATGTACACGTGACAAAAAATTATACGTGAGCTGGGGCACTGCTAAAAAACGTATCGATAAGAATCGACAGAAGCTTCTGGAGTACAAGAAGACTTTGCAGTGCGAGAAGTGTGGGCTGGATGATCATCGCGTCCTTGAGTTCCACCACATAGGTGACAAGGATAACAACATCTCAAGTATGGTCAACCATGGTTATGCCTGGAGCAGGGTCGAAGCAGAGATTGAGAAATGCATCCCACTCTGTTGCAACTGCCACAGGCTTGAACATTGGTCCAGTTAAATCCCTTTAAATTGATGCTGAACGCCAGGAACTATTAAAGGCGCATCAGTTTGTTGCGTGTACCTTTTAAGCCACTCTTGTGGATCTGCATTTTGTTTTTGTTCTGCATAATTAATCATGCTTCCCGCCGGAATACCACCTGCCTTGTCAATTGCTCCTTTAATGGCTCCCCTTACATTTCCACGGCCTGTATTAATGTTTCCACCAGAAGCTTCATAAATTAACTTGTTTGGGTTTACGCCTTGTTTTAGTTGTTCTTGAACACCTTGTTCAATGATACTCAGTTGATTTGGTGTTAGATAGTCGCTAATATCACCAAGAATTCCATAGGGATCAGGTGATTGAAGTAATTGGTTAAACGCATTGCCGGAAACTCCTCTAACAACGTTAGAAAAAGTTTCAAAACTTGCTTGTGCTGGTTTACTTCTGGGTGAAGTGTTAAGTCTGTTTTGCCGTTCTTTCCATTCTGCTTCAATTGGATCCCAAGTTTGACGCGTATTTTCAACTGCTTGCGCACGGTTAAGAACTGTCTGTGTTCGTTGTGGATTAGGTTTTAATTTTGCTTTTATTTCTTTTTTTATAATTCCTTCATAAAGATCTCCTTTAGCTTTTTCTAATTCTTGATATAGCCTGGTAAAAGGTCTTCCTATTTGCTGCAACATACGTTGCAAGGGCAACGGTTGTAATCCAGCAATATCTTCATATTGTGTTTGGTTGCCTAATTGAAATGTTTCTTCCGTATTTATAGGAAACCGCGAAGTATTTAGATATTGCTCAAATAAAACTGGATTGCTCATTAGTTATTCCGCAACGTAGCTTTAACAAACCAAGCAGCTTTAAAGGCCTGACCACAGAGATCAGCCATGTAGTTCTGGATATCAATAGCACCCACCTTGGCAGCAACAGGCTCCAGTTTTTTGGTCTTCATGCCCAGCTCCTCCAGGTTCTTGTAGTACGTGGCAAGCTGATCGGTCCCCTTGTAGCTGGTAACATGCTGGATGCCAGGGCCAGCGTCTGCTAGCCCCCTGGCACACATTGGCATCAGGTAGTCCATAGACCTGATGAACTCACTTAACGTATCGAACTGTTCCAGATGAGCTTCGTATTGGTCTTTAAGGAACCCATGCACCCCGAGGAAGTTAGACCCCTCGTAGTTCAGGTGAATGAGATGGGCTTGTGTTTGAAGTTCCTTGAGGTAGGAGGCAAGGGAGATGCACTGTTGGATGAAGGCCCCGACATCACCATTCTTTGATTTACCAGGAGCCTTGGGCTTGGCCTGTGGCTCAGGAGTCACCCCAGAATTGAGTGGTTCCACCCCCATCTGGGGTGGTTGTTGCGTTTGAGGACCAGGAGTATACATAGTTTTAATGCGCTTTTTCTAGTTTATCAGCGAGAAATTTCTTCCCAGTCTAAAGCTGCATAAACATCATCGCCTGCAGTTTTTGTTTCCACCAACAAAGAAAACTCTTCTGGCGTACCAGTAAAACCATCACGACGCAGCTGGAAATTAAACAATGCTTCTTTAAGAATATTTAATGACACAGAACTTTGGGTTGTAGATGAAATGTAGCCTTTTGCCAAAGGTGAACCACCACTACTTGATACACCACTTAGGTTGTACTCAATAGCAGAGTCTGCACCTGCACTTGTCCATGTACCACCTGACGTTGTTGCACCTTGCTGAAGAGTCCATGCAAATGTTGCATTATTACCAACGCCCAAAATACTGGTAGCAGTTGGAATAACAATTGCATCCAGTCGATTTGGACTTGCTTTAAGACGGATAGAAGCAACAGGGTACTTAACACCTGTAGCTGTCAGATCATATGGTGTAGAGATTGGTGTACCAACAGCATTTTGTTTGCCACGTAGCTCGTATCCGCCTTCTGAGATAACGGTGGAGCAAACTTGTTTTAGTGTGCTGCTGCTTGTTGTAGTACCAAGATTTTCAATCTCATACCTCAAAGGTAGGCTTGCAGTTGTAATGTAAGTTGATGTAATTGTATTGGCATGATTAAACGCATGGCACTGGATAAATTTACCATCAATGATAAAACCTACGCGTACAGTACCAAGTCCTAGCCATTCGATATCCATCCAAAGAATTTGCGCTTTGGTTAGATCAAGCGTTATTCCAGACGGACCATTACCATCTAACTTGTCTACATTCCAATCAACTTGATTAACAACAGTTTCTACTACAGAGCCAGTCACTGAACTACGTTCAACAAAACTATTAGTAGTTCCATTAATTTGGAAGTAAAGACCATTGTCATTATTAAAATAACCAACCCGCTGACGCAGGTTGGTTTTAGTAGGTTCCATAACAAACGTTGACATAATCAACAGGGATTTTCCTGGTTGATATGAGAACACTTGCTTGGTTTCACGTTTGACGTATGCACCTGATGTGGTGGGTACATTCAACGTTACAAGCCCTTGGTTAGCATCAAAAGTTGCAGTTGAACTAACGCCTGTTGCCGTAGCCCATAACCCATTGTCTTGATAACGATGACTCGAATCAAACAGGGTTAATGGTTGAGCAATACGTTGACGACCAAACGCATCACTTGACATGCCTGCTGTTTGCGTCTCTAATGGTTGTCCACTACACGTCTGTACTTTTATTACTTGATACAGATTCTCTTTATTAGACGGATCCCTGTATAACGGCATGACATTAAATCTCTTTCTTTTATTATCGCATTCTATTTATTGCGTGTTTTTATTTGTAATTAATGCACGTCTCCAATCCGCTCGAAGGTGGCCATAATCTCGTGGCTCAGTGACAATCAAATCTGTCTTACCACATAAGTTACAAGTTCCTTTATGCATAGTGGCACAGTGGTGTGGAGGCCCTACGTAAGTACCTCGCTTGTACCATGTGCCGTAATTTTCTCCGCAGTCATGACATACCCATTGAGGGTATTCAGGATCTTTGGCACGAATCATCAGTCTTGTCCTAGCTCTTTGTAACGCAACATATCAACAAGTTCCTTGGTGCGTTCGTATTCTTTTTGTGTAGCTTCCAGATACTCATACGCTGCTTGGTAAAAGGCTTTGTAAAAGTCTTTACCAGAAAGTTCGTATTGATATTCAGCAAGTGTGTCAGCAAAATGCTCTTTGGCTTTTTGCATCCACATTGCCTTGGTATCACTTTCTTTAAACGGATCTGTTGCGTGAGTAGTGTCGTGCATGTTTTCGCGAGAGTCTTTGGTAATAAGGGGTTTGTCTAATTGAGCCACTATGCGGTGGCTCTTGTACCAATCTTGCCAAGTTTTAATGGCATCAATAGGTTCGTGAGGATGATCCATTATTCAAGGATGACAGGTTGTAGTTTTTTCTCTTCATATAAACGAATAGCTTCTTGCATTTCAAACCAACGCTCACGAGCAAAAGGCCCAGCTTCCTTAATACAAAAGTCCTGGTACAAACCTGTATAAAGCCCATGCATAGGATGTGTTTTATCTTGGCGACCAGAACATTTGTACATATGCTCCATGAAATCAGCTCTCTTTTGTTCTTCAACTACGCTCCAGTTACGCAGTTGTTCTTTAAGCCAGGGCGTATCAAAAGCACCGGCAGTCCGAAGCTTCTTGGCAAGGTCGTCAGTCATTGGAATTAATGGATGTGCAGACAGTATAGACGCCAGTGACCTGGTCTAGTTCAAAAAGAAGGTCATGCAACTCATCTTGCAGTGCGTACGCAATGTCTTCAGTGGTCTTGCCATCAAAAGAATTGTATGAAATCTCAACATCAACTGCAAAAGACAGTGTGATTGTTGGTACGGAAACGGCTTCCATTTCAAGTAGAGGTGACAGTGGTAGCTTACCAGATTTTTCAGGAGCTACGCCATGAACTTGCCAGCTAAATTTTGAATAGGATTCAAAACTGTATTTGTGATTCCCCCAGAAAAGTTATTAGCAATACGCATTAGTTCTGCAGGACCTGCTCCTGCTTTTACATTGATGCGTGACGGTGCTTCCGGAAGCCTGTTCGTATCAATGTCATTAAAGTTTAAAGAGATTGCAACTTGACCCGCACCACGCCGAGGCAAGTGCTGTGTGTACTGAGCAACACGGTCAGTACCAAGCTGCCAGCTTGGCGTCGCGTCTAATGAATTCCATGCGGTGTTGGCGTCGTAACGGCTACCTAATCTACTGGCCGTGGTAGCTGCTTTGTCTTGTGGTGTACCAAATGAATCAGGCATGTCATTAATTACCTAACAAACGTTCAAGAGAATGTGCTTGATGCTCTTGGTAATAACCAAGACGTTTTTGAATTAAATTGTAGTAATTAATGGCAGCATCAACCATTTCTTCTGCATCCATAGATGATGCAAGATTTTCATTAGCAAGCATGGCTGCTGTCAAGATGACAACACCATGTTCCATTTTAGAACCAATGGTTGCTGAAAGAGGAGTCCCATCTTGGGTAAACCCAGCAATCAATTTGTTGAGAACTGAATCACCACCCATGGAACTCCTTGTGCTTTACCTATTGTACTTGTCTTTACTTATTTGTTTTTTCTTTTTGCAAGTAATACCAGTATGCATTGGATGCATTCTGGTGAAACCTTTTACCAACAAGAAGCTTAAGCTTCTTTTGTTCCAGGTCTTCGTATTCATCCATGCAGTAAGGTGCTACTTCACCACCATCTTTTACCATGTCAATCTGCAACTTGTTCATCTCAAGTTGTAGTTCAAAATCCTTAACGGCATGGAGATGGCAATCCATCTTGATGCATGCATCTTCAAGATTCTGAGGCGCTGGAATCTTCTCGTAAAAGCTCGTCTGGATACTCGGATGATACCAAGTCCACTCGGGGTTCTGTGAAGATGCGTTTAGAGCGGACTGCATATTCTTGGACGACTTTGACTCCTGTTGGAAGTTGCCGACCTTCTTGATAGGCGCTGCGTATGGCATCGAGGTTAGGGAGGATTTTAGTGACGGTTTTAGGTTCTGTTCTAGAGGATAGAACTTCTCCTGACATTGATCGTACAACAACTTGCTTGGTTGTGGTGACTGTTTCTTCAATGCAATAAAGTTCTCTTTCTGCAGTGTGCCAAAACTCTGGATCCGAGGTGACTTCGACGGTAAGTTCTTTTTTACGGACAAGGGTAAACTGATAATTACGACCAGTGATTTTATTCGAGTCCAAAGGAAGGACTCGACGTAAATAATTTAGCAGGTTCTTGAGGGACCGCAACTGGGATTCATGGTGACGCTTGGCTTGAGCCAAGAGGTCTCCTTCCTTTTTGACGCGCTCCAACGCATCCTCATGCGCTGCCATTGCGTAGTAAATACGATCAACCTTCTCTGAACGGAGGTGGGCACAAGCCTCCAGCTCAGCCTTTGCCAGCTCTTGGGACTCAGGAGTGAGAAGAGGAAGAGAGCGTTCCAGGGCACCATAGTGTTCGTAAAGTTTGAGAACAGAGAGTTGTTCCAGTTTAGCTTGTGTGATTTGAGTCATTGCTTTTGAGTAATCGTTTGAGATCTGAGATGTGATTCTTTATGGAACGATAGTTTGATGTTGTTTTAGAAGCAACAAAAGTACGTCCATTAGCATCACGAAAAACAAAATGTTTCTTGGATCTAACTAAAATAAATCCATACTTTTTTGCTAGCTCTGAATAAAACTTAAGCGCTTGTGTTTTGTTCACGTCCAACCATGGGACAATTTAGTCATGACAAAAGTCAAGGCCATACCAGCCGCTGCCCAAAGCAGCTCTTTCATCACCGGAAGCACGGCGGCAAACAAGGATTCAAACATGGTGTTGAGTTGAGATGGGTGGTCAGTTTTACGTCATGACCAGGACGGTTCCGTACCAGAGGAACAGGGTCAGTCTACCAGGTTTCCGGCAATGCCTTCAAGACCTTTGGTGGTGACCTTGACCAACTCTGTGACGTACTCAGTGAGAGCTTCAACCTTGGCACTAACCAACTTGATCTCCTCCATCATCTCTTCCCTAGAAGGGTAAATGCCTAAGAGATCAGTGTCCTTAATGGCTTCAGGGTTGTTGGCTTTCTGGTACCGACGACAATCATCGTTGGTTTGATAGACAGCTTCTTGATACATGTCAAGAACTGTTTTGAAATCAACATTGCCAGCACCTTCGGCTGAAAGGATGTTGCAGGTATCAAGATAAAGCCTGGCAGCAAACCTAACATTATCTTTGAAGAACTTCACATACTGTTCAGAAGGAAGTCCGTAGGTGTCAATCGACATAGCAGTCACAAGCATCGGTAAGCGCTTTGATCATAAAGGCTTTTTGGCCTTCTTCACCAAGGTCAGTCCACCATTGAAGATCAAAATCATTCTCGTCCCATTCAATATGAATGGTCATAGAACCATCTTCTTCATCAATGCAATTAATTTGCAGCTTCTCGATCGAGTTCGGATTGCACGTGGCCCAAGAGGATGTTTTCTGCATAGGTTTCAGAGTCGGTTTTAATTTCTGCACCAAGCTTAACAAGGCCCCAGTAAGTTTCCTCATCAACCTCTAGATGCATGGTGTACTTGCCGTTGTGCAGTTGCATAGGATTTGTAGGTTCAATCGTAAGTATTGTACTGGGACACTGAGTACCCAGATATGGAATGCCATCACTGATTTGAAATGTCATTGCTTCTTAAGAGCAGACTTAAGCTGTGGCAACGAGGTACCAGGGAATGGAACGTAACCAGCCTCCATCATATTAAAGAACAGATCCCACGCATCATGCTGCGTAAAAACCTCCTTGGGTTTGTAGGTACGCCAATGGGTCAATGGAGCTTGCGCCCCCGAGTTGGTGTACAACAATACGAAGCGACCATCACTGATGTGGTCAACCGGTGGTGCATACCACCAGGCCACACACTTCTCAGGCGTACCACTGGGGCTAGCGTTCCGTGCTTCCGTGCGTTTGCACAGAAGCTCACGGTACTTGTTGAACCAACTCAAGTGGATGCACCAGGGTTTGAATCCCTGGATCTCGGACGCAAAGTCAGATAGGTTGCTGAGCTGACGCTGATACGACCCACACGAACACCAAGGTTCACCCATGACAGGTGTGGACTGGTCAGCTTCCATGTCGCTGTCAAGGTCAATGGGCCGATTCGAAAGCCGCAATCCGTCTGGTGCAACCAGATGTCCAAGATCCGTTTGGTCAGACTGGAGCAGGTGGAGGACTTTGTTGGTATCTGGTACATGTATAAATTTGTCAGCCCAATGCGCCTGAAGTTTTGCATTCGATGTCAGGTGTCCGAGTGCGTGCGTGTAGTTCCAGCCCTTAAAAAGAATGTAAGCATTGTTGTGCCATACACTAGGGCCACGATAGTTAGAGCCAAGGTAGGAAAAGAAATCTTTGAGACGGTGAGTGTAATTGGCAAAGGCAACCTTGATTAGTTCCCTGTTATAAGTCTGCTCGCTACCATCGCGACGCACCACAAGACAATCATCATCTCGCAGATAAATGCCGGCGACTTCAGTGTCATCAAAATCTTGGAACGCACGCCGGATGTTTGACCGCGTGTAGATCGCTGCTTGCGCTGCGTTGAGTTCGAGCTGGGTTTGAGTTGACATGAGTTGGATTGAGTTGAGTTAGTGGTTGCGCCAGTAGTCCTGTTGGGCCTGGTCCTCTTTGGCTTTCTGGTACGCCCCCTTAGCCATCCTATACGATCCATAGATCACGGCAGCCCAGGCTGCGGGAGATGGTAACAGTAACGCCAGGGCACCAGTGACCAGTGCCGTGGTACCACCCACTTTAATAGCAGCTTTCTTTTCTGGTTTCATGTGTGGAATCCTTAACACAAATGGAAGCTTTAAGTCAAGTCTACTGTTGCAAGTAGAATACTTTGAAACATTTAAATCCCATGTTGCAGTTTGAAATGGGTCCAGAAGAAGCCTTCTGGCAGGAAAAGATGATACGGTCCATTAACGAATGCAGTTCGATTAGTGAGCTAAAAGAAATGGCAATCCTCTTAACGAAGATTGCCACGATGCGTCAGGTTGCTATCAAAGGATTAGTGAAGGATGCCATGGACTTGATGAGTAATCAAGTTGACCGTGACATCCTCAACCGACTCAAAGGCTGAGATCTTCTCCAGTCATTTCATCACGTGCAGGCAATGCTTTCACATCAACTGCATCCGTGGTACGTGAGACAGGAAGAATCTCAACACCAGCTTTGATTCCATAAGCACCACCAAGACGCTGCGCATCTTGGCGAGAATGTTGATTGATGTAATCATTGAACATCTCTTGGTACTTCCAAGTGGATTCACGATCTTCATCAGGAATCGAAAGACGACCCAATGATGCGACTGCATCTTCCTGGGAGCTGTAATCAGGAATCTCAAAGGATTCAATGGCGCAGATCTCAACGTTGTTGGCACCGCGCATCTCATTGGCAAGCACGGGGATAAACACCGTGGTGGCATAGAACTTTTCGTTGAATGCCAGTGGCACCTCAGAGTCCAGTGCTTTGCTCAGACACTTGGACATTTCCTTTTCATACAGCTTGACCTTATCGGAAACATCCGTGCCATTCAATCCCTTAAGGGTAAGAACCATCGGAATCTTGTGAGCACGCTTGTTGTCCTGGGTCAGGATGTACACCAGGTACTTTGTACGTACACTGTACTTACGCTTGTACATCTCACCTTTGCTATTGGCAAGATCAGATGCAATCTTGTCGTTTTCAAACATGGCCTTTACCTCTGGGTCATCAAAGGTACCAATTGTTTGCCTCATCCCTGTGGTTTCCTCAACCATGAGGGGAGAACGTAAAAGGATTTGAACTCGAGGCTCAACAAAATTGAGTCCTTCTTCAATTGAAGT
>Ga0075470_10000754_pt1 | contig 10269 bp, 11 predicted proteins | sample DEB19_08_DNA_4_FD_71482 | JGI IMG/M metagenome (GOLD analysis project Ga0075470, IMG submission 71482) | Aqueous microbial communities from the Delaware River and Bay under freshwater to marine salinity gradient to study organic matter... | ecosystem: Environmental > Aquatic > Marine > Coastal ... | reverse complement strand
GTATTCACCGCGTTTACTGCTTTTGCGGAACCGTCTACACTTAATGGTACGGCAGTAGATCAAGCGTCGAAACCTTATACAAACTATAAGGTGCGTCTGCATCTCGTCAAATCGAACCAGTTTACACAAGCAACCCCACTCGCTCCTAACGGAACATTTAGTATCACCAATGTTCCAACCGGTCGTTTTGTCATTCATCTTCTCGATGAAAACAGCCGAGTTGTTTGCACGGAAGGTCCATTTGACAACACAACATCATATGTTACAATTGATTGTGGACGCATTCCAGCCGCATGGTGGCTCGTTGCGGCATCAGGCGCTGCGGGTATTACAGCCGGTGTCGTCGCAACAAGTCCGACAAGTCCGTCACGTTAAATATTGGAGAATATAATGGCAACACATGAACCAGCACATATTTTTGTTACGCACAAGGGTCCGGTCAAGCTTACTACCCGGCTATACGGCGTTATCACGCAAGATCGAATGAACCGGGCGTATGCCGAAGCAAAGCATCGAGCAGAACAGCTCCAGCCGTATTTTGAAGACCGCGCATCACGACAGCTTCGGTATGTACCAGACTCAACAGATTACGATAACGAGTAATTAACAACACACATCAACGAAAACGCGGGCTTCGGCCCGCTTTTTTTATGTCAATAAATAACCGCATGGAGAATGTTATGACAGCAAAGTTTCAATATCTTGTCGGCATATGTTTAATTTGTGTCGCGTTTTTTTGCGGTATGTTTGTACGAACGACCCCTATCATCACACCAACCATTCAACACCCAGCGCCAAACGTGGAGACGATTCAAGTTCCGTACGAAGTGCTTACCACGAAAGTCATTAAAACGATAGCGAAAGAATATGTGCCAGCGGAGGATCGAGCCGGTATTGAACAACTCGCAAAACAAAACGAATCCCTCAAAATACAAATTGAACAACTCAATCGTGTTGTTGCGACGATCCACACCAGCGGTTCTGGCCCCATACAACAAAATATAGACAAACCAACAGATTTCAAATTTGATGATGGGCGTTTAATTTTTACTAAAACCGAAGTTACAGGCACATACGATTTGTATCAAAAATTCATCATCACGAATACGGTTGGCAAAAATAAGCGAGGAGTGCCGACAAATTTATTCAGGCTTGAAGAGGACATCAAAGGTAAACGTGTGGTAGTTGATGATAAGGCATTAACCGTTCAGACTATTGCGGCAACACCTCAATCCCATTGGTTTGTATCCCCTCGTATTCAGATGGGTATTGGCATCATGCAATCAAAAACGCCAACCGGAGGATTTGCGACCGCGAATAATCCCCATCCGTTATTCGCTATTCAATGGTTAAAAAAAGGTAAGACCGCCGCAAATGAAGATATTCGGTTCGCTTTTCTTTCGCCTGCTGTCTCTTTAAACGCCGCAGAAAAAACTGTAGGCGTATTGCCCGTGTCGTTCAATATTGGTAGCTTACCAAAGCAACCATTTACCAACATATGGATATCGCCCTACATAGGAACGACTACAAAAACCGGCGTCAATCGAATCGGTGTATTTGCAAGCGTAACTTTTTAATGCTATACTATTCGTGGAGATACATATACTATGAGAAACCAAGACCGTATTGAAATTAATGAATTGAATAAAAACGCCAATGGCGGGACGGAATTAATCACACGACGTTTATTTGATTTGTTAGAACCAGAAGAATTAGATGGCATTCAAATTATCACGTCGAGGGTTCGGAATCTAGAACCTGATGCCCTGCGTATATACCATCTGCATGATTTACCCAACGATACTGAAGCTTCACATCTGAGGTATCAGGAATCGCGTGATCGATTTGATCGTCTTGTGTTTTGTTCGAATTGGCAATATCAAGAATTTCAACGAGAACTACAGCTACCATTCTCTCGGCAGCATCGCGTAATTGAAAACGGAGTTGATCCAATTCCGTTGGTTCCTAAAACCGATCCGAGAACAAATCCAATTCGCATCATTTATACACCGACCCCGCATCGGGGTTTGGAATTATTGGTGCCCGCATTCGAATACTTAGCTAACATGTTCGATTTTATCGAACTTGACGTATATTCTTCATTCAAGCTATATGGCTGGGAAGAACGTGATGCACAGTATCAGGCATTATTTGAACGATGCAAAAACCACCCACGCATCCGTTACCACGGCACAGTTGATTACGAAACGATCCGAAAAGCCTATCAAGACGCACATATTTTCGCATATCCGTCTATTTGGCCAGAAACATCATGTCGATGTCTCATTGAAGCAATGATGGCCGGTTGTGTTTGTGTGCATCCCAATTATGCTGCATTATATGAAACGAGCGCCGGGTTGACCGATTGGTATAATGGCGACAATGACCCCAATGTTCATTTGCATGAATTTATTCAGCAGATGGGCGTGATCATTCACAATCTCCGCAATACCAATGTGTGGGACGATCCGGGGTTTAAAGCCAAGCAGGCGTTAGTTCACACTACAGCTAATGTTCGGTTTGCGTGGCCGAATGTCATTCGGAAGTGGAAATATCTTATCAGTGAATTAAAAACTGAACATGATCGTTAATGTCCAAGAAATACTATCTTCGTGGCGTCGGGCCAAAAATCCGACGCCACGTGAACAATGGTTAGCAGAAAAACGATTAAACATCTGCGCGACATGCGAATTTGCAGGTAAAGCATTATTTAAAACCATCCCCATTTGCACCGCCTGCGGGTGTCCGCTCGACAAGAAAGCCTACAGCCTTCCTTCACCAAGAGCCTGCCCAAAAGGGTTTTGGCCCGAATAAACATAAACTGCTCTAAATACTAAATATTCATATATTGTCAGTATTGGAGCAGTTATGTCTACTTTACCTCGTTGGTCAGATATTATTCAGCAGACGACGCTTACTGAGCGTCATATGACTTCGGCTGAAAAAACAAAAAGCAAGAAAATTGCAAAGGCCATTAAAAAAGATAAAAAAGGTCTTCAGAATCGCTATGGTAAAAAAGGTGCTGACCGAGTAGCATACGCCACTGGCAATAAAATGGCGATGAAAGAAAGTGAAGACGTTGACGAAGTGATGCACACCGCAACTGGAGACATGACCTGTGAAGCATGTGGTGCGGACATGACTAGTGAAGCATATAAGGATCACGATGGGTTGTGTGAAACCTGTGGCGATTATGACTTAGATGAATACTTTGATCAAACAAAATACCGCGAGGTCGGTGCGGCTCTTCAGCAAGATCCCAAGTTTCGCAACAATCAAATTGCCATCGGAAAAATTGCGGCGGATGTGGCTACGTCCCCAACACGTCAAGCGCAAGGCATTGTTAGAGAAAATACTCCACTCCCAGCCCCAACGGAATCGCGTCCAATACGAGAACAATTTGAATTATTTCCCATTCGGTATCGAGCAGCCAAAGAAATCAGCAAACTATTAGGCGAGAATAACATCTCCATTCATGCGTCACCCGAAGACATCGTCAACGCCGGTATGATGACGTTTATTACACAGCCGCATACCCTTCAGGAATGGACTCGTGCGGCATCTATTCTTAATTATGCGAAGAAAATGAAGATTAATTACGACCCAACTATTTTTTCTATTCGTAAAATTAAAAAATAATTATGCCCAATATCAAGCCCGCAGGTTTTGATAAAAAAACTGCTTCCTTATTTTTGTCATTTGCCCTTCGTGAGTTGGGTATTCGCAAGAAGCCAAAGAAAATTGTATTTACGGATACATTGTCGGATATTACTCGGGATGATGACCGCCAATCATTTGGTTCATATAATCCAGACACGATGACCATTACCATCTTTCGAGGCGATAGACATCGCGCCGATATTCTTCGAACGTTTGCGCATGAGTTAGTCCATCACAAACAACGGGTCGAAAAAGAAACCTTAAACGGAAAAACTGGTTCTTCGACTGAAAATGAAGCCAATGCTACGGCGGGCATTCTGATGCGTAAGTTTTCCGATGTTGAACCAACAATTTTAAAATCAGTGATCAAAGAAAAACGTCGCACACTAAAAAATACACCTTCCGACCGCGAATGGGGCACCTCATCATTAGTCAACATTTACAAACAAGATACACCGGGCCAAATACACGAAAATGGACCCGCAAAAGATGTGACCTTAATTGCCGTCCCAAAAGATAAACACGACAAAAGTGCAAAATCGTTTTGGAAAATTGGTTCTGAAGTATATCGCGCAGACGAAGCCCCTCAATTTGATTCCATGGGGCATCCTGTCGGAAAACGGTGGGAATCGACATTCGCGAACTTTGCAGAATCATGGGATGAGGCATTTTCAGAATGGTTTGAAAAGACACCCGCTTGGACAAATACTTTACATGAAACGGAAACGACGTGGGAAGTTGTGTATGAATCTGTTTTATTACATAACAAAAACAACCACTAAATATAGCTATTAGGACACTAATATGACAGATAAACACATTTTACGAACCATTTTCGAATCAACACGAGCAACAACTGCACAGTTTCGTGTAAATGGGCCGTTTTCGATTTACGAAGCTACACCAGCCATCGGTAAAATTAATGATTGGACGATGAAGCAGGTTGAAACTAAGATTAAATCGTTCATCGGCAAGTTTAACGATCAACTTCAGTTGCGCCACGTCGAACCACACGCATATGAACGTGGGTTTCGGGCCGGAGAAAATAACTCACCCCTCACCACGAATGTGATGGTTAATTTCAATAAACTCGGCACAGAACAAAAGCGGTTGGCGTTTTGTGCGGGGTGGGCTGCGGTATTTAACAACGCCGACACCTTAAAAGAAGCTGCTTGTCCTGCATGTGACGACGAACTCGAAGAAGAGGTTGTCACCGTGTATGAAGAAGATGGTGTTGCGCGAGGCGGAAAAAAAGTTGTTCTTAATCGTCCCTTTCGTACACCGGGCGCAAAGAAAAAGTTTGCGGTGTATGTCCGTAATGACAAAGGTGCGGTACTTCGTGTATCCTTTGGTGATCCAAAAATGGAAATCAAACGTGACAATCCTGAAAAACGTAAGTCCTATCGCGCACGTCATGGTTGTTCAGACCCCGGTCCTAAGTGGAAAGCGAACTATTGGTCATGCCGTATGTGGGGTCGCAAGAACGTTGGCAACATCGTGAAAGAAGACAGTCAGCTTGAACTTCCATTTGATAAACGGGAAGTGGTTGAACTCGATACTATCTTTGGACCGACCGCACAAGATTTGCGGTCGCGTCCCATGAAATGGTCGGTGTTTCTTAACAATGTTAAGCAAGGAAAATATGGTGTTGGGACAGATAGTAAAAATTTCAACAATCCAAAAATTGTTCCTTTTACTCCTGACTATAAACCCTCAAAGGGTCCAGAAGAAATACTATCATATATCGAAACGGATCAAGGGTTTACGCAAGTCTACGAACCCAACAAGGCCAATGCACAAGCAGCCAACAAAGATAAAGTCGAAGCTGTCGTCGTTGACCAATTTTCAGGGCCATCACCATATACCCTTCAAAAGCAACCCATCAAATGGGAGCAATTTATAAAAGACGTGAAAGATGGTGAATATGATCGATACAACGGTCGGGCCGCTGAAATTATTCATGCTGATAAGTCATATAGACCGGCATGGGGAACGACTGTGTACAAGAAAGACACCAACGGTAACGTTGAAATCTGGTTGTCGAACTGGGATTCCAGCGATTAATATCCACATTTAGATACGAAAGAGGCCACCATTTTGGTGGCCTTTTTTGTTGTGCAGACAATAAATATTCGATATAATTGCCTCCGTTAACCTTTTTTCAGGAGTAAGTGTATGAAAGTATTACGTATTCTCGCGGCAGTCGCTATGTTATGTGCGATTGGCACACCCGCAACAGCCCAGACATTTAATGATGTCGCCCCCATCTTTCAGGCCAAGTGTCAGTCTTGCCACGAACCCGGCAGCATTGGTCCGTTCTCTCTTGCTAGCTATAAGGAAGCGCGTCCGTGGGCACGTTCTATTAAGCAGCGCGTTGAATCACGTCAGATGCCGCCATGGCATATTGATCGTAGTGTTGGGGTTCGGAAGTTCAAGAATGACATGTCACTCACCGATGAACAGGTTGCCCTCATCGTGAAGTGGGTTGATATGGGTGCCCCAGAAGGCGACCCCACCAAGTTCAAGGCCAAGCCAGTGGCCGGTGGTTTATATTGGCAGGGTGAACGTGATGGATACGGCCCTCCCGACCTCGTCGTTAGTGCGCCAGAATACACGATGCCTGCGGTATCACAGGATCAGTGGTGGAGGCCGGTTAGCGACATTCCAATCACTGAACCTCGGTGGATTCGTATGGTAGAAATTCGTCCGACTAATATTCAGGGACGAAAGATTCTTCATCACTCAATCGCATATCATATTCTGAGTCCAGAGAATGTGGCTGCGGTAAATCAGGGTGTTGGTCGCGGTCCATCTGTCTCGGGTTCATCGTCACAGTTGGCAGCGGATCTAGCCAATCGCCGTCCGCAGATCATGGAATGGGCCATTGGTAAGGGTTATGATCGGTTCATGGAAGGCACTGGCAAGCTCGTCATGCCGGGAGAGAAGATTTCGTGGGACCAGCATATTCATGCAGTCGGCGAAGAAATTACCAGCGGTTCTCAGCTTGGTCTGTGGTTCTATCCAAAGGGTCAAGAGCCAACGAAGCGTTCGTATCTTGTCGCCTTTACGGGCCTGAAGAATGGCACGGAAGGTCTTGATATTCCGCCAAATTCTATTGCCTATACGGAAGGGTTTACTGTCCTTCGAGAGAACACGATCATCACGAACTTCCAGCCGCACTTCCATCTGCGCGGCAAGGCGATGTTGGTCGAAGCCATCTTTCCTGACGGTCGTACACAGACTATCAGTTACGTGAAGGATTTCAACTTCAATTTTATGACAAATTATATTTTTGATGAATCTGCCGCCCCAGCATTTCCTAAAGGCACCATCATTAAAGTAAGCGCATATTATGATAATACCAAAGGCAATAAATCAAATCCAGACCCAGAACAATGGGTTGGGTATGGGGACCGCACCGTGGATGAGATGGCGCATTCTTGGTGTAACCTCGTGTATCTAAACGACTTAGAATATTCAGAGTATATCAAGACACACGGTGTTGGCGTTACAAACGGCGTCATTCTCCCAGTGACGCAGCAGTAACTATAATACTCCTATTAAGAGAAGCGGTTTCTTTTTTAAGTTTCCGCTTCTCTTTTACAACATTTTTATAATAATTTCTTTGTTGTTCATTTCTCTTCTGTTTATTTTCTTCCTCTGTATATAATTTTTTGGATTGGTTTATAGTATATTGATTTTCAAAATTCAAATATTTTTGTATTTCAGTATCACTAATTATATTTTGTTTTACTTTAGTTCTAAACATAACATAACAACTACCGCACAATCCTTTTGCCACATGCTTTCTGTCTGGATGACATATTGGGGCTACTTTTTTATTTTTAGCCCTTTCCGACATTTTCATTCTTGTCTCTTCATTTTGATGTTTATGACCTATTAATTTTTTTGATATCTTTTTACGTGTTTCTTCGGCGACCGGATGAGAAATTCTTATTTCTGATAGTTTTAATCGGTGTTCATCACTAAGACATTTACCAGTAAGTGCATCTGAAATTTTTTGTCTAGCTTCCGTCGTATGTTTTCTTCCTCTCATACCACCATCAACAAATATTGCAGAATTATATTCTGGTTGAAGCTCATCTAAGCATCGTTGCTCATACCACAGTGTGTGTTCTGCGTCACACAGAAATAGTGTAATGAACTTAAATTCTGAAGACCCATACTTATTCCATGCTCGTTGTAAAGTAATCGAATGATGAGTATTTCTTTTGAGTTGGCTTATATGTTGGCGTATTCGTTGTTCGATATTAATCGAACTCCCAATATACCGCTTTCCCGACCGTGTATGTGTGATACAATAAATACCGCTAGACATGCTTGGACTCCTATAAGTTCAATCGTGTTGAGGGTGAGGACCGTAGCGTCAACTACGCCTCACCCGTTATTTATACTGTAGGTGAAATTATAATTTTATCGCCTTCTATTCGATGTGTCGGCATTTTTGCGAGTGCTTTTTTAAGCGCATCAGATGATTCCCACGTGTGAACAAACGCTCCGTTTTGATACAGATTTGCAACATGTTGTATCACAGCTTGGTATATGCCAGTACCATGAATCGTTCCAGCGTCTCCTCGTTCACCCTTTAAACCAGTTGCAAAAATATGAAATTGATCTCGGTAGGTATCCTCAAACCCCCCAATAGTTCCGACCAGACGCCTACCTTGCATGATTTGATAACGAACACCATCGCCAGATTTGCGTTTTTTTATTGAATATGAAAGATTTTCTTGAAGATTATTATCAATAGACACACCAAAACTCTCGGCAATATCTTTAATATTATAGGACAGGGTTATTGTTCCGATATCTTTGATTTTTGAATTCTTGATTCTAGTAATAATTTTTTGTATACCGTCTTTGCTATACAATTGTTTTTCGCGGTTTTCTTCACTATATTCATTCGGCGCAACATCAACATCAATCCCTTTAGTCATTCGATTGTATGTGGCAGTAATTGGAATATAATCCATGGTCTTGTTGGGGATGTGTCTTTTTATATCACCATGCATCGCTTGTTCGCTAATCCACACATACGCATCATCTGGCCGGTGTTCATCGCCGCCCGTGAGAATACCTCGAAGTTCACGACTGGTATTGCCACCTGTGATTTCAAAAAATTCTTCGAACGGTGGGTTTTCATAAATCTCAGCATACCCGTGCCACGTATCCACACCATTTAAAAACTTTTCTTGTAAAAACTGAGAGAATGTAATCATGTAATTATTTAGTAATGTACCCATGTTTACTAAATATCGTAAAGTTATTGTTTTATACGATATAATGAATATTACTAAATCATGGAAGCGCCGACGTAGAGTTCATTGGCAGGATTATTGGAAATTACGTTGTGGCTGTGCGATTTGTGGTTATCGAAAACATCCAAAAGCTCTGTCGTTCCATCACATCGATAAGTTAACAAAACATCCCCTTATTAAAAATGGTGCATGTAAAACTCGTGCTGGCGGAATGTGGCATTTGACCGATCCGAAAAACGCCTCGATTCGCGAATTAATACAAGAATGGCGCAAATGTAGAATTCTTTGTATGAATTGTCACATGGAGGACGAACATCAAAATTACTACAATTCTAACATACACAATTTAAACATGCCGGATGATTCTTTAATAACAAATGATGAATGAATCGTGGAATCTATCTATATTTCCTACATAGTAGTAGCACATCCTGCACGACTCGCAGAGTGCGAACTCGTGTTGAATGTGTGGTCATCACATTTCAAAACGAGGGTTCATGGCTACAAAACGTAAAAAGACCGTCAAAGATAAGTCAACACCAACCGTTCCAGAATTCTTTAAAGGGCCAGTGCAATATCACCATCTTCGGCCCGTTACTCCCCTCACCCACGCACAAAAAGTATTTTGCTCGTCCTATGATGCAGGCCAAGAAGCATTTGTCTTGCATGGGGTCGCTGGAACAGGAAAAACATATCTCGCGTTATATAAAGGGTTGCAAGAAGTCTTAGGGTCTAACGGCACAAAACGATTGATTATTATGCGTTCTGCGGTTCCGTCTCGCGAAATTGGTTATCTACCCGGCAGTGAAGAAGAAAAAATGTCTGCGTATCTTGTTCCATACATGGATATTTGCTCGAAATTATGCAATCATCCGCAAGCATGGGAAAAGTTAGTGGCACAGGAATTAGTTGAATTTTGGTCAACCTCTTTCATTCGCGGTGTCACGCTCGACAATGCGGTGATTATTATCGATGAAATGCAAAATATGACAGACCAAGAACTGAATTCGATTATGACGCGTGTCGGTAATCATAGTAAAGTTTTATTCTGCGGCGATTTCCGCCAAACAGATTTAAATAAACGTCATGATCAAAGCGGTTTAGCTGATTTTTTGAAAACAGCCGCCATGATGGATGAATTTAAAATTATTGAATTTCATATTGAAGATATCGTTCGTTCATCCCTGATGAAATCGTATATTATCGCACGGCTGTCGTTAGAAGATAAAAAATAGCTTGCGTTTCCACAAAAACCGTGTAGAATAGTGGTTATGAGAATTTTTATCTTAGAAGACGACGACTACAGAAATTCACAATTCAGAGAAACACT
>Ga0075470_10000752_pt1 | contig 10292 bp, 8 predicted proteins | sample DEB19_08_DNA_4_FD_71482 | JGI IMG/M metagenome (GOLD analysis project Ga0075470, IMG submission 71482) | Aqueous microbial communities from the Delaware River and Bay under freshwater to marine salinity gradient to study organic matter... | ecosystem: Environmental > Aquatic > Marine > Coastal ... | reverse complement strand
CACCACGTGGCGGCACGCATCTCCGGCGAGACTGCAGGATCTGCAAGTGTCACCTTCGCGAGTTCAATCGCCTGATCGCAATACTCGGCCCAAAGTGCGTCATAGATACGTTGCGCCGCCTCAGAGAACGCGTACGTCGCCAGCGCATGCTCAACATCCACGACCGCCGCCTCTGTGCGCGCAGCAAGCCAGGCACCATATGGTCCAGCTGCGGCATATGCGTCGCGGCCCTGGGGGCGATCGCCGATCGGCACGTCGGGTCGTGCGCCGAGAACGTATCGCGCCGCATTCCACAACTTGTTCATGAAGTTGCGCGAGTTCTCGAGCTTCTCAGGCGCGAGTCGCTGGTCGGCGCCAGGCGCAGTGCCCGAAACGAGCGCGAAGCGCAGGGCATCGGCGCCGACGTCGTCAATGAGTGAGAGCGGATCGACGACGTTCCCCTTCGTCTTCGACATTTTCGCCCCTTCAGGATCACGCACCATTCCGTGCAGGTAGATCGTCTCGAAGGGCGGCTCGCCCATCAGCTCAATGCCGAGCATCATCATCCGCGCAACCCAGAAGAAGAGGATGTCGTGCCCCGTCTCCATCACCTGCGACGGGTAGTAGCGTGCAAGGTCGGGAGTCTGGTCTGGCCATCCGAGGGTGCTGAATGGCCAGAGGCCACTGCTAAACCACGTGTCAAAGATGTCGCTCTCTTGCGTCAGTGCCTCGGGCGGTGCGCCACATGCGCTGCATCCGGCAGGTCCAGCTGCGTCAGCCGTGACCGTGATGTGCCCTTCGCTGCAATACCAGGCAGGGATGCGGTGCCCCCACCAGAGTTGCCGACTCACATTCCAATCGCGAATCTCAGTCAGCCAGTGCTCCCATGTCTTCTCGAAGTGGGCTGGAACGATCGTTGTCTTCCCTTCGCGCGTCGCGGCAAGTGCCTTCTCTGCGAGTGGCTTTGCCCTGATAAACCACTGCGTCCGCAAGCGCGGCTCGAGGATGTCGTTGCTCCGCTGGCAGCGCGCAGGGTTCGCAGTGTGTGGTTTTACTGAAACAAGTTGGCCGCGCTCTTCCAGTGCTGCAACGATCGCCTTACGTGCTGCGAATCGATCCATCCCCGCGAATGGTGCTGGTGCATCGGACACGATGCGTGCGGATTCATCGAGAATCGTTGGCGCGGGGAGGTTGTGGCGCAGGCCCGCCTCGCGGTCGTTCGGATCGTGTGCGGGGGTGAGTTTTACTGCACCAGTACCAAACGCCTGATCGACGAACTCGTCGGCAACGATCGGTACCGCCCGCTCAACAAACGGTACGACGACGCGCCTCCCCACGAGTGCTGCATAGCGCGGGTCGGCTGGATGCACAGCAACGCCGGTGTCGCCAAGAAGCGTCTCTGGCCGGGTCGTTGCCACGACCACGCCGGAATCACTCGCGCCACCTTCGAGTGGGTAGCGAATCTCCCAGATACTCCCCTGCTCTTCGGCGGCAACCGACTCAAGATCTGAGACGCTCGTCTTGCAGCCGGGGCACCAGTTCACGAGCGCCTCGGTGCGGTATGCGAGCCCGCGCTCATAGAGCGTTGCAAACGCCGTGCGCACGGCGCGGCTCGACATCTCGTCCATCGTGAAGCGCGTGCGTCCCCAGTCGGCGGAGGCACCGAGCCTGCGGAACTGCCCGAGGATGACGCCACGCGTCTCATCCATGAAGGTGTGCATGCGCTCGAGATAGCGCTCGCGACCAAGGCTTGCACGACTCTCCCCCTCCGCGGCGATCACCTTATCGAGGACGAACTGTGCGGCGATCGAGGCGTGATCAACACCGGGGAGCCAGAGCGCTGCTCGACCCTGCATCCGCGCACGACGTACGAGCAGATCTTCCAGGGTGACGAAGAGCGCGTGTCCAACATGCAAGCCCCCCGTCACATTGGGTGGCGGCATGATGATCGTGAAGGGCGGCAGATCTCCGCTAGCGCGCGGGCGTGCGTCGGGATCACTGTAGTTTAATGCGGCCCAACGCTCGGCGACGCGCGGCTCAATCGCGCTCGGCGTATAGGAGGGACCGAGCTCCTTCGCGTTGCTCACGCCGAAGCGCGTGGCGCGGTGCGAGCCGCCCGCGGTGCGCGACGTGCCGGCGCCTTCCGCGCTACCTGATCATCGCTGGCTGCCGTCAGGAGGAGTGGTGGGACGCCATCACGGATCGTCTCCTCCGTCACGGTGCAGAGGCGCACCTCTCGTCGATCTGGAAGGTCGTACATCGTATCGAGGAGTGCCTCCTCAACGACGGCACGGAGTGCGCGTGCACCAGTCTTGCGTGTGAGTGCCTTCTCGGCGGTTGCGGTAAGTGCACCCGGCGTGAACTGCAGGTCGACACCATGCAGGCGGAAGAGCGCCTGGTACTGCTTGACGATCGCGTTCTTCGGCGCAATAAGGATTTGCACGAGATCGTCAACGGTGAGCTGGTCGAGGGCGACGATCATCGGCAGGCGACCGATGAACTCTGGGATGAGGCCATAGCGGAGCAGATCGTCGGGCATCAGGTGCTCGAGGATGCGCGCTCGCGCCTCAATCGTTGCGGGCGAGTCTGCGCCGAAACCGATCCCGCGCCGCCCGACGCGAGCGGCCACGATCTTCTCTAGCCCCTCAAATGCCCCGCCGCAGATGAAGAGGATGTTCGTCGTATCAATCTGCAGGTACTCCTGGTGGGGGTGCTTCCGTCCGCCCTGTGGTGGAACATTCGCCACCGTCCCCTCAATGATCTTCAGGAGTGCCTGCTGCACGCCCTCACCTGAGACATCGCGGGTGATGGAAGGGTTGTCGGCCTTGCGCGTAATCTTGTCGATCTCATCGATATAGATGATGCCGCGCTGTGCCCGCTCAATGTCGCCGTCTGCTGCCTGGATCAGGCGCAAGAGGATGTTTTCAACGTCTTCACCGACATAGCCGGCCTCAGTCAGGCTCGTTGCATCAGCAATACAGAATGGGACATCGAGATAGCGCGCGAGCGTCTGGGCGAGCAGCGTCTTCCCCGACCCGGTCGGGCCGACGAGCAAGATGTTCGACTTCGCAATCTCAACGCTATCCCCAGTCGTTGGCGCGGCAATCCGCTGGTAGTGGTTATGCACCGCAACGGCGAGTGAGCGCTTCGCGCGCTCCTGGCTCACCACATGTTCGTTGAGCGCGGCGTGGATCTGGCGCGGGGTTGGCGCAGGGCGACGACGCTCCGCTTCGCGCGCCTGTGCGCTCGGCGAAGGGTCAACGGCAATCTCGGCGCAGAGTGCAACGCACTCATCGCAGATATAGACGCCCTGGCCGGCAATGAGCTTCCGCACCTGCTCTTGACTCTTGCGGCAGAAGGAGCAGCGATAGGATCCGTTCCCTGCGCTGCTCGCTCGTGGCCCCTTCGGTCGGTCGCCCCCCGTCGCCACGCTCTTACCTCTTCGCTGGCGGAACGATTGCAGGGAGCTTGTAGACCTCGTCAATGATTCCGTACTCCACCGCCTCCTCTGGAGAGAGGAAGAGGTCGCGGTCGGTATCTTTCATGATCTTGTCGATCGGCTGGCCCGTATGCGCAGCGAGGAGCTCCTGCGTTGTCTTCACCAGTTGCTCCATCTCTTTCACCTGAATGAACACATCGGGCGTATTGCCACGGAATCCGCCGGACCCCTGGTGGATCATGATGCGGCTGTGCGGGAGGGCGAAGCGCTTCCCTGCTGCGCCTGCAGCAAGGAGGACAGCACCCATCGACATCGCAATCCCGGTGCAGATCGTGTGCACTGGGGCGCGAACATATTGCATCGTGTCGTAGATGGCGAGTCCAGCTGTGACGACTCCGCCCGGGCAGTTGATATAGAGCGAGATCGGCTTCTCAGGATCCTCGGAGTCGAGGAAGAGGAGCTGGGCAATGATGAGGTTCGCCATATCGTCTTCAACGGGGGTACCGAGGAAGATGATCCGCTCTTTGAGCAGGCGTGACCAGATGTCGTAGGCGCGCTCCCCCTTGCTTGAGGATTCGATCACCATTGGAACAAGCATCGCTACCTCCTTGCAGCGCCGATACTGGCGCACCACCTTGGGTAGGGAGTCTACTGGGCGGACCCCTTCTTTGGTGTTGCTGCGGCGACGGCTGGTGCTGGGCGCTCTGGCCCCCACGCAGGCCAACTCTCTGGATGCGCGTCAAACCACTCGTCAACCAGCCGCTCGACGACCAGGGAGCGGCGCAGGGAGGCGCGAATCGCGCGCCGTCCACGCTCTGAGGCGAGGTAGGCCTCCATCTTTTTCTGCCCCTTCACTTGCGGCATGGCACGGGCCACCTCTTCGTCAACGAGGGCCTCAGGCACCTCTACCGACTCCGCGCCGGCGACAGCAGAGAGGACAAGGAGCGTGCGCGCGCGCTTCTCGCCGCGCTCGCGCATCTCTGCGCGGATCTCCTCAGGCGCCTTACCGGCCGCCTGGAGGTACTGCTCAAAGGTGAGACCCTGCCGTGCAATGCTGCGCGCGAGCTCATCGACGAGCCCGTCCACCTCTTCTTCAATGAGCGGGTCGGGGATCTCAACACTGGCATTCGCCATTGCGTATTCGACAACCTTGTCGGCAAACTCGTGTCGACCACGCTCGACCGCACTCGACTTGAGGCGCGTAAGGATCTCTGTGCGAAGTCCATCTACGCTCTCAACGTTGGCAACCTGCTTCGCGAACGCATCGTCGAGTGGTGGCTTCACTCTAGCGCGCAGATCGGTGATTGATACTTCGAACCGCGCAGCGACGCCGCGCAGCGACTCTTCCTGGTAGTCGTCGGGGAAGGCGACACTTACCGTCACGGCGTCGCCAACGCGAGCGCCGACAAGCTGTGCCTCAAATCCAGGAATGAGCCGCTCCGATCCGAGGACGATCGGCATGCGCTCCGATGCGGCGCCATCAATTGGGCTCCCGTCATCTGCGCGATAGCCGGTAAATCCAATGATCGCGTAGTCGCCAAGCTCGGCGCTGCGATCGGCGACAACCGTGAGGGTTGCGTAGCTGTCGCGAAGATCCTCGACCACCGCCTCGACCTTCGCCGCATCTGGCTCCTCAAACGCTGGCGTGAATTTGAAGTTGCGGTAGTCGCCAAGGTGCACCTCTGGCGGCACTGGGACGATTGCGACGAATCGATACGGCTCACCCTCGACAGCCGGCTTGGCTTCAAGTGTCGGGCTTGTCAGTGGCACGATCTCTTTCTGCAGAACGGCGTCGCGGTAGCCGCGCTCAACGAGGATCTCTGTCGCCTCGTCGAGGATGCTCTCGATTCCAGCAAAGCGCTCGACCACCGCGCGCGGTGCCTTCCCTGGCCGGAAGCCAGGGATCTTACTGCGCTGTGCCACGGCGCGGACGGCCGTGCCGATCGCCGCCGCGACTGCGTCTGCAGGCATGACGATCTCGAGGCGAACGCTGCTCTTCCCTTCAGGGGTGCTGATGACTTCCATGGGTGCCCACGATAGCGGAGGGAGAAGAATGAGGTTGGTGGGCGAGGTGAGACTCGAACTCACACGTCGTTACCGACACCAGCTCCTAAGGCTGGCGCGTCTACCGTTTCGCCACTCGCCCCCGAACATCATCGTCGGACGAGGGCGATCCGTCCACCTCCTGCCCGCGAGGGGTGCCATCAATCAGTGCGTCAACGAGCGCCCGGCCTCCGCGAATTGCCGCTGCAGACGCGACCCCCTGGACGAACGCGCCAGCGGCGCTCTTCCGACCCGAGCTGCCCGTGTCACGCCCAAACCATCGAGCCGCTAAGAGGATGAGGAGTCCGACGAGCCCAACGGCCCGCAGTGGATGGTCACGCAGCTCGCGGCCAAGTCCACCGCTTGGGCGAAGGCGGTGTCCAGCGGCGCGGGTGGCATCGAGGGCTGTCGCTCGCTCGCGCGCAACGGTTGCCATCTGCGCAGCGACGGCGGGGCGAGATGCGGCCAGCTCGCTGATGCGCTCCTCCAGCGTTCGCGCTGCTCGTTGCTCAGACATCCTGCTCGCTCCGATCACTGCGCAGCCGCTCTGCCGCGGCCTTCAGCGCATCCGCAACCTTCGTGACCACTCCCCGCGTTGCATCAACAGCTGCGCCGGCACTGGCGAACGCGCTCCCCATCTCTGTTGCAAGACCCTCCGCGGCCTCACCGCGAAGATCGCCGAGTGCCGCTGCAGTGGCGCGGAGCTCCGCCTCGCTTGCAAGTGGCCGGAAGCGGTCGATGAAACGCTCCATGTCGAATGTCGCAAGGCCGATCAGCAGGTCGACGAGCAGCACGGTCAGCAGCAGCGTCAATCCAAGGGCAACGGACGGTGCGAGCGCTGCATGAAGAACGACGATCGCGAGCGTCGCCGCTCCACTCCCGATCAAGATGCCGAGCAGAAGTGAGCGCGCCCGTCGACGCGCCTGAATGCGCAGCGTTGTCGAGGCGAGCCAGGCGGCAAGCATCAGGAGCGCGAGCGTCATGTGTGCAGCGCCCCAGAGCATTGAGCCGAAGATCTCACTCCCGATCACGAGGAAGAGCGCGATGAAGAGGCCGAGAAGCGCAGTGAGCAGGAGTCCGACAATGATCACGCCAGCGATGAGGGTCCCGATGAGATCGCGTGCGATTGCGCCAAGTTCGGCCTGGAGAAGTGCCCAGTGTCCGCCGAGCAGGGCGCGCAGCGCAACGATGAGTCGATCGATCTCTTCGCTAAACGTGCGCTTCGGTTCGCCGTCAGGTGCTTGGTTCATGCAACAGTGAGGGTTGGTGCCGACTCTTCGACGGCGCGAACCGCTAGACGTGCCGCAACCTTACCTGCAATCTCCTTCAGCGCATGCGCAGCGGGACCCGGTTCGCGTTGTGCAACGGTTGGGATCCCTGCATCACCGCCCTGTCGTACCGCCAGCTCGAGTGGAATATGACCAAGGAGTTCAATCCCCTCCTCTTTCGCCAAGCGCTCTGCACCACCGCGCCCGAAAATTTCCGTGAGCTCACCGCAGTGCGGGCAGGCAAATGCCGACATGTTCTCCACGATGCCAATAATCGGTACGTTCATCCGACGGAACATGGCAAGTGCCTTGGTCACATCAGAGAGTGCAACGTCTTGCGGCGTTGTAACGAGCACGGTGCCAGCAATCGGCACCGCCTGCGCCAGCGTCAGCTGGGCGTCTGATGTCCCCGGTGGAAGATCGACAACGAGATAGTCGAGCTCACCCCATTCGACGTCGCGGAGGAACTGCTGAATAGCGCCGCCAATGAGTGGGCCGCGCCAGACAATTGGCTGCCCCTCCGGAACGAAGAATTGAATCGAGATGAGCTTCACCCCGTGGCGCTCAATCGGGTCGATCTTCCCGCCAGCGCTCGACTTCGGCGTGCCGGTTGCGCCGAGCATCTGCGGCAGGTTCGGACCGGTAATGTCGGCATCGAGCAATCCGACCCGTGCACCAGATTGCGCAAGGGCAACGGCGAGGTTCACCGAGACGGTGCTCTTCCCAACGCCCCCCTTCCCTGATGCCACAGCAACGATGTTGCGGATCCCAGGGAGGAGCTTCTCTTGCGTTGTCGACGCTGCACGGCGCACCTTCGCACCCCAGCGCAACTCAGCAACAACGACACCAATGGTGTCGAGGGCGCCGCGGATATCCCGCTCGATAACATCTTTCAGGGGGCAGGCCGGCGTGGTGAGCTCGATCATGAAGCTGGCGCGGTCGCCGTCGAGGGTGAGCTCCTTCACCATGTCGAGCGTAACAATGTCTTTTCCGAGCTCTGGCTCTTGTACGCCGCGGAGCGCCTCCATTACGGCAGATTCGGTGACGCTCATGGCTCTCCTCCTGGTTCTTGACCGCCTGGTGCGCACGGGGGCGCTCTCCTACATCCTAACCCGCAACGGCGTTTGACCCCGCACCCCTACGAGCATAGGCTTCACGCGTCCTCCTTTTTCGGGAGGCATGCGAGTAGGCCTATGGGGGGTGACCACGCGGGTGTCAGAAGTCGATGTTCGGCTCGTAGACGTAACGAAGCGCTTCGGCGACCAGGTGGCCGTTGACAGCATCACCCTTGACGTCAGCGATGGCGAGTTCTTCACCCTCCTCGGGCCGTCCGGATGCGGCAAGACCACGACCCTCCGCATGATCGGTGGCTTCGAGCAGCCGACCAGCGGGCTCATTGAACTGCAGGGCGTTGATGTCACCTTCCTCCCCGCATATCAGCGGGATGTGAACACCGTCTTCCAGAGCTATGCCCTCTTCCCGCACCTGAACATCTACGAGAATGTCGCGTTCGGTCTCCGGCGCAAAGGCGTCTCGGGTGAGGAACTGAAGAAGCGCGTCGGTGAAGCGCTCGAGCTCGTGCAGCTCATCGGCTACGAGAAGCGCGTCCCTGGCCAGTTGTCGGGCGGACAGGCGCAACGTGTTGCGCTGGCCCGCGCACTCGTCAATCGTCCCGCCGTCTTGCTGCTCGACGAGCCACTCGGTGCGCTCGACCTCAAGTTGCGCAAGCAGATGGGGATCGAGCTGAAGCGAATCCAGCGCGAGGTTGGCATCACGTTTATCTACGTCACCCACGACCAGGAGGAGGCGATGACGATGTCTGACCGTATCGCCGTCATGAATAAGGGTCGCTACGAGCAACTTGCCGGACCAGAGACGCTGTACGAGCGGCCTGCAACACGCTTCGTTGCGGGCTTCGTCGGGGCGAGCAACCTGCTTGAAGGGAAGATCGGCAGCGATGGTGCCGACTGGACCGTGACGCTTGCATCTGGTGGCGTGATTCGTGCACCAAAAACCCTCGGCGAGATCGGGTCTGGCGGCGCAATCGGCGTACGCCCCGAGAAGCTCTCGCTCCTTGAGCCGGGCCAGCAGTCGAAGGGGAACACCCTCCAGGGGACCGTCGTCGACACCAGCTACCTCGGTGTCATCACGCAATACGTCGTGGAAGAGAAGGGCGGACTTCGCCTCTTGGTCAGCGAGCAGAATCTCGATCGCACGACACGAAACGACACCTGGCGACCAGGTGAACAGGTAACGCTCACGTGGAAACCAGAGAACGGCTTCGTCGTTGGCGACGCCGCAAGCGCGTAAGTGCAAGGAGGAAGCATGAAGAAGCAGCAGAACCTCGGTGAGCAGATGATCAATCGACGCACGCTCCTCAAGGCGGGGGCCCTCACTGGTGCCGCGGCCTTCTTGGCCGCCTGCGGAACATCCGGCACATCAGCAGAGCCAACCGATCCAGGGGCGGAGACCTCGCCAAGCGCCGAACTGAACTTTGCAAACTGGACCTACTACATCGATGTTGACGAAGGGGTCGACACCGCAACCGCAAGTACATCGGAGAGCCTGCGCCGCTTCAAGACGAAGTACGGCACCACGGTGAAGTACCAAGAGGTACTCCTCGACAACGATGAGTTCTTCGGTTCAATCAAGGCGCAACTTGAGGCGTCGCAGGATACGGGCTGGGATATCGTCACGCCGACAACCTGGATGGCGAAGAAGATCGTCGACCTCGGCTGGGCCGAGGAGTTCAACCTCGCCAACATGCCGAACTTTGTCGCGAATCTCGCCGATGAGTTTAAGGGGCGTGCTGCCGATCCAGAGAACAAGTACCTCGCTCCATGGCAGTCGCTGATGACCGGGCTCGGCGTGAATAGCAAGAAGACATCACTCATCAGCACGGTGAATGGCCTCTGGGACCCTGCTCTGAAGGGGAAGATCGCACTGTTGACAGAGCTTCGTGACACCGTTGGCCTCGTGATGCTTGGCAACGGCGATGACCCGTCGAGCCCAACACGAACCTCGTTTGATGCGGCAATCACCACGCTTGAAACACAGATTGCATCGGGTCAGGTGCGCAAGCTTGCCGGGCAGGGCTATACCGAGTTGTTGATTAACAACTCGGCATTCGCTGCAATCGCCTGGTCGGGCGATGTCGGCATCATCCAGGCGGATAAGCCCGAGCTGAAGTTCATCGTCCCTGACGAAGGGGGCATGTATGCGACCGACAACATGCTCATTCCTAAGGGGGCGAAGCACAAGTACACGGCTGAGCTCTGGATCGACTTCTACTATCAGCCAGAGATCGCCGCGATCGTTGAGGCATATGTGCAGTACATCTGTCCGGTCAAGGGTGCCGATGTAGAGATCGCCCAGATCGATCCGGCACTTGCGACGAACGAACTCATCTTCCCGACCGCCGCGACGAAGTCGCGGCTGAAGGTATGGGGCGATGTGAGCGCTGAGGACCAGGCCTACTTCGACGAGCAGTTCAGCGCTGTCGTCGAGGGCGTCGGCGCCTAGTCCCGTAGGACGCGGCACACATGGGCATGCTCCGCCGCCAC
>Ga0075470_10000751_pt1 | contig 10299 bp, 13 predicted proteins | sample DEB19_08_DNA_4_FD_71482 | JGI IMG/M metagenome (GOLD analysis project Ga0075470, IMG submission 71482) | Aqueous microbial communities from the Delaware River and Bay under freshwater to marine salinity gradient to study organic matter... | ecosystem: Environmental > Aquatic > Marine > Coastal ... | reverse complement strand
ACGAGTGTCATCACGTCGTCAAACGTTTCCGCCGCCAGCCCACGATTAAACCACTGAATGTCCGTAGGCTTCGTCAGGGACAGCCGCCACAACGACCCCACCTTCGCATACAGGTTAATGCGGTCGAGGGTCGATGCTTCGCAATACACCTTGGCTTCCTCTTCCGTGCCGAAAAACCCCTTGTTCAGCAGCGAGTTATACCCCCGCACGAACACGACATTCAGCCCAGCATACCGCTTGCGGACCAGACGTTCAATGCGAATATCCTCAAACACATTAGCCGTCATCAACACCGCTTCCTTCCCATACAGGTTGGACAGCGCAACCCACTTCGGGTGCCGGACAAAGTGCTTGGGCGTTTCCAAAGCATGGCCGACTTCATGCGCGATGAACAACATCCACGCGTCATGGTCGAAACCACTCCAATGTGGCAGCGTCAGGCACCGCGCATCCGGGTCGAAATAGGCAGTCTTCGCGTCTGCGTTCACGCGAACCTGCAAACCTTCGTTGGCCAGCAACTGTGCAAACAGACTCATGCCGGGGACGTATTGAGTATTGTTGTTCTTCATAGGCGTCATTATAGCAAACTCTTGGTAGTGGTTGTCAACAACGAAAAACGATGCATCCACACAAACAGGCAGCACCGAATGTTCATCCCATTCTATCACACTCGCGGCGTGAACGTTAATTGAAATTCAAACATTTGGACGTTGACGTTTCGGGGCAGAAAGGCGACCATTGTGGTCTGACATGGCGAGTATCAACGCGTCACATTTGGAGGACACTATTGGCGGCACTGACCACTTTTGAGGACACAACACAAGGACACCGTCCTATTATGAGGACACTGTGTCCACTGAAGAGGACAGTGTCCTGTTTTGAGGACGACATGTCCGCTTTTGAGGACACGGGTTGGCGGGCGTCCACTTTAGAGGACACTGCGAGAAGATTGGTGGACGGCTTACGGGACCGCCCCGAGTAGGCTTAGTAAGGGACCAAGATGCGCCGGATTCAAACCCATTGCCTCTGCGGTCTTACAAATTTGAGCCACACCCATGTAGAAACGCCGTCCCCTCTTTTTAGGGTGAAACCCCGTGCGCACGGGTGGCCTTTTCTACAGTTTGGTTTCAGTCTATGGTCATCCACTCGCTACCTATCCCAGATTCCCCGTACAACGTCCACGTCAGCCGACGAATTAGGTTCTGGGCCTTAGCCTTGTCCGATGTTAGACTGAAATTCTTCACATTTCTTACATCATATGCTACATCACATGACGTTATCGTGTCAATACTCTATAAATCTCATTTTTCACTAGGGGGCCGGGTACCCTAGTTAGGGGTCCGGGTACCCTAGTAGTTTCCAGTATACCACTAGGGGGCCGGGTACCCTAACGTTTTTGACCATTTCACTAGGGGGCCGGGTACCCTAACACGATTACGTGATGTCAATCGTCTGCCAACGACCATGCTTATCATGATACGTGACCCACTTTACCTTGGCGGTGCGCAACGCTGCCATACAATCCATACACGGCAAGCTGATGACCGGTCGCTGTGACTTGCGGCGAATGCCCGCAACGGTCACATGTGAGCCTCGGCGGCGACCGGGATTGGCGCGGCGAATTGCACAGCATTCCGCATGTTCACCTAACCCCTCCGCACCGGCATTGTTCCATCCCCACGCAAAGATACCATGGGAATCGTGCAGGACTGCCGACATCTGCACTCGACACGACGAACGCTGTACTAACTGTTTCGCCAATACCTTTGGATCATTCGGAATAATCATACCAATCATTCTACCAGACAAGTGTTCTGTTGTCAACTAGCTATCGGTACTTAAACTTGTATGCATCCCACAGCATGATACCAATGACTAGTAAATAGACAACCGCTTCAAGAATCTTTAGAATGAACATCGATTCAGTGCCGTCTGCACCATGACGAGTTTATAACAAGAAAACCCAGAAATCAAGCCCGATACTAAACAAAATAGTACGACACCAAAATCATTTTCTGTATTAAACATCACATACGCAGCACGTAACATCATCAACGTCAAGATGGCCAAAAACACATACGGTACAAATAAATCCATTCGGTTTCTCCTGTTACAGCGTGATAATAATGGGTTTCCAATCAGGCCCATACATCGCCGCATTATACACATCAGTCGGCCCCAACCGCATACGAGAGGTCGTTGACTCGTACCGACCTTGATGAATATGTCCGCAAATCATTTTTCGCGGTCGTTTCTGATAGATAGCTTCGACCACATTCTTGCAACCAGCCCTGTCGCCTTCTCGCGTTAAATCCATACATCGATACGGAGGTGCATGATTCAGCAACACATCCACATCATCAGGCATGTATTCAAAGATACTTGCCATATGTTCTGGCGAGGATTCAAAACTCCAATTACCAGATATGAGCGGCACATACGGATTACCCCAGAATTTCACGCCATCAATAATGGTCCCTTCCGTAATTAGCCAACGCGTCTTGCATACGTCAGGCAACCTGAAGCACCAATCATGATTACCGGGAATCGCCACAATATGTTGTGCTGGAACTTGTCGTTCCCACGCTGCATACTGTGAGGCAAACCACTGCTGTTGGTATTGCCGCCGTTCATCAATCTGTACTAAAAAATGATGCGGATGGTCAGGGGCCACATCGCCTGCAATGACCAGCACATCACACACAGGAATGGTCGGCAACCGACCGTGTAAATCACTTACGCAGCAAATAATCATAGAGCAAGTGTAACACGAAAAGTCGATTATTGCAATCGGATAAATAGATATATAGTAGAAGATACTTCACACGGCCCGACGCCGTCTACTGAAAAGGATAACAAGAATCATGGCAAATTTTGTTTACAACTATGGCAAGTATGTATTGGCGAACGGCAGCGTTAACCTATTAACAGACAACATTGCATTAATGCTGGTATCGAACACCTATACCGGGGCCGTGGCCAACGCAAACTCAAATCTGGTGAGCGAAATCACGAGTTATGAAATCACTACAGGTACAGTTAGTGGTTATCAACGGTATGCGCTGACCAGCAAAACGGTCACTGAAGATGATACCAACGGGTTTTCATACTTCAACGCAGCAAACGTTACGTTTGCCAGTCTCGGTAGCGGCAATACCGTAGGCGGTGCTGTACTTATTAAAGACACAGGATCGAACGCAACCTCTTCTCTCATCGCGTTCTACGATATCACAGATACACCTACAAACGGCGGTGATATTACCATTCAATGGGCGGCTGCGGCAAGCGGCGGCGTGTTGAAGTTAGCTTAATAATACTACAGGTCCGTTGTAATAAATTGTTAAAAATATACAACGGACCTGTATCCGGAGCCGGTTTAATGACACAAGAACTACAAATGAATAGTGGGCAGTTTCTATGCATTGAAACCGGACACGCCACAATCAAACCTACAACCATCATTAGCGTCACAGAACCTATAATCGTAGTGTTGCCGGTGATCATACATAATAAGATTATCTATGACATTCCTGTTATAGATAATCTATCAATGTTTAATTTAATACACAGTATTGAAATGCGTGGGCCTCCGTATGGGGTGATACATGCCTAATATTACACTACCCGTTAATACAACAGAAGTCATCTCGCCTTTTGAGAACATTGTTATTTCAGGATATGACTCCTCGACCATCCAAAGTTTTATCGATCCAGCTCCAGACACCTTAATTTTTAGTGCGCCAACGGCCTCACCGGCCTATACCTTCTATTGGAACGGCCAATTTTCTGTCGTTGCAAATACTGTGGATGCTGGCGGATGGACTGCATCATCAGGGAGCAATCTAGTTTCCATGATTGATGAAACAGGAATTCTCGACACCAGCGATTATATCATATCAGGCGCAACCCCATATGAAGATACGGCTAAATTTAATTTAACAAGTCTTGAATTACCTGCTGACGGGGTTACGAAACTTTTTGTTTGGGTACGAAAGGTAGTATAACACAAAACATCACCTTTGTGTTCAAGCACGACAGCGGATTTAATTTTAGAGGAGCATACGTGACATGATTATTTTAGAAACAGGACGAACAATCAGCGGCATATCATCAGCAACCACAAGTATCGCCGCAACTATTTTTGGAATGGAGTTGTCGGATACCGGCACAGAGACATATAAAGTCTTATACCAGAATCATATTCCAACAACAGCCACAACGTTATATACCGCACCAGCAAATACCACTACGTTTATTCGTACCATCACGCTTGTAAATAATAATACAGCATCACAAACTGTTCAATTATTTTCAGGCGGAACGAATCCTAATAATGCTATTACTCAGGTAGTTGCGATGGCTCCTTCATATTATTCCGTGTATGAAGACGGTAGGGGTTGGAGTACATATAACACAACCGGAGAAATTCAGACTGCCTATGGCCCGTTTGTCAAACTACAAAACTTTGGTATTGATGGAAGCCAAGCAGAGACGCTCGATAGGAATTACTGTACGGAAGTCAACACCTCCGCACTAACGACACAAAGATTAACAGTTCAGGCAATTTGGCTTACCGCAGGAATGCAAATAAACTCTATTTCATTCCATTCCGCAACAACCGCGCTGTCGGGTGGCTCAAATCAATTATTCGGACTATATGATCTAAACCGTCAGTTGTTAGCAACCACTACTAACGATACGAGTACCGCATGGGGCGCAAACTCAATCAAAACTTTAACACTCACCACGGCTCCATATACTGTGCCATACACAGGTTTGTATTATTTGGGCATTATGATTCATGCAACAACACCTCCAACATTGAAAGGCGCAACAGCATTAACAGCTTCTCAGTTACACGGCCAAAGCCCAATTCTCAATGGTCTTTCATCAACCACAGGTTTAACGACAGCATTACCTAATCCGGCTGGTGCTATAACAGTCGCCACTACACAAATATGGGGGTGTGTAAGCTAATGATTACTCTAGCCGCAACTAATACACTTCGAGCAGTCGCTGGGTCCGCTTCTGCAATCACACTCACCGTATATGGGACGGAAGTTACAGGCAGCACCGAGGTCAGTAAAGTTCTGTACCAAAATCAACTTCCCGCCGCCACCACCAGTATCTACACAGTACCCGGTGGAGCGGTAACATTGATAAAAAGCATTACTGCCGTTAATTTGAAAAACGTTGATACGACGTTCCAATTATTTGTGAACGGTACGACAACAAATACCGCCATCAGTTCAGTAATGACACTACCGCCATTTACCGCAGCAGAATATGATGATATGGGTTGGGTTTTTCGTGGACCCCAAGGACAAATTCTCACGGAAACCAACTCATCTCTTCAAGAAGCCAACTATACTATAGCTTTTGCTGAAACCTTTGACCGTAATTTTTGTACGGAAGCCAACCTTTCTGCCTTAACTTCAGGACGGTTGTCCCTCCAAGCCATATGGCTAACAGCCGGTGAAGTCATCAAATGGATTAGCTTTCATTCAGCAACCACCGCAGCAAACGCACCAACCAATCAATTGTTTGGTTTATACGACATCAATAGAAATTTATTAGCTACCACCGCTAATGATACTACTGCGGCATGGTCCGCAAACTCTATTAAAACATTAAGATTGACTTCGCCCTATACAGTACCAACAACCGGGTTATATTATATCGGGATCATGGTCACTGCGACGACAGCAGTACCCACGCTAAAAGGGTTAACGTCACTGACAGATACACAATTACACGGTGCCTCTCCAATTTTAGGCGGTACATCAAGTACGGGTCTAACAACGTCGCTGCCGAACCCCGCAGCCGCGATAACAGTTGCTACAACACAAATTTGGGGTTGTGTGAGCTAAATCAATGGCTCGTTTAAACGCGAAATGGTATAATACATGGAAGCGTGGTCAGACGTGGTACCACCTCTGGCAAGATAGCACACCGTCTAACACCTCGGCATCGTTGTCTGCTGGGGCAAACTCGATTACTATTTCTGCGCCCGCAGTAACACATTCAGCAACTGTAGCAAACGGCGCAGGAGTTAATACGGTTGTTGTTACCGCGCCCGCAGTAACACATTCAGCAACTGTAGCAAACGGCGCAGGAGTTAATACGGTTGTTGTTACCGCTAATAATGTCAGAACTGCTCTGTTTATCCCGCTTGCTACAAATATCATTAGTGTCTCGGCACCAACAGCAACAGTCACCCGATCCACACTTCGCATCGAGTTGCGCCATGCGTCCGGTAGCGTTCTCATTGCTTCGTGGACAGTTGAGCCGTCCGAGAATTGGGAACAATACACATATACACTCACGCAACCCGAATTTGAAGCAATTTCTGATTGGGCTGATATTCAATTATGGTTAGTGGCCAACGGCAAACAAATGCAAGTGGCATGGGCGGGTTTGGCAACGCCCGCCGCAGCGGTGGCGTTGAATTTTCACGTCGATAATATTGCGATTGCTGTGAGCAATCCTTCAGTATCTATTGCAACACAACGTACGATTGCCGTTAACACTAATATTATTAATAGCACCGCACCAGCGATTCATGTATCGCAAACCGTACCGGTTACTATTAATAGTATCACCGCAACCGCATCGCCAATTACTGTATCACAAAAGATACCAGTTAATAACAATAGTATTACTATTTCGGCCAATACGATTACTGTATCACAAAAGATACCAGTTAATAACAATAGTATTACTATTTCGGCCAATACGATTACTGTATCACAAAAGATACCCGTAACAGCCAGAAATATTACTGTTTCGGCACCAACCATTAATGTATCGCAAACATTACCAATCACGACTATTGATATCGTTGTTTCTGCAAATACCGTTCGGGTAGCATTAACGACACCCGTAGCCGTTAATACTATTATTGTTAGCAATGCAAACGTTACGGTTTCGCTAAAGATACCTGTTACCGCAAACATAATTACAGTTGATGCGTCGGCCATAAAGATTTCGCAGAAGATTCCTGTAACGACTAATACCATTACGGCGACGAATGGTGCGATTAAGGTTTCTCAGAAAATACCATCCACCACTAATACACTTGTGGTGACAGCCGGTGCCATTAAAGTTTCGCAAAAGATACCAGTCGCGACGAACGCCATCGTCGTAACTGCATCTGCTATCAAGGTTTCCGAAAAGATACCGGTTACGGTTAATACTATTACGGTTACGAATGGTGCTGTTGGTATTACTGTTAAGATTCCCGTAACAACCAATGTTCTTACTGTTAGCGCAGCGAATATTCGTGTATCTCAGAAAATACCAGCAGCCGTTAATACGATAACAATAACTGCGTCAGATATTACAGTTTCTGAAAAAATACCAGTTGCAACTAATATCATTGCAATTACTGCCCCCGTTATTAGAGTCACGCAAAAAATACCCGTTACGGTTAATACGATTACGGTATCTGCGGCAGTCGTCACTATACGTCGTGGTATAGCCACGACGAACAACCGAATCGTTGTTACCAGTAATGCCATCACGGTTTCGCAGCGAATACCGGTCGCGAGCAATACCCTTACAAGTTCTGCGCCGGTCGTTACTGTCGCCACCAATATTCGTGTTACTACCAACGTTGCACTTATCACGACCAACGCATCGGCGGTTCGGGTTTGGCTGAAGGTGCCAGCAGTTTCGGCCAATATAAATGTATCGGCACCGACGCCAACTATTCATACGCGGATACCTGTGGCGTCTGCCACTATTGTCGCAACTGCGCCAGCAATATCAGCATCGGTTACGATACCAATTAATACGAATACGCTGACTGTAACAGCGAACGCCACCAGAGTAGCGTTGCGGATTCCAATCGCGGTTACTACGATTACGATTTCAGCCAATCAGGCAGCGGCGTCTCGGTTCATCCATCTGTCATCGGCAGCGATTCAGGTAACCGCGCCAATCGTTTCTATTAACGAAACCATTCGTATTGCAGTCGGCACGAATATTATTACGGTCAGTTCAGCAAATGTTGCACGAGCAACAACCGTGCGGACATCTACGCCAGTCAATGCCGTAAATATTTCAGCACCATTCGCATCAATTGGGGTTAGTGGCATATTCACGGTTGTGATTCAAATTTTCGCACCCGATCACACAGCAGCGACGGTTTCACGAATCAATGCTGGGCCGCAAACGATTAGTGTAGTTGCAGGGACCACGACCAAAACCAACAATATTACAAAGGCAAGTAACGGTAATACTATTACGGTTACGAACCCAACGGCAACAACGCGGATTATCCACACGGTGGCGACGAATGTTATCAACATTTCAGTTGCAAACATTACCGCCCGTCAGACACTACGAGCCAATGTTGCGTCAGTTACCATCACAAATCCGACCTGCGCCATAGATATTCGGAAACATATAGGTACTGGAACAAATAGTATTACGACCGGTAATCCATCGGTTGTGGTATTACGAACAGTCGGGTATCTAGCTAATACTAATGATATTACTACAACAAACCCTGTTGTGGTAGGTTATGCCAACATTAATCGGCAAACACAGACCGGCGTCATAGAAGTAACAGCGCCCAGCCGCGTTGAGATGACGGAAGTAGAGACAAACATTGTTGTCATTACCAATGCGCCAGTTAGCATTCATGTGGCATACCCCCATGTGGCTGCGCCTGCTGTCATTACGATTACGCCAGTCGTGCCTATGGTTACAGCAAACATTCCTGCGGATAAGGTGCGGAATGTCCAGACATGGCTTGTCGAAAAAATCGATTCAACATGGTATGTGAATCGGTCAAGTATCTCGTCAGATAGCACGACCACCACATGGGTTGTTGAAAAAATAGACGACACATGGTATGTGAATCGGTCAAGTATCTCGTCAGATAGCACGACCACCACATGGGTTGTTGAAAAAATAGACGACACATGGTACGTACAATATACTAAATAATCTATATGGCTATTGTTACTAACACGTTAATTAAAGATCCCAACGAAACCCGCATGTATAAAATGGATTGGTCTGCTCAATTGGGGACTGACCGTATTGTTGCATCTTCGTGGGATGTGCCTGAAGGGCTAACGTTGGTCGCGAATGGTATTGTACAAGGTAATACGAAAACGTATATTAAGCTATCGGGCGGAACTGAGGATACATCATATATCCTTACCAACACCGTCACGCTGGCCAACAGCGGAGAAATATTCCAACGCAGTGGCCAGCTTGACGTGCAGCAAAACTAATGATGTTTTCGGACAATCCTGACGTTTCTAAACGCAACCCACGCATAAAATACGAAAATCAATACTGCCGCAATATACCCTGTTCGATGATCCACGCTATACGCCAGCACAGCCATACCAGCCGAGACTCCGGTTCCTATACTTTTAGCTAAACGGATATTTGAACGCACAATTGGATTGGCTTCAACCGCACCTCTGTGTAATGCGTATCGCGTGGACGCATAATCTAAACCATGCGCAATAATAACAAGTGCAAGAACGATTAGCATATTACATCCATTCAATGTTGCGAATAACGATGTCGCAATTCGGATGCCGCTTTCGCAAATACGCAAGCACCGACGTTTCTGAAGCGACAGGCACATACCCAAGCTGGTTTGTGCTTGTTGTTAACGAGGTATTCGTTCCCACACCACTTTCAGTCATATAGCTATATTCAACACGAAATGCATTTGTCATAATTTATTCTCGTTCTGCCCACTGATGCCGATACATGCGACCACCGCATTTCGGACAGTCTGGGCGCTTCTCACCCCACCCAAGCCACGGGCTTCGCCCTTTACACCCACCTTTACCATCCATACAAATCCACGCACGTTTCGCCACCAGCTTGCGAGAGTCGGTGCGCATTTCCGCTTCTGGTTCTTCGTCGTTCGTCTTCTTCCGGCGACCACGCTTTGGCTTTTCCGGTTCTGGTTCAGCAGCCGGTACCGCAGGCTTATTCCAACGAGCTTGATCTGCGAGTGATGGGAACAGGTTTGTCTCAGTCATGTGAACCATCATACGGTATGCGGGTCAATGTGTCAACAGTTTTTGCGCGCATTCGAACGACGCCGCAATTTGAATACTTATACCGAGTCATATCAATCATCGGTCGTGGCATCGCATAACGCGGTATCGACGGGTTAGGATGATCAAGCTCTTCCCGGCATCGCACACATGTCCATATTTCGTCGGGCAACCACAACGGCGTGGCGGGTGACCATATCCACTCACGCACGACGCCGGGGTGATTAACTACCCGACACCATAGACGCTTCATCCATAATAT
>Ga0075470_10000748_pt1 | contig 10323 bp, 9 predicted proteins | sample DEB19_08_DNA_4_FD_71482 | JGI IMG/M metagenome (GOLD analysis project Ga0075470, IMG submission 71482) | Aqueous microbial communities from the Delaware River and Bay under freshwater to marine salinity gradient to study organic matter... | ecosystem: Environmental > Aquatic > Marine > Coastal ... | reverse complement strand
CATAACCAAGCTGCTTTACGGCCACGCCAACCAACAGTTACACGTGCGTGTAAATAGGCTGCATATGCAACCCAAGTAATAAATGCCCAAGTTTCCTTTGGATCCCAGCCCCAATAGCGGCCCCATGCATGTTCTGCCCAAATTGCGCCGGCAATAACTGCAAATGTCCAAAGTGGAAATACGAATGCAACTAATCGGTACGCAAGTTGATCTAGGGTCTCTAAATCAGGCAAACGCTTTGCCCAAGGATTACGACCTCCACGTTTTTCTATGGAATCTAGCCAGAGGTACATTCCCGAAATTACGTTTGCTAGGAAGAAAACACCTCCCGAAATAATCGCAGCAGATACGTGAATAACTAACCAAGTGGACTTAAGCGCAGGAACTAAAGGTGCGCTTGGTCGATATAGAACAGTAATTGCTGTACCTAGAACCAACAATACGAAGATTGAAATTGGAAGACCTAGCCAACGCAAATCATATTTACGAAGAGTTAATAAATAAGTTACGCAAAAAGCAAGTGCACCTGTAATAGAGAACTCATACATATTGCTCCAAGGAACACGTCCTGCAGAAATTCCGCGAGAAACTACTCCACCAAATAGCAATATTGTTCCTAGAATCATCATTGAAGTTGCAATGCGTGCAATTTTTTCTGTCTTCGTGAAATCTAGAGTTTTGGTAAGAAGATTTCCTTCAGCTTTATCTGCACTATCTGGATGACGTAAAGACCATGCGGTTTCGTACGCGTGTGAGAAGAAAGCAATTGTGTAAACGACCATGCTGGAATAAACAAAGTAATTTGAAACATAAGCCCAGTTCTTTGCACTCATGACAACTCCTTAACAATCTTTTCGATCTCTTTTTCAAGCCCAGGTGCTGCATTCTTTGCTAAACCAGCTATCTCAAGTAAGTTGCCATTTCGGCGAATCCATACTCTTCGATGGCGGGTGAATAACGAGGCTAATAATCCTAGAATTGCGAAAATTCCACCAATTAAGGCGATTTGCTTACCTGGATCACGAACGATATTTAAGTTGACCCACGGCACATATCCTTCGAAGGTTAAAGAGCCTTCTTCAAATTTATAAGTTTCGCCAATTTTGAGCGACTTTATTCCTATTTGGACCATCTTGTCCGTATTCAATTTATAAACAGATTGTGGGATTCCATTATCAACTTGAAGGTCTCCAGAGTAGGCACCTAAATAAAGAAGTGGGCTGAGAGCTTCTGGGTAGGTGCTTCGAGCAGGCTTACCCTCAGAAGTTTCCGCAGTTGGGAAAAAGGTGGCAATAAAACCAAGTTGAGGATTTGTGTCAGGGACTTTAATCGCACCGATAGATGTCAGATTGCCATCTTGCGGCAATAAAGGGACTGCACCTTGGAAAACTATTGCACCTTTGGGATTTCTTACAGTTACTAAAGGTGAATAACCATTGGCTTGTAAATAAACCGAAGTGCTTCCGAAATCTAATGGTGAATTAACTTTTATAATTTTTTTAACTGGTTTGGCTGTCGGGCTATCTGCAACTGATACATACAGTGTGTAATCCTCAGGCATATTAGTTGCAGGGTTGTACTTTGCAACAAAATTATCAGCTTTAATAACAAACGGTGAGAGCATCTTGTCAGTAAACAATTTTCCATAAGTTATTGAGTCGTAGTTAGTTGGAATATTAGTGAAGCGTTCGCCTATGTTTACGATTGAATCACCCTTCATTCCAAATAGCGATCCAATGCTTACTCCGGTCAAAATCAATATTAAAGAGAGATGGAAAAGGAGATTTCCAAATTCACGTATGTAACCTTTTTCAGCGCTTATCCATTCGCCTTCTTGGCGTACTCTGAATCGCTTTGAACGTAAATACTTTTCAGCGCTAACTAAATCGCCACTAAAAGCTTGAAAATGTTCCATACGTTCTAGCTTGCTCGGAGCAGCCGGAGGAAGGGCTCGCATCGCTTTCGCATGCTCAAATACGCGCGGAATTACACATCCAATAAGTGAAATAAAGAGCAATATATAAATTGCACTAAACCAAGGCGATCCATATACATCAAACATCCATAATTTATCTAAAAACTTGGCAAGTTCTGGATTGGCTTTGAAGTAATCCTGTACCGGCATCGGGCCACTTGTACGTTGAGGTAACAAAGAGCCAGGTATTGCAGCTAATCCAGTTAATAAAAGTAGGAAAAGTGCGGTTCGCATGCTGGTGAGTTGGCGCCATAAATATCTGGCGCTACCAACAAAACCTAATTCAATTTCACTCATAGCAAAGGCTCAAATCCTGAAATTAAACCTCTTAATGAATTCATAATTGAATCCCAAGTGCCAGTTATTTGCATTGCTCCAATTGCTATTAACAAGACCCCGCCTACGAAAGAAATTTTCTCGCCATTCTTCGCTAGAAACTTTCGCATAGATCGCGATTTATCGAAGAATAATCCGGTGAGAATAAATGGTGTTCCGAGCCCGAAACAATAAGCTGCAGAGAGGATTGAGCCTCGAGTTGCACTTGCGCTCTCAATTGCAAGAGTTTGGACTGCAGCTAATGCTGGACCAATGCATGGTGTCCAACCTAAACCAAATAAGAAACCAAGAATTGGTGCTCCAATTAGCCCACTCTCCGCAATTCGATTTACCTTAAATGTGCGCACTAAATTTAAGCGCCCCATAAAAATTAAACCCATCAAAATTGTAAAAATACCAAGCACTTTGGAGATTATTTTTTGGTTCGCAGATATATTGCTTCCTAGAGTTCCAAACAAAGCACCATAAGTGATGAAAAGTGCAGTAAAACCAAGTACAAAGAGAATGGAGCCAATCAATAATCTGCCCCGGTTCTTAGAAAATCCTGCGGCATATGTTAAATAGCCAGGGACAAGTGGAATTACGCATGGTGAGGCAAAAGAGATGAGTCCGGCAATCGCTGCAATTGGCAGAGCTAAAATTAGATTGCCGGTAAGTAAGTAGTTGGCTAAATCGGTTTTCATTCAGCGTGTAACTTCTCTATTAATTCACTCAACGAAGCCACTGTGATTTCGCCAGAAATTCGCGCTGCAACTCGGCCTTTTGGATCCATCAAAATAGTAGAAGGAATTGCATTTGCACTTAAAGTCTCTCTAAATCCCAATAAGACCGAATCATCAACCAATGTTGGATATGGAAGTTGGAATCTATTTTGGAAAGCACGCGCTGCAACTTCAGAATCGCGAGTTAGGACTCCAACAAAAACAACTCCTTTATATTTGTTGGCAAGTGCCGCCAAAGTTGGTGCTTCTGCACGACATGGTGCACACCATGAAGCCCAAACATTTACGACAACAATTCCCCCGTGCGGAAGTTCAAAGTTCTCACCGTCAAGAGTGGTACCTGAAAATGTTGGCCCCATTTTTCGGTCTTGCGGTTCAATAAATGTCACCGTGCCATTACCTGCGACATAACTCTTGCTAGCAACTTGGGCGCTATTCCCACATGCACTTAATGAAAGTGCAAGAAAGAGAATTGCTGCTATTTTTTTCAAGGTAGTAAATGTCTCGCTGGTTCGGAATATGTAAGTCCAGAAATCATTCCGTCGCTATCAAAATGAATTGAAGTAACAGAAGCTAAAGTGCAAATTCGTTTGCGAGGATCATGGATAAAACGTCGACCTTCAATTGCACTTCTTAAAATCCAAATTGGTAATTGATGAGAAACGACGATTGCATCGCGTCCATTTGCGGCATCTTTGGCATCAAATACTGCAGCCAGCATTCGATTTACTTGCACTACATATGGTTCGCCCCAAGATGGTTTCCATGGATTCCATAATTTTGGCCATGCAGATGGTTGTTTTAATACTCCATCACCGACGCCAAACGGTTTACCTTCGAAAACATTCGCAGCTTCAATTAATCTCTCATCGGTCTTAATTGTTAGACCATGTGCATCAGCCATTGGTTTTGCAGTTTGCTGTGCGCGCTCTAAAGGAGAGGCGTGAACCGCTGCAATATCCAAAGGCTTTGCCCATTCGCCTAGTGTCTTTGCCATCTCTTCGCCACGTTTAGATAGAAACCAACCGCTCTGGCGCCCATAAAGAATCTTGTTGGGATTCTCTACTTCGCCATGACGGACAACATGCACAGAAGTCATGGGTAAAGCATAAAGCGTTTATGGTTAAGGCATGGCCGCCAGAAGCGCTGCGTTCTTTGACCTCGATAACACGATGGTCCGCGGATCGACCCTATATTTCTTAGGTCGCGCGATGTATCAACGCGGTTTCTTCACCAAAACTGATGTTTCAAAATTCGTAGTTGCAAATGTCAGATTCCGCTTAACGGGAACTGAGAAACCAGAAGTTATTGCCAGATTTCAAAAAGCAGCAACCGATTTTATCGGTGGTCACGATGTCAATGAAATCTACACAATCGGGCAATCTGTTTATGATGAATATGTATCTCCTGCTCTTATAAACGGAACTATTGAAATTGCTAAACATCATTTAGCAGAAGGTAATGAAGTTTGGTTGGTAACAGCTGCGCCTGAAGATATGGCAAAGTTAATTGCAGATCGCCTTGGTTTTACGGGAGCTATTGGAACAAAGGTTGCTATTGAAAACGGAAAATATCTGGGCCATCTAAATGGAAAAATTCTTCACGGAGTTGAAAAAGCTAGAGCAGTTAGAGAGCTTGCGGCAGACCGAGGATTTTCTTTAAATAATTGCCATGCTTATTCAGATAGCGCAAGTGACTTTCCCCTATTGCAATCTGTCGGAACTCCACACGCAATTAATCCTGATGCGAGATTACGGATTAAAGCACTTGCTGAAAATTGGGAAATCATAGATTTCCGCCGATTCCGAAAATTAAATCGCTGGCTAGGTCCCACAGTAAGCCGTTTAGTTGCCATTGGAGCTTGGCTGGCGCCGAGGTCGCGAGGAGATAAAAGAAGCGACTAATATAGGCAGGTTATGTATAGAACCTTCGCCGATTATCTGCGCACTCTTGATGACGCTGCGCTCGAGCGTTTGTTCTCACTTCGCCCAGATTTAATTTCACCAACTCCACCTGATTATGCAGCGTTGGCGGTCCGCGCAAATAGTGGCCCGAGCATTGCTCGAGTTCTTGATTCTTTAAATGCATACGAAACCCAAGTACTTGAAGCGCTAATGGTGCTTGAGGAGCCAATAAAAGTTAAAGAGCTAGAGAAAATTACTGATTCATCTGCGCGATTTATATATAAGAAATTTGAAGAATTAGCACTGGTTTATGAAGGCGTAATTCCGACTCAAGTTCGAGAATCAATTGGTGCAGAACCAGCCGGGCTTGGACCACGATCACTAACAAAATTAGATTTAAAGAAATTATCTGAAGCCCCAGATTCTGCAAAGAAGGTAATGGATGCTCTTTGCTGGGGACCACCTCGCGGAAGTGTTGGCGATATTAAAAATCCTGGTCCCGGAATTGCGTGGTTATTAGAAAGACATTTTGTAGTGCCACTAGATCAACGTCATGTGGTTATGCCTGCAGAAGTCGGAATCCATTTACGTGGCGGAAAAGTTCATAAAAATTTAGCTGCAAACGCACCTGAACTTGAAGGCAAGAAATATAACCAAACCGATATTGATCGCTCAGCGATTGCAAATATTTCTAACGTCTTGAGATGGTGTGAAGAGCTACTTAATTTCTGGGGTGAGACCGCACCAACTGCGCTACGTGCCGGAGGTTTAGGAGTTCGTGATCTTAAAGATGTTGCACTTCACCTGGGTATATCTGAAGGTTGCGCGGCATTTGTGGCAGAACTTTGTTATTTATCTGGTTTAGTTGCAATTGATGCCGATGAAACTATTGCGCCAACAAATTCATTTGATATTTGGTTAACGCAAGACTTTGAAACCAAATGGAGAAATTTGGTTTCACTTTGGCTAATTACCTCGCGTGTATCTGGCTTGGTTGGTCGAAGTGAACAGAAATTTAACGCTTTAGGCCCAGAGTTAGATCGAGTAAGCGCTGCAAATATTCGTTCTCGTGTATTAGATGAGTTACGAGCAAATATCGAACTCTCTCCGACTTTAGTCAGTTTTACAGAACGAATGAGATGGTTGGCTCCTCTACGCCGAGGTGCGAATTTACGCGATGAATTAGTTAAATGGACCCTCGAAGAGTGCGAATGGCTGGGAATTACTGGGTTAGGCGCGCTATCAACTTTCGGCGCTGAATTGTTAGAAGGTGATGAAGACTTAGGTGTAAATGCAGCGCTGCCAACTCCTATTGATTACATAACGATTCAAAGCGACCAAACTGCAATTGCGACTGGGCCGCTGCAACATGAATTAGCAGTTGAGATGAGTCAGATGGCTGATATCGAAAGTCGCGGTGCTGCAACTGTTTACAGATTTACCGAAAGCTCAATTCGACGCGGATTAGATCATGGTAAATCAAGCACTGAGATCATCAAATTTTTAACCAAAATTTCTAAAACATCTCTCCCACAACCACTTGAATATCTAATTACAGATTCTGCCCGCAAACATGGTCAACTGCGAGTTGGTGCAATTCATTGTTATTTACGATGCGAAGACCCATCGGTGTTAAGTGAAATTTTGGCCGATAAGAAAATAGATGTTGCGCTTAGACAAATTGCGCCAACTGTATTGGTTTCAGATTTTGATATAGATGAAGTCTTAAGCGTGCTTAGAAATAACGGTTACATGCCGGCTGCAGAGAGTGCGCAAGGAATTCTTTTGACTTCACCTCACAATAAGAGAGTTAAGAATCGACCTAAGCCTCCTCGCATTGTCGGAGAGATTGAACCGCCAACTACGGACGCTATTGCAAGCGCTATTCGCGCGATTAGAGTCGGTGAGCAATCAACTGCTAAACAAACACAACTACGAAACAGTGGCGCCATTCCAAGAACCACTGCAAATGAAACTCTAGATATTTTAAATAAGAATCTAAATCGCACATTGTCGATTGGATATGCAGATAACAATGGTGGTGTATCACATCGCATTATTGACCCTCAGCAGATTTCTAACGGTGTACTTCTTGCGAAAGATCATGGAACAGGCGAGCTACAAACCTTTAAAATCATACGAATTACGGGGGTCGCTCCGCTATGACCGTGGATACTGGCAGAATTACCCCCATGTTGCAGGCACTTGAAGCGTTGGTTCGATGTGAATCTCCATCTGAAGATTTAAATGCTTGCCGCAAAGTTGTAGAGCTCGCAAATGAAATTGCAACAAGAGAACTTGGCTCGCCCGCAGAAATTCTTGAAGTACATGGTCGCCCTGTTTTCTGGTGGGGTGATAAGAATCCAAAAGTAGTTCTCCTCTGCCATTTAGATACAGTCTGGCCAATCGGTTCATTTGAACCAATCTGGCAAATTGATGGAGATGTATTACGTGGTCCAGGAACTTTCGATATGAAAGTTGGATTTATTCAAGCTTTATATGCTCTAAAAGAAATTGAAGGATCTGTAGCGCTTATTGCAACTACCGATGAGGAGATTGGTAGCCACGCTTCACGTGAATTAATTAAAGATGTTTCAAAGAACGCATCTGCAGTTTTAGTTCTTGAAGCATCTTTGGATGGAAAAGTTAAAACCGGCCGTAAGGGCACAGCTATGTATGTAGTCAAAGCTATCGGTTTAGCTTCTCATGCGGGACTTGAACCTGAAAAAGGCGTAAATGCAACTGTTGAGATTGCGGCACAAATTCTTAAATTAAAAGAATTAGAGAGCGCTGAACACGGCACCACTGTTGTTCCCACTCTTCTAAAAGGTGGCACTACTGCTAACACCGTTCCTGCAGATGCAACTCTTGAAATTGATGCACGCTCATTTAGCCAAGGCGATTTAGAACGAGTAGATCATGCAATTAAATCTTTAACTGCCGTAACTCCTGGTGCAAAGCTCCAAGTAACTGGCGGCTTAAATCGCCCTGTTCTTGAACCTGCATCATGTAAAGAGCTCTACGAAATCGCCGAATCTGTTGCAAAATCAATTGGAATGGCACCACTTGGCAGCGCAGAAGTAGGCGGAGCAAGCGATGGCAACTTCGCTGCTGCGGCAGGTGCGCGTGTATTAGATGGACTTGGTGCAATTGGCGGCGGCGCACATGCAGCCAATGAATGGGCCAGCATTAAAGCCATTGAAGAGCGAAAGAATTTCCTTCACGCATTTATCAAGGAGCTACTGAAATGAGTGATGGACCGCTAATTGTTCAGAGCGATAAGACACTGCTACTTGATGTTGATCATCCCAATTCAACTGAATGTCGCCGCGCAATTGCACCATTCGCAGAATTAGAGCGATCTCCAGAGCATATTCATACTTATCGCTTAACTAATTTAGGTTTATGGAATGCTCGAGCAGCTGGGCATGATGCTGAAAATGTAATTGATACTTTAATTAAGTATTCAAGATATGCAGTACCTCACTCTTTATTGCTTGATGTTGCAGAGACGATGTCTCGTTATGGTCGACTTCGCCTTGAATCAAATCCAGTACATGGCTTAGTTTTAATAACCACAGATAGCGCTGTCCTTGAAGAAGTCATCCGCGCAAAGAAAATTGCTCCATTACTTGGTGCGCGCATTGATAAAGAAACGGTTGCAGTTCATCCATCGCAACGTGGCGCAATCAAACAACATTTACTTCGGTTAGGTTGGCCGGCGGAGGATTTTGCAGGTTATGTAGATGGACAAGCCCATCCGATTGAATTAAATCAAGAAGGATGGACAATCCGTCAATATCAAGAACATGCAGCTGAAGGTTTCTGGCACGGCGGTAGCGGTGTTGTTGTTCTCCCTTGCGGTGCTGGAAAAACTATTGTTGGCGCAGCCGCAATGTCTCATGCAAAAGCAACTACTTTGATTTTGGTAACGAACACCGTGGCTGCGCGACAGTGGCGCGACGAACTGTTGCGCCGAACCACGCTAAATGAAGACGAAATTGGCGAATATTCAGGCGCAAAGAAAGAAATTCGCCCAGTAACTATTGCGACTTATCAGGTAATGACCAAGAAGAAGAATGGCGTCTATGCGCACCTTGATCTCTTTGATTCTTACGACTGGGGTTTGATTATTTACGATGAAGTACATCTACTTCCTGCGCCAATTTTCCGCTTCACCGCTGATATTCAATCTCGTCGACGTTTGGGGTTAACTGCGACATTAGTGCGCGAAGACGGCATGGAAGGTGAAGTATTTTCACTAATCGGCCCAAAGCGTTTTGACGTACCTTGGAAAGAAATAGAATCACAAGGTTATATCGCTCCAGCAGAGTGCATTGAGATTCGCGCGACGCTCTCTGAAACTGAGCGATTAGCCTATGCCACCGCAGAGGTTGAAGAGAAGTACCGGATGTGTGCAACCACTGCAACTAAAACAAAAGTTGTGCAGGCTTTAGTTGAGAAACATGCCGAAGACCAAACTTTGGTAATAGGACAATACATTTCACAGCTCGATGAATTGAGTGAAAAACTTGGGGTTCCAGTCATTAAAGGTGAAACACCAGTCAAAGAACGAGAAGAGTTATTTGCGGCTTTTCGTACTGGTGAAATTAAATGTTTAGTAGTTTCTAAAGTTGCAAACTTCTCAGTTGATTTACCTGATGCCACCATCGCAATTCAAGTAAGTGGTGCATTCGGAAGTCGCCAAGAAGAAGCGCAGCGCCTAGGACGCATCTTGCGTCCAAAAGCAGATGGTCGCGGTGCAAGATTTTATTCAGTTGTAAGTCGAGATACCGTCGATCAAGATTTCGCTCAAAATCGACAACGTTTCTTAGCCGAGCAAGGCTATAGCTACCAAATTATTGATGCTGACGATGTTTTTCAAGGAAAGATTTAAACTCTTCTAAATCAATTCGGAAATGTGAAAAATGTTTTCCGTCAATATGAATTACAGGAATTAATTGGCCGTATAGATCTTCTAGCTCTTTGTTATTGTCAATCAAAATCTCATTTATCTCTATATTTAGCTGATCTTTCAATGGCGTTAGCTCGGTCATAACGTTTTCGCATAGGTGGCAGCCTGTACGGCCATAGATAGTGACTACTGACTGCTTCATGAGAATAAGTCTATTTGGTAGGTTTCATGCGTGAAGCGCTGGGGTCTAACTTCGATTATTGCCGCAATTCTTGTGGCCCCATTATTCGCGCCACCAGCAACGGCTCTAGTCAACGAACGTGACTCAACTGTTTGGGGTCATATCTACGCAGGGCAAACAACAGTAACCACATATAACGCGACCACAAATGGTGGTGCACGTTTAGAATCAAAATCTAAGTTTGAAGTTACATTTAATAACTTCCCTGCTTGGGCTCAAATTGAAATGCA
>Ga0075470_10000745_pt1 | contig 10376 bp, 25 predicted proteins | sample DEB19_08_DNA_4_FD_71482 | JGI IMG/M metagenome (GOLD analysis project Ga0075470, IMG submission 71482) | Aqueous microbial communities from the Delaware River and Bay under freshwater to marine salinity gradient to study organic matter... | ecosystem: Environmental > Aquatic > Marine > Coastal ... | reverse complement strand
GCCATATCGTTGTGCGCGCATGATATGTCCACCCCTCCTCGACGTGCGTGCGGATGCACTCGCCGGTGAAGTCGCGCAAGCCACGGTCGCCGCGATCGGACGCGTTCGAGTAATAGACTAAATCCTTGACGTGGATCGATGTCAGTCGTCCCGGCTTTGTCGCGCGTAATTTCTCGCGCACTAAATGCCGGTAATTCTCCTGGAAAGCATCGTCGCCATCGACATTACCCATGTCTCGGCAGGATTCCGAATAGATGTAGAGCGATGAAAACGGCGGCGAGTAGACTGAATAATCGATGCTGTTGCTAGGCAGTCCTGCAACGCCCTCGACGCAATCGCCATGGTAAGCGCTCCACCGCTCACCGTGCGCTTGGTCGAGAACCTTCGTGCTGTTTAAGATAGCCATTGCGGGAGCCTCATCGGTTGAGTGGGTTCGTAATCCTGCAGTACGCCAGATTGACGCGAGGCGCGTTTCATGGCCGCGTTCATCTCTGTTTTCATCGCCCCGTGATCGTCGGTCTTGCGCGTGATAACGTCCCAAATAGAGCGCTCAGTGTCCGCCATGGCGACATGGACTTCAACGGCGCGCGCCTGCCCGAAGCGCCAGCATCGCCGCACCGCTTGGTAATAGCTCTCATAGGAAAACGAAAGGCCCACGAACGCCACGCGCGCGCAATGTTGCCAGTTCAAGCCAAACCCCGCGATCGAAGGCTTAGTAATAATCGCACGCGCCTGACCAGACGAAAACGCAATAAGGCGCTCTTCTTTTTTCTCGGCAGGCATGGAGCCGCGCACTTCCAGCGCGTCAGGAATGCGCGCCGCCAAGGCGTCCGCTTCATAGTCGGTATCGCACCAAATAACCCAAGGCTCGCTAGGCTCGGAGGCGACCAGCCCCGCGATCACATCGGCGCGCGCGTCCTTAGTCAGGCGTTTTTCCTTGTGAATCGAAGTCGCCGACATATCGGGAATGCGGAATAAAAACTCGCCCGAATCAACCGACCTATCCGCCTCGACGACGTGGCGGCGCATATTCAGCGATGGCAGAATGTAACCATCGTCGCTCAACCCTATGTCTGACGGCTTCGCGATGCACCGCGCCCAGCTCGCCACCCAATCCCAAAACGGGCGCACGGCGGATCGCTTCAAGCGATATCGCCCCATTTGCGTTTGATCGGCGAGAAACCAGCGCGAAAGCATTTCCGGGCTTTCCATAACGCCAAGGAAATCCGCGTGCTGACCTAGTTCTGTATGGTCGTTTGGCGCCGGCGTCGCCGTGCAAGCCAGGCGATACGGCATGGCCGCGAACGTCTCGATAAGCGCGCGCGTGGTTTTGCCGGTGAAGCTTTTTAGAATCGAGCTTTCGTCAAGCACGACGCCGCCAAATTGATCGGGGTTGAATTTTGCCAGCCGGTCGTAATTAGTGATATAGGTGCGCGCGCCTTTAATTTCATCTGGTTCGCGCACGGCCTTGGCGTCGAGGTCAAACAATTCGGCTTCGCGTTGATGTTGTTGCGCTACCGCCAACGGCGCCAACATCAAGACAGGCTTGTTCGTTTTCTCGGTTACAGCGCGCGCCCAGTCGAGAGCGGCTAGAGTTTTGCCTAGTCCCGTATCGAGAAACATCGCCGAACATCCGGTGCGCAGCGCAAAGTCAACGCAGTGCGCCTGGTGCGGTTTTAACTTCGGGTGCAGTGCTCTCGGCTCAAAGCCGCGCGCCGCAAACGAGACGCGCTTTTTCTCGATCGACTGGTAATAGGCATCGAGGTTCATGCCCCTTCCCCCAGATACTGCGCCATATTTTGCGCTACGGATTCGGCGCGATCTTCAAGCGCAATCTGAATGGCTGCGTTGACATGCGCGCCGAGCTTTTCGCGGGTTAGGTTTTGCGCTTTGCAAATGACCTCGACGGCAAGCGTTGCGCGTTCGTCGCGCGCGTGTTCGCATACGGCGAGCATAGCCTCCAGCGCTTCGAGCGTGGTCATGCGCCAGCGCGCGGAGATACGATGCGCGGCGCGCGCAATTTGGGCTTGGGTTTCGGTCATTTCCCGGTTTCCTCCGTCTTTCGGTGCTGTTTCTATCGGGCGCCAGCTCATGCGCGCGCTCTCCAATGCACTCCGTCATTCGTTGACTGCATCCACTGACAGCGGTCGCACGTTCGACAGACGTTAACTTCATCGGGGTACGTGTCTATGAAACTTCTCGCCATGTGCCAGTACCTCCATATGTGCGCCCCTACGCCGCACAATACACGCCCAATCAAGCTCATGCGTGGAGACGTATAGTGGACGCCATGTCGATCGATGATGATCGGCCTGCTCATGCGGCGTCCTCATTTTTGCGCGAGCCGAAATCAGGAAACGAGACTTGTTTTGCTTTGCGCGTGGGCTCTGGCGGCGGCGTGTAGCTAACCTCCCCGCTCACCATTGCAAGGCGGGCGCGCAAATACTCGACTTGGTTGACAAGCATCCGCACGGTTTGCAATAGCCCGCGCGCAAAGCCGACAGCGAGGCCAGCGATGCCGCACGCGACAATGAGCGCCGCCAAGACGATTCCGATCATACTCATATGCCCCTACTCCTTATCGTTTCAGCGCCCACATGCACACCACGGTAATTGCGATAAAAGCAACCACTGGAAGCGCTACCTGCCCTACTAGGTCTAGGAGGGTTGCGTGCATTTCCAGGCGCGCGAGGTCGGTGGAGGTCATGGCGTTTGCTCCAGAGATGCCGCCAGCGCCAGCCAGCGTTCGGCGTAAGGCAGCGGGTCATTACGACGGGATACGGCGTCAGCCTCATTGCGAATCTCTTGCGCGATTTGAGCGCGTGTTTCTTGCGGCATGTGCTGTTTGCGCGCCTCGATCCAGCCGGCCACCAATCCAGGCGCGTAAGACCGGCGCCCAAGCGCGTAACGAAAGGCGGCCACGACGATGAACAGGTCATCCGCGTTTTTGGGGGTCATAGCTTGGCCTCGCCGCGTTCAAAGCGTGAGAGCTGAGTCGGTGAAACGCCCAAGCGCTTAGCGCACTCGCGCAAGCCTTCCTCACGGCCTTCGCGCTCCACCCGAAAAGCCTGCCCCTCCCGGTATTGCTCAATCTGTTCTTGCGTGACTTGGCCGCTCGCGGCGCAGAGCCCGCAGCGCAGGAACCCATTGCCTATAGAGGTCACGGCGTAACGGCCCCCGTTGCCGTCGCAGGCTGGGCAGTGCTGTAAAGTCATGCTGCCTCCTCCCCCTCCAAAATCGCGGCGGCGATAGCTTCCGCAACATCACGTCCGTTAAAGAAGGATGCGCCCATAAGAGCGCTCTTGTTGGCGATCTTGGCGCAGCGAGCGCGCTCAACCATGGTGGCGTTACGCCTAGCATCCTCAAGGGCCGTGCGCATATCGCGCACCATTGGCTCCAACGCGCTATTGGCTTTCTCCAGCGCCCCTAGGCGGGAGGCGGCTTTATCCAACAAATCGGCAGTGGCGTGGTCTTGTTCGGGGTCTAAGTTGCCCTCTTCGTAGGCGTAACGTCGAAGTGCTTTTGCGTCTACGCGCAGTCTCTCCACCAGATCGCTCATGCCGCCGCCCCTTCAGTCTTTTTTTTTGCAACGGGCTTGGCCTGCGCGCGTGCGCGCAGCATCTTCATGGCGTGCGCGATTCGCAGGGCGGTATCCTGCCGGGGCGCGAATTTACCTGCCCTTAACCGGCCCCAGGTAGCTCTATGGATGCGCGCCAGGGCCAAAAACTCGGCCACGCGCACGCCCAGGACGGTCAGCTCGGCCTCTATATCCTTGACGTTGACAAAATCAGCCATGCGCGAAAGGTAGCACAAGCGCGCGCAAAGGCAAGCCCGATATTATCCCGCTATAAAACAAGCCTTTGTGCGATTTTTCCACGGCCAGCGTCGATTTTTGTTGCACTTGTGCGCGGCTCATGCGATGAAAGCGGCAGGGAGCGACACATGAACCGGGACGAAATCGACCGCGAGACCGAAGCCTTCCAGGCCCTTGAAGATTTTGAGGGATTCATGGAGCAAGCCATTGAATATGCCTGGGATGCGCGCGGGCTGCGCGGCTGGCTTGAGGGCGACGCGCGCACCAAGGCGACCAAGGAACTGGCCTTCTATCTTACAAGGGTTTTCCTGAGCCGCAGCCAAGGCCGGCTGGGCATGATCCCCAGCGCTTACGGCATCCAGGACGGCGGCCCCGAAGATGGCAAGCTCTTGGATCGCTGGCCAGGGGACCGCAAAACCAAGCATCCAGAATTGACCGCGCTGTCCGCGCGCACGCCGATCGGGAGGGAGCCATGACCAGGACGCTTTCAGAAATCGAAGCCGAAATTTCAGCGCTATCCGAACGGATGGAAGCTGCGCGCGCCGAACGCGCACAAGCGGAAAAAGCCAAAGTACTCGCCGCCCTGCCCCCATGCGAGGGGAAGCTTCTGGATATGCTGGCGGAAAGCATCGTGTATGGCGCTGACGATTTTGCGGAGCATGTATCTGCCCTGATTGGTGAGTGGCAGGTCACTATCGTGGCGGAACGGATCGATGACTGACACGCTCATATCCGGCCCGCGCTCCTGGTTCGAGCGCGCGCGCGATGTAATCAGCGAGGACGTGATAGGCCGCTTCGGCGCGCGCGATCCGTATAATGTGCCTAAAACGCAAGCCACGCTCGCGGCCATGGAAGCAGCGCGCATGGCCGACGCAAAAGCCAAAGCGCACGCCGACGCGATCCAATACGCGCTTATAGGCGATCCTGAATTGCACGCCGACTTCGCGGCGGGTTTGGACATGCTCGCGCGCCTGGCGGAATACAAGCGCCTCGATGCGCGCGCTCTCGGCTGGTTTCATCACGCGACGACGCTTTACTCGCTGCAGGGCATTCTGGAAACCATGGCAGCGGAAGTTCGCGCCGCAACGCAGGAGATTAAGCCGTGAACATCGCGGACTTTCGCAGCCGCCAGCGAGGCTCACTACTTGGATTTGATTTCAGCGACGCCGAGATAAAGGAGGCTATGCGCCGCGTTCGCGCGCGCGAACTGCCACTGCTCGACAAGTACGTGCTCGCTCAACTGAAGCTCTCTTACATGGGCAATATCATCGCCAAGGAAGACAAGCCATGACATTCCGCGCGACTTCCCCCCGCGCGGATAGCGCCGGGGCCGGCCGAGTCGCTCCCGCTTCGGTCCCGGCGCGTTTTTCTTTATCCGATTGGGCGCGCATGTGGTTTGTCGCGTTCTTGATCGTGATGGCGGAGTGTGAATATCGCGCGTATGTGCGGCGCGAGGAACGTAGGAGATTGCGCAAATGAACGTGCTTTGTGCGCTAGCCGCTATCGCGTGGGGCGTCATTGCCATTACGCGCGTTGTCATTAGTCATGGCGAGGGGGCCGAGATCGCCATGTTGCTAAGCCTTACCTTCGCCATTCACGGGAGGCAGTTCAAATGACCGAGCAGATGTTTCGCGATCTCCATGTATTCGCATGGTCCACATTGGCTTTGATGTGCGCGGCGCTCGGCGCGTGGCGCGGTGTCTATCGGCGAGACACCGAAGGCATGGAAAGAGCAATGACCTTGGCGGTCGTGCTTTGGCTTGCGGTTGGGCTTTTGATTGAGAGATCGCCGCAATGACCGTGCGCCATTGGTTCCATCTCGCGAGCATTCCAGTTTGCATCGCCGGCGCTTGCCTTGCTTATGTCGCATGGCCTCCGCTTGCGGTTCCGTGCGTTATCCTTGCGCTGGCGCTTACCGCCGTGCTGATATGGGGGCGGGAGTGAAGCGCACCCGCCTCACCCCTACCGAGCGCGCGGCGATGCTCGCGCGCCAAGGCGGTTGCTGTGTGGACGGCTGTATTGATCCTGTTCTAAAAAAGTCGATGTGCTCGCGTCATTACCAGAGATACTGGAAGTACGGAACGACATCTCTTCCACATCGGGGACAAAGGGCTGTAATCTGCAAAATCGATGGATGTAGCAATCCGCCCAAAAGCCCTTACGTTCCGTTGTGTGAGATGCACTACACAAGAAAAAGACGAAACTCTCCTCTTGGCGAGGCGCTTAGCCCCAATGCTTGCGCGCACTGCGGTGCGCCTCTTAAACAAGGGGATATAAAATACTGCTCTCGTCGATGCGGATGGAAAGCAGCCAGAGGTCAGCCTCTAACGAGAGAGTGCGATTACTGCCGTACTAAATATGATCGCACCACGTCATCTAAATTTTGTAGCGACACGTGTGCCAAGCTTGGCGAAAAAACGAAGCTTCCAAGAAACAAGAGGGGATATCATCATATCGCCAGGGCAAAAAAACACGGCGTGGAGTGGGAGCAAATCAGACCGTATTCGGTTTACGAAAGAGATGGTTGGCTTTGCCAAATATGTCATGAGGAAATTGACCGAGACGCCCCGGCCTATTCTGCTAGGTCGGTTGTTCTGGATCACATCGTGCCCATGGGCGTAGGCGGTCAACACAAGATGTCAAACGTACAGTGCGCGCACTTCGCATGCAATGCAGAAAAGGCGAGAAAAGAAACGCGGTATATCGCCAAGACGCGCCGTATCGCAAATGGTAAAACCCAATACGATAAGCGCGCGTCAAAGGGCGGAACGCGGATCAAATCGCGCGGCTTCGATAAAACGCGCAGCAAGAAAATGGACGGAAGCGTAACAAGGAAAGAACGCTAGATGGCTGACGGAACCGGAACCTCTCTCATGCGCGCGGGCGGCGGCGTGCAAGCTATAGTGCCGCAATCGTTTGAAGAAGCGTGGCGCGTTGCTGGCGCTCTCGCCGCCTCTGGTATGGCGCCGAAGGGGATTGACAGTCAGGAGCAAGTTCTCGCCGTCATCATGGCCGGCGCTGAAATCGGAATGCCGCCATTTCAAGCGCTGCAATCCTTCGCGATCATCAATGGGCGCGTGAGCCTGTGGGGCGACGGCATGCTCGCGGTAGTGCGTAAGCACGGGGTAAAGATCGAGGAGAAGATGGACGGCGAAGGCGACGCAATCGTTGCTGTTTGCACCGTTACACGGCCTGACACTAAGGAAGTTATCACGCGCACGTTCAGTGCGGCGGACGCTAAGAAAGCTGGGCTATGGAACAAGCAAGGCCCTTGGACGCAATACCCCAAGCGCATGCTGCAAATGCGCGCGCGTTCCTGGGCTTTGCGCGACGGCTGCGCCGACTTGTTGCGCGGGCTTAAGATGGCCGAGGAAGTGCAGGACTATCCAGAGGAAGCGCAGGTCGTATCCAGTGAACCCCTGCCCCACATCAAGGGCGCCGAGAAAGACGCGCTGATTGAGGACTTCACCAAGCGTTTGCGCGCCACCACGCTGCCCGAGGACATCGAAGCGATAATGAATGAAGCGCACGAAATTCGCGCGCGGATTTCCGATAACGCATGGTCAGGCTTGGAGCACATCGCCGAGCAAGAAACGCACCGGGTTTGCAATGGCGAACCCCCGCGCCCGCCAGAGCCCTCGCCGTTCGAGGATTTGAAAGCGGCCGGGCTTGCGTGCCTTGATGCGACTGACCCCAAGGTTGCGCTCGCCGCTTGGCAAGCCAAGGCGCGCAGTAAAACCAAGCTCGCGCTTTGCGCGCCGCATGAGCGCGCCGAACTGCGCACGCTGGAAAAAACGCTCGCGGCTGAAATCGGCCCCTCCCCAACGCGCGCACCTCTTGCCGCTAGCCTGGGGGCGGAAAAATGAACGCTCCCCCGCCCCCTGAATTGCTTCGTAAGATGGAGCGACTTGCGAACACGCTTGAGCAAACAAGCGCGCTGATTGATCGAGAGTTAAAGCGACACTCTACAGCTCTCGCTATGGTTTGCGTTTGCGTAGCTTTCGGTCTGGTTATTGGCTTGGCGTTTTTTTACGCAGCGTTGCATCCATGAGCAAGCACCGCCTCCCCTTGCGCAACGCGGACGATCGCAAGCGCGTGTTTGCGTGGCTGGATCGCGCGCCGTTGGGCGAGGGCTGGCGGGTTGAGTTCCTGCCGCCGATACGCAGCACCGATCAAAACCGGCGCCTGTGGGCGTTTCTCGACGATGTGGCCGCGCAAAAATCATGGGAAGGCAAGAAGCGATCAAGCGAAGCGTGGAAGGACTTGTTTACCGCCGCGCTCAAAACGCAAGAGATTGTGCGCGGACTTGAGGGCGGGATTGTGGCGCTCGGCGCGCGCACAAGCGAGATGTCGCCAGAAGAAATGAGCGACCTACTCGCGCTGATCGAAGCCTGGGGCGCGCAAAACGGAATTGTTTTCACGGATCAAGAATCCCCCTCCTCGCCGGGAGGGGGTAGCGCGTTGGAGGCGGCAGAAGGGGCGCCGCCTTCAGCGCGCGAAACTGAGAGTAAGGAATGAGCCTTTCCCCCGACACTCCCGCTGACGCCGCGCTAAAACTGCGCTCTATGGCGATCTGGTGCAAAATCGAGGATGCGCTAGCCAGGCGCGCAAGATGGCGCGCTATCGCCGGCCAAGCGCTTTGCATCACTGGCTGGAAGCCGCCGCGTGCCTATACCAGGGCATACCTTACGATGCGGTCCCGCCTGCCGACGACTTATCCCGCATCACCACGCGCGAGCTGCTTGCGGAACTCGCGCGCCGGGGCGTAACGCATCCGCAATACTCACTCCGTAAAAAGCCAAAGGGTAGCCTATGACATGGGATGTTCCGCAAGTGCCGAATTATTGCTCGCCGAAGGGCGCGGAAACGCTCAAGGAAAAGATCGAGGACTACTGGCGCGAACGCGGCTATCATGTGTGCGTGCAAATCTTGACGGCCGGTTTCCACACGGCCGCACGCGGCTCGCGTTGCGATATTCGATCGGACATGATCAACGGCATTCCGCCGGTGCGGAAATGACCGAGTACGAAGGGCGCACGCCGGGGCCTTGGCGTTTACTCGACGACGATGGCAGCGACGCTCATGGGCGGCTGATTTGGGGGGGCGCTACAAGCGCACGCTGTTCACAAGGATACCCCGTCGCCATTGTGCTCCCTGAGGGCCACGAGGCGGAATTTGAAGCCAACGCGCGATTGATTAGAGACGCCACCACCCTGCTCGCCGAGCGCGACGAGGCGCGGGCGCAACTCTATACGGCCCGCGTGGCGACGGATGTGTTGTGTGTGGGATTCAACGCTACGTGCGCGCAACGCGACGCGCTGGAGGAGACGCTGCGGAAGCTAGAAAAAGCAACAGCGTACCTAATGGACAACTACCTCCAGGACGAAACCGAAGACCGCAACTTGGCTCACAGTGATGACCATTGGGCGGCGCTGAATCTTGTCGCCACTGCATTAGGGGACGCCCGCGCCGCGCTTGAGAAAGCGAGGGGGACATGAGCGTGTACGTCTCTGGCGTGAGCTGCGGCTATTGCGGGCGGCCAATTTCAGGACAGGCCAGCGCGATCGGCAATGCGTTCTTTCACCCCCCATGCACGCAGCCGCCCAAAGCTGAAATTGGCGGATTCACGCGCACGCCTATCGGCTGCATCTGCCCCCCCACGAGCGAGCAGACATGCCAGCGCGCGGATTGCCCAAGGAAAGAAAGCGGAGGCCCGACATGAGCGATCTGGTTGCGCGGCTGCGCGGGCGTTGGCATCGTCGCTCTGGCGCTTTCTGGCAGCGCCGGCGCGTGGCTGGGCGCCCGAGAGTGCGGCGATGACCCCGCGCGCTCCCCTTCGCGTGCTGGACGCGCCGAAAGCCGGGCCATTGGTATTCGGCTCCGTGTGCTCCGGCATGGAGGCCGCTTCGCTTGCGTGGCTTCCTCTAGGATGGCGGTGCGCGTTCGTCTCGGAAATCGACAAAACTCCGTGCGCGCTACTCGCGCAGCGTTTCCCCGAGACGCCAAACTTTGGCGACATGACGCAATTCAAGGAGTGGCCGGATGCAGCTATCGATGTTCTCGTCGGAGGAACACCTTGCCAATCCTTCAGCGTCGCCGGATTGCGCAAGGGGCTCGCTGATCCGCGCGGTTCTCTCATGCTCGTCTTCGGCGCAATTGCTCAGCGTTATCGCCCCCGCTGGATCGTTTGGGAAAACGTACCGGGGGTTTTGTCCGCGGACGGAGGGCGGGCTTTTGGCGCCTTCCTCGGGATGCTGGGCGAACTCGGGTATGGGTTCGCCTACAGAATTCTCGACGCTCAATACTTCGGTCTGGCCCAGCGACGCGCGCGTGTGTTCGCTATCGGATATCTTGGAGACTGGCGCCCACCTGCGGCGGTATTATTTGAGCGCGAAAGCTTGCGCGGGGATTCTCCGCCGCGCCGAAAAGCGGGGGAAAGAACTGCCCCCACAATTGCGGCGCGCACTAGAGGCGGTGGCGGGCTTGGAACAGACGCCGAGTGCGATGGCGCGTTGATTCCAGAATTGAGCTACGCTTTCAGCGTCCACGGCGGCGCCCACGG
>Ga0075470_10000744_pt1 | contig 10380 bp, 9 predicted proteins | sample DEB19_08_DNA_4_FD_71482 | JGI IMG/M metagenome (GOLD analysis project Ga0075470, IMG submission 71482) | Aqueous microbial communities from the Delaware River and Bay under freshwater to marine salinity gradient to study organic matter... | ecosystem: Environmental > Aquatic > Marine > Coastal ... | reverse complement strand
GGTGTCGGGACTTGATCTTTTCTTGAAAATTCTCGTCCAGTTCAAAACTTACAAAGAAGTTCATCCGTGTAAGATACGCATTAATAGTCTTGTTGATAATGGGCAAGTAGTGACTTACGATTTTCTTCTTTATCCCTGTGTCTTTGAGAAGAGTGCCAGCCGCCGAATATAGCGAGAGAGTTTCCGTAGTCTCCATTTTGTTCTTGCTAATATCCGCTTCCACAGATTCGTATTTTTGGAGTTTCTCTTGCTCTGCCGTTTCGTCTGTTCGGTCTTGCTGAATCTTTTGGATCTCTCCTCGCAACTGTCGGATATGCTTTTCAGCAGCAACTTTCGAGGCGACAAGGGAGTTGATTTTCCCTTGTTTTTCTTGTACTCGATCGAGGCACTCTTTTGCACTAGCAATAGCATCTTGGCTCTGTTGGATTTTTTGTTGGATTTCATCCAAGCCTCTTTCCATCTCGGTGATGCGATCTCGCTTGTCACGAATCTCCATTTCTTTGTGCTGAGTGTTTATCCCTTGCCGACAAGACGGGCAGACATCGTTGTTCTCGTAAAACGAAATCTCACCCGTCAACACTCGCACATTGCTCTTTATTTGTGTATGGAGTGTATTTAGTTTTCCAAGTACGGCTTCTTCCTTTTCTTTGCGATTTCCTAGTGTTTTTAGTATTTCTTGTGCTTCCCCGTGAAGTTCGTTGATCTGTCCCGCAAGGAGTTCAATTTCCCCCTCGGCTTCAGTAATCGCCCGCTCCTTGTCTCCGATAAGGGTGTCGCTACGGGCTTTGAGAGTCTCGATGAGTTTGCCCTGCATCTGTATCTTCTCACGGATAATAGACAACCCGTTGTCGATGTCCCGCAGCCGCTCTTTTACGGACCCTTGGCGTTCCTTGAGGAGCAAGTTCATGGTGGAGAAAACCGAAATGTCCAACAGGGACTCCACGATGGTCCGACGATCAGCCGCCACCAGACGCATGAACGGAATATAGTTTGTGGATCCCAGAATAACCACTTGGCAGAACGATTTCTGGTTGAACTTCAGGATTTGTTCTTCCAAAACCTTTTGGTAATCCTTGGCATTGGCACACACATCCACAAGTTTCCCGTCTTTGATGATCTCAAACACCTTCGGGGCAAGACCACGACGGATCTCGTACTTGCTGCCACCGACAGAAAACCACACCTCGACCAGACAATCCCGTTCATTTACCGAATTGACAAGTTGGGGAATATTGATGTTCCGATACGGCTTGCCAAAAAGCACAAAGGTGAGAGCGTCAAGGAGTGTTGTTTTCCCCGAGCCGTTCTCACCTGTAATGAGAGTTGTATTGTGCCGCAACAAGTCCACTTCCGTGAAGTGGTTGCCTGTTGACAGAAAATTACGCCATCTGATCCGCTCAAATGTAATCATAGTGAAATACTACCACAGAGTTCACGAAAGTCAAAATCATTTAAAACAAGTTCCACCATCGTACAGGTATTTAGGGCAGAGGCTCTCCCAGAGTTCGCCGCATTATCCGTATCCAGCCTTCGTAATACCCCAAATTGTTCGCAACATATTCCACAGCCACTCCCTCTGGATCTTCTCCCATTGCGGAAAACCGATACAGTATACCCACCAGTTCTCCGTCTGAATTAAAAATAGGTCCACCAGAATCACCAAACCACGGGCGAGCAAAACACCCGTACATGGGAATGTCTTCTGGATAATCCACAGTGATCCCCGATGTATAGAGGGAATCGCCCACAGTTTCTTTTTTGACTCCGTGTCCAAACCCTACAAGTTTCACTTCTTCATATGTTCGGACGGAGTTCACTCCGTTAGCCATGATTGGTAGTGTTTCGGTGGGAACCTTTTTTGTCAACTTAAGAACCGCAAGATCCCCAACAATGGTCATCCCAAGAAAACCACGGGTGTCCCTTTCTTTTAAGAGAGGGCATATCTCAATCCGTTCTACTTCATATACGCCAAGAGCGAACTGAACACGGGGGATTTTGGTATTGTCCATCTTGCCTTCAATTACACAATGTGATGCGGTAATGGCAACATTTGGATCAATAAGCACGCATGTTCCTATTAGTCCACCATCAGGATTAATAACACGACCAACAAAATCGTAACAGGTGTCATCTTCCTCTGAGAGATAGGAGAATCCACGCAGCAGTTCCACAAGTTTTGGGTCTGGTGGAGAAAGTTCCACCTCCACCACAGAATGGGACTCAGGAACAGACATCCCCTTGTCTACAGCACTGTTACTACACGAAAACAACGACACCACTGCCGTGCCAACACCGAGAAGTGCGGCAAGGCATAACTTTAATTGTAATATATTCATTTTTCTTTGCTGTCTTTCTGTCCTATACCGTATTTCTTGTAAAGAACCATTAGTTTGGCAAACAGTTCCTTCTGCCTCGGCGAACCTGGCATCGCCTTCATGGACGCCTTGAACAGGCGAAACGCCTCCTTGCGGTCTTCCAGAGACATGACCGCCCACGGGTCATCGAATCCCTTGAACCCTTTGGATGCTTCAAGAATATACTGTATAAAGGACTTCATTTATTTCTTGAATGATTTCAGGCTCTTTACAAAGTTTAGTTTTTCAGAATCAGATTTATCCTCGCCTTCTTTCACTTCCCCCCTACCCTTCCAGTTGGCATCCACATAGTTGAAGAACTTTTTCTTCTCTTCAGGACTCATTTCTCCAACGCCAGACTTTCCGAACTTTTCGAGGGCTTGGCGGAAAAAGGCATCATATTCCGCATCCTTCTCTTCGTGTACAGGCTCGCCCATATCCTTTGCGCTCTTCCGGACCTTCTGGTATACGCCAGGATTGGTAGTCACGATATTGATAAGCGACATAAGCATGTTGATAAGGTCGTAACGAATGCCCGCATTCTTTATTGCCTTGTCTGGATCCTTTAGTGCCGTGCGAACACGGGATAGTTTGGCAGGGTCTACCAGACCTGTTTTCAGCAGGGCATTAACCTTTGCGGGGTCTTCCATTGCCTCGGCAAGTTCTTGGGCGGCATATTCAAATTGTTCGTCTAAACTGCCAGCACGATGCTTGCGAAGCATACGGTTTACTTCTTCATTCAGATTCTTGTACATTTCTCTCTTATCCATCGGTGTTCTCCTTTGTTCTTCCATTTCTTGGTCTATTGTTTCTTTTGCTTTTTCCTTTTCCGACTTCTGCCGTAGCAGGTAATTTCTGTATCGTGCCCATGCAGCAGGGTCATCAATCACAATGTAGTTCAGGGTCTTTATCATTACATCGAACAGTTGGTTCCGCAGTTTGGGAGTGACTCCAAATCGTTTGGGGTCTTTCAGCACATTGAACATTTTGTACATAAGGTCTTCGGGAACCAGACCTGCTTTCACCAGTTGTAGCAACCTGTTCAGGTTCTTGATAGAACGGTCTGGATTTGTTTCAGGAGCAGGCTGTTGCTCGTAGGCTTCCTGGAGAAAACCCTCCAGAACCCCCACAAACCGTTCCCGTATACTTACAGGTTCATCTTTTCTTGCCATTTAACCTCTCCATTTAGACAAAATCCCGTAATATGTAGGATTTCACAGACTCAGGCTGTCCACATACAGTTCCCGAATAGTATTCTTTAGTTTTTCCTTGTTTACATCTAACTGAATCTCGTCAATGGCATCATTTATGAGTTCCAGAGTTCCTTTGGAGATGTCCACACGGGACTCCTCCGTGGTTTCCTCCGCATACTCCTCCACAATGGACAGGTTGGCGACTCCGGCGGCAATCAGGCTCTCACAGAGGCCCGTAAAGGCTGTCTCGTTGCGTTTACGAGTCACCACGATACGCAGGTAGGTGTCCCGGTACTTGTCGCACTTCAGCCCGCTGTAGTCCGTCTCGGTGTCGTCGTAGTACAGTTTATGGTACATCTTGTACGGGTTTTCCACGAACTCGATTCCCTGTGTGGCTGTATCAAACACATGGAATCCCTTGTGTTCATGGACATCCGCAAAACTCAGGTCGTACTGCGTTCCCAAATACCACACATTACCCTGTTTATGTCGGCAGTGGAAGTGTCCTGATAGAACCAAGTCAAACTTCTCCAAGATCTTGTCTCCCATGCCCCCGTGGTGCTTTACCCCACGGAGCACCTCGTAGCCGTCAAGTTCCAGGTGTCCCACAAGCACCGGAGACGTCGACGAGTCCAAAGCAAGGATACATGCCTCTTCGTTCTCTTTGTTTATCCACGGCATGAACAGCATCGAACACCCGTCAAACTCCACAGTGGTGGGCTCCTCGTACAGGTGAATATCGTGGTGGAACAACTCCTTCAGGGAGTTCAGGTCATTGGTATTTTTCCAATAGACATCATGGTTTCCCGGAATACAGTGGAGTTTTATCCCCATCTCTTTCATGGGACCGAAAAATCGCCGCTTCACTTGGGAAAGGGTATTGAAATTAACAAACTTACGGCGGTCCAGCAGGTCGCCCATATGGATGACCGTATCGATTCCGTGTTCCTTCAGGTACGGAAAGAATATCTGGTCAAAGAACTTAAAGGAGTATTCAAGAAACAGGGGCGAGTCGTTCCGCACCCCGAAATGGGTGTCAGAGATTACCGCTATCTTCATCATCATTCTCCATTAGTTTTTCCAAACCTTTGGGCTTCTTTTTGGCCTTGGGTTTTCGCTTTTTGCCCCGTTTGGAATCACGCTCCACTTCACGGGTAAAGTTGTCTATATCATTATCGGAGAGATCGAATGTTTTGGCCGCAGGATCTTTGTAGTCAAAGGGAAGATCCTCGATGCCCTTCAGTTGAAAATTAAGTTTACCTATTCCCGCATCACCCACCTTGTCTCGAACCAGTTTGTACTTGATAAAGGACTGCTTCTTTTCCCGTTGGATACGGCGGAGAAACGCAAAGTAGATGATCTGCGTGAAATATGAAAAAGGATTCTTGCTCTTTTCGGGATCAAAGTTCGCAGCATACACCACACAGTTCTCTATGCCATCACATATCATCTCATCCCGATACGGGTAATGGGCAAAATTAGGTTTGGAAGACAACTGCTCTGCGATCTTTACGAAACACTCACCGATATACGGGGTCACAGGGGGTGTGGGTTCTCCCACCGCTTCCGCATCGTATATTGCCTTTTTCCATGCCTTGATTTCTTCGAAAAACTTGTCATTGTCGATGTAGTGTTCACGCTTTTGTTTGCCTTTACTCAAAACCTGTACTCCTTTGGTGTATCGTGCCGTATGTACGAACAGTATGCCCCATAGGTTCCACGGGGTCAACAAGAATCCCCATAGAATCTTTTTCTATTTTAGCACCTTCTCCCGTGTGCCCCCGCACGTGCGAGCCTAACTAGTGTGTCCAGTTTCAATGAACACTCCTGGGCACTAATAGGGGTCATTTAGGGAAACCGAAACGACCATGCCAGCCGTTGGACGGAGGCTCGTCGTCTTTGTCTTTCTTGGGCTTTCGTCCTTTGGGAGCCTGACCTTTGGGTGGAGGCTTGGGTTGGTCGCCCTCGTCATCATCATCGTCCCCGTCTTCATCTTCGGGAAGTTCCTCTCCCCAAACCCCATCAAACATAGGAAGATTAAAAAGAATATTCATAAACACATCGGGTGGTATGGACATCGTAATGGTAATTGCTCCCTGATTACCTGCTCCTGGCGGTGGCCCCCACATTTGGGGCTTCTGTCCAGTCATTTTATTAAGCATATCGTTGAGGATTTGGTCCTGTGGATTAGGCTTGGGGTTCGCACCCTCGCCCATGCGCATGAGGCGTGCGAGCAGGGGGTCTATGGGAGGCTTTTCAACCTTTTCTATATCGTCCATAATCTTATTGAGTTCAGAATCCGGCAGGGACTTCAGGACTTCCGCATTAATGTCCTGACGATCGAGTTCGTGCTTGTACCGCTGAACCACTTCAGGGGTGGGAGTATTGCTAAAGAGTATGGAATCGTTGGGTATTTCGCATCGGGTTTCAACCGCAAACTCCATCCAGTCTCGGAGCACGCAGATATTTTTGCGTATTTCTCCTGAATGTGGGTCAATAATGGAAGATTTATTGATTTGTAGTGGTCTTTCCAGACCTGTATGGCCCCGTTTAGCAGAAACCCGTTTACCGATGATCTCTTCTCCGCTACGCAATTTTAACAGAATGTGTTCGCTTTTTTCTTTAGTCATGGTACTCCTGCTTACAGGTCAATGCGGACCATACGGTAGTTGAACTTCTCTTGTATGTATAGGTTCACCCGTTCGGTCAGATGCTTGAAGGTATGATTGCGGTGGGACTTCAGGCACAAGTCGTCCCCAATATCAAAAAGGCGGGCATGGGTCTTATGTTCGGATTTCCGTAATTGCCTGCCGATGGACTGTAGCACCCGTATGCGGGACTTGGACGGTGAGGCAAATACGATGTTGTGTAGCCTGCGGATAGAAATGCCTGTGGAGAATGTGCCGTACGATGCCACGATTACGGCATTTTCGTTGGCTTCGGCCAGACGACGAACCTCTTCCCTTGTATCGGCTTCCGTGGCTCCGTACACAAGAAAAACTTGGTGTTTTCCCCCAGAAAGTTCTTCTATAAGCCTGTGTAGTTCCTTGCCGTGTTCAATAAACTGGAACAGCACAAGGGTGTTTCCCCCGAGCCGTGTTGCCATCTCCCCGATAAAGCGATTTCGTCTGGGGTGCTGACTCAACCATTTGATTTCGTCCGCATACCGCATACCTTTGGTCGCACGCCGCTCGCTCTCAGGGTATTTCAGGGTGATACATTCGATCTCCAAATCGGACAGGAGATTCTTGTCGATAAGGTCTTTGGTGCTTGTGACTTTTATTACCTTGCCGAACAGCCCCTCGATAATCAGGCGATGGGTCTGCGTGCCGTCAAGCGTTCCCGTGGTTCCAATGCGGTAGTGGGCACCCTTGGCCTTTTCCATGATAGAGGTAAGGCTTTTGGCTTTGAACAAGTGGCACTCGTCCCCGAAGATCGCAAAGAAATCCTTGTAGTATTCGGGCTTCATGCGGAAAATGGATTGCCATGTGGATATGACCACACGGGCACGGGTGTGTTTGTCTTGGCCCGAGAAAATGGCTTGGCAATGCCGGTCCACATCCCAACCGTTTGTTCGGGAATAGTCCTTGAAATCAGAAACCATTTGGTTCACTAGACCTACTGTGGGAACGATCAGGAGAATCCGTTTGGACTGGTCGTCTCCTACACGATCAAGCAAATACCGTATTGTGGAGTAGATCACAAGAGACTTGCCGCTGGCTGTGGGTGACAGGAGCAGGCATCGTTGCTCATTGATGGCCGAGCATATCGCATCAATCTGGTGTTCGTGTGGGGTGATAGGCTTGCCTGCTGCCGTGAGTTCCAAGGATTGGAGATATTGGATTACTTCTTCACGGGTGGCCCAATGTGCGTTTTCAGTAATACGGCAGAGGTTTAGGGGATAGCCACGGTCTTGGGCGAACTTAGACAGGTAATCCGTCAACCCCACATACAGGCGACGGTCTGTCGTATTGAATAGGCGTATATTGCCGTCCCAAATCTTGTTTCGGTATGCGGGCATGAACTGATAGCCGGGCACCTTGAAGGTAAAGAAATCCGAGATCTCTTGTGCCACTCCACGGTCGCATTCAATTCGGGTATAGACCGCATCAATTTGGGTTGCTGTAATTTCATTCATTCCATCCGTATCTATGGATAGAAAATCATCGGAAATCTCAGATTCTTCCCAATGATGAAGGCTCATTTACACACCACCCAAGAACTTTTTCCAGTCAATGGCATTGCGAATAAGCCAGCCTCGATTGGCTATGCCCTTCACCACGGCTTCCAAGTAGTCCACACGCTCTTCTTGTAATTGGATACGGCTCCGTAGACGAATAATGTCCTTGTCCGAATCCAGGTACATGTCTATATCATTGCGAAGAACCTTTAGTTGGAACGGTTCCCAACCCCGTTCTTTCAGGGAGTCTTCGTCCATTTTGCCTGTATAGTATTCGTGCTTGACTCGGGACAGTTCTCCCAAATCATTTCGCAGTTTCTTCAGGGACAGTTTTTCGGAATACAGGTACTTCAGATACTTGTTGTGGAGTTGGGGAATCCGAAGGGATTCCATATCCAATTGCGTATCGTCCATCGCAAGGTCTTTTTCAATTTCGTTTTGTAGTTCTTCAAAAGTCATTAGGAAAGTATACCACGGGGCAGAAGAAAGTCAAACGGACAAGGGTATTTAGGGGCAAAAAGAAAGCGGGGAGGATTTCTCCTCCCCGCCTGCGATCACCTTGAATCTACTTTTCTTTATCTTTCAGGAATCACATTCCTGCGGCTGTTACGCCGTGGAGGTTGGAAACCGCAAAGATACGATAATAAGTGTTGGAACGAGCCTGAACACCGAGATCGTAGTTCAGAACTGAGTTTCCACTTGTGGCAAATGGATTTGCTGCGATTCCGTAACGAGTCTTGAAGCCGATCTTTGGCTGGAAGGTCGTTGGGTCGATAGCACGAACCATCTGTAGTGGGACGTATGGGCAGTAGAAGAAGCCTGCGTCGTATTGCGAGGTTCCCTTGTAGCCTACAACCACGAAGTCAGTTCCTGCTGGAGCATAAGGATCAATATAGACCTTGAAGCGACCGATAGTACCAACGAAGGTATTGCCTGTGTCGTCAATGTCCTTGCCAAACGCACCGCTTTGATTTGCTTCGAGCAGACCACTCATGGAGAGGGCTGAAGCAACATCGCTGGAGCAGATGATGATATTGCCCTTACCACGACGGGTTTCCTTGGCAATCTGATTTGCTTCACGCTCGATCTGGAACATCAGGCCACGGAAGCGTTCCGCTGCCCAACGACCATCGGAGTCGAACTGAACATCGAAGACGCCTGCTGGAGAAACATTGAAACCGGTGGTGTTGCAACCGAGTTTAGCAACCTGATAGATTGTACGAACAACTTCACGATTGATTTCGGCAAGAACTTCGTTCGTGAGGATGTTTGCGAGTTCGGTTTCAACATCAAGACCATGAACAGCCTTGAGGTCTTGTGCGATTTCAGCAGAGTAGGATGCTTGGAGCGCACGGGAACGAGCAATCACCGAGGTACGCTCGATGGAGAAGCCCATTTCGTTGAAACCTTGGTTTGTGTACAGACCCGCTTCGCCGACTTGAGTGGACATTCCAACGCCTGAGTAAGCAGAAGTACCGCTTACGCCGTTTGGATGACCAGAACCACTCATATCTAGCAGTGTGGCAAGGGTGGCTTCTGCGGTGGCTCTGGCATAAGAACCATTAGGGTCGAATGGTTGTGTATACGCAGCGCCAACAGTACCTGCCGTTTGACCAGGACCAGTACCTGAGTAGAAAGAATCTGCTGCGGTAAGACCGAGGGCTTCAGAGTTTGTCTTTCCTACGCTGACGCTTCCACCGTTGCTGCTGGCATAACGAGCCTTCATACAGAAGATGAGGCCAGTTGGTGCGGTCATAGGCTGAACACCGCATACATCGTATGCGATCAGGTTTGGCATGGCACGCCGAACAAGAGAAATCATCACTGGGTCGAATGACTGTAGCGAAGAGTTTCCTGTTTGTGCGAGATTTGCGAGTCCTGCGCCGAGGGCGTTTACTGGTGCTGCTTCGTTGATTGCCTGTTGTTGGTTCTCAAGAAGCAGAGCCGTGACGCTCTTGCGGTATGGATCGGTAATTGCACCAAGTTCTGGATGCTCAAGAATTGGCTTCCACTTCTTCAGTGCTCTTTCTGTTTGTAGTGCGGTCGTTTCCATCTTTCTATCTCCTTTGAAATCTGTAGATTCTTGGTTATGTAGTAATTTGGTGATTTCTACTTACTTGATTTTACGGGTCATGGCATTGATATAAGCAGCAATGCCTGGTTCTGTTTCTTCGGTAAGGGTGTCGGTTTCTCCGGCTTCTTCGATCTGAACGGAGGAAACAACAGGACGCTCGGAAGAGGTCTTGGTGTAGTTTTCTTTCAGGACGCCAATCTTGGCCTTGAACTCGTCATTGGTGTCATAGTCCATGTTTTCAGCAAGATTGCGGAGTTTTTCGATTTGGCTATCGGAAAGTCCTTCGGTTGCTTCGGCAAAGATTTCGGCTCTTTGGTAAGCAGAGAGTTGTTCAGTCAAATTCAAATTCTTTTGCATTTGGTGATTGAGTTCTTCTGTAACCTTAGCAAGATTTACTGCTGTTTCGTCCAAAAGATCTATTTCACCTTCAGGAACGGCAATATTGTGTTCCATGAACAGGCCACGAAGACCCGTAATGAATGACTCGGCAATTTCGGTACGAATGCCGTTCTCGACAGCGAGTTTGTTCTCTTCGAGCCATTCAGAAACAATGTAGTTCAGATAAGAGTCAACCTTTTC
>Ga0075470_10000741_pt1 | contig 10411 bp, 5 predicted proteins | sample DEB19_08_DNA_4_FD_71482 | JGI IMG/M metagenome (GOLD analysis project Ga0075470, IMG submission 71482) | Aqueous microbial communities from the Delaware River and Bay under freshwater to marine salinity gradient to study organic matter... | ecosystem: Environmental > Aquatic > Marine > Coastal ... | reverse complement strand
CACGAGTCCAGATCCTGAACCTCCTGCCAATCCAAAATTAGAGGTCAGACCCGATGTAGCACCAGGATCGTCGGTATTTCCTGCCGAGGCTATAAAGATCAGGCGATCGTCCAGATGAAACTGAGAAGAGTTCACTACAACCTTGGAGCCATCAAAGAAGATGTCGCCAGAGAATCGGTGATCTCCGGCTATGGTGTATGGAAGTGAGTTTGTCGCAGAAACGCTACGAAGCCTCCATACACCGTCTCCCCGACTTCCTGTAGCGGCGACGGCAACCAAATCATTCGCAGACACATAGGCGGTTCCGCCATTTTCTGTAAATGCCGTGGAGGGTTGAAGAGAAGCAAAATCTACCCGAACCCCCTGAGTCATGCCCTCAAAATTTGCGCTGGTTCCTGCTTCTCCGTCCACAAAACCACTTGCTGAAGACGATAACGCAATAAGATTCAATCCGTATCCAAAAGTTCCACCAGTAACGGGCAAGTTTAGGCGAATATTTTCCACACCACCTTCTCTGGAATGAACAATACCACCCCTCGCCTGGAGGTCGTATATCCTTATCTGGTTTACAACAGTGATGGTTTCATTTACTCTGCCGTACAGAGTGGCAAAAGTATCACTGAGTGATACGGTAGAGATTGGAGAATGTAATGGTGAACTCATTTGCCGTCTCCGATACTATCTGTTGTTGTTCGTAGTTTTGCTATTTCCTGTGCCATTTCTGCTACGCATTTTTCTAGAGTATCTATGCGTTTTTCTAAATCTTTTTTCTGGTTCTTCTCTTGTAAAAACTGGGAATACATGGCCCGATCGCCTCTCACATAGATTCTGTCTGGTTCTATTCTCATTATCTCACCGCCGAAATTACGCTTAGATTTCTGATCCTTGGAGTATTGGGAGAGTCTTCTTCCGAATCCAACACTATTATTTTGACAGAGAACGAAACAATGTTCTTTTGGTTTGCTGTTCCGTCATATTCATAAGAAAACTCTCTAAATTGTTGTCTAGCAGTGTTCTCTTGTCCAGAAATTTTAGACATCTCGATATAGGGTTGATTGTCAAAATCTGTATCACCTTCAAACAATACTTTTGCGTACACTGAAACTGATAGATTTCCTGGAAGTTTTGCTTCAAATGTGGCTTTTATTATATTTGCTCCTAAATCCACATCTGTTCTTCTGGTAATATATTTCATGGCAGACCCACCAGATCCAGCAAAGTTTTTTGTTTCTTGGGCTGTTGAAAATCCAGTAATACGGGATATTCTATTTTTGACATACAACACACCGAGTTTTCTCATGTCCACTATGGGAGATATATCTTCTCTTTGTGTAGAAACTCTCACCTGTAGTGTATTTCTTGACCCAATTTCTCCTGACAAAACCGTATCTGTGTTTGTTTGAATTGAGCCAGCCAATCCAGTATTTGCTGATATAGAATCGTCAGGAATTCCTTTATTTATCTGATTTGTTCCAGTTTTTTTATTATACAAGCGTGATTCTAAACTGTAAATCACTTGTCCACTTGTTGTTACAGAATTGTTGTTTGCTAAGAACAACACATCAAACGATTCACCGTCTGATATAGTGGTATTGGGTAAAGAAGAATCCAAGTCCGATGGAGTCCAGAATTTAGAAAGACTCGTTGTTGATGATACAGTTTGGAATTGTTTTCTGCGAATAGAGAAACGAAGTGTTTTGTTTCTTTCAGGAACAGGAATTGCCGAACCACTTCCGATATAAACACCCGCACCAGAAATTGGCCTTGCCAAAACATTCGTGAGAGGAGATGCTCCACTGTCTATTCTAGAAGAACCGTTTTTGGAAAGATGTATTTTGTAATTAGAAGAATTTGTTCTTACAATCAAAGCATATTGTCCAGGAGACAGATAGACAGGAGCAAGGAAGGTGAACAGATTGTCTGTGTTTTCGGTTACTTGGGATGCGTTTAGATATACTTTAGAATTTCTCACAATATTAAATTTATCTACACCATTTTTGTAGAATTTTCTAATTTCTACAGATATGGGAGATGATGTGTCTTTTTCTGAAATGTAGAGGCTCAAATCTTTGAGTATTATTCCCTCTGGGTGCTGACTTTCATCCACAATAAATGTTTGAATCAACCCGTTGTTTATAGAAGAATTAACATATAGAGTTTTTTGATTGTCCAAGAAAACATCTGATCTTCCTATTGCTAGTTTTTCTAGATCAATAGTTTTGTCTTTTCTTCCAACCCTGTTCTTCCAATCTCCTCCCACATTTTCATATATTGCTGAAGCAAAAGACCGATTTGATACTGTGCCGTTTTCCATAACCTTAATCGCTTTGTTCCCTGAGAGGTATGATCCACCAGGAATTCTTAAGCGAAACTCCAAATATCCATTTCCGTCTGAAGACAGAGATGTCAGGGAACTGCCCGACACACTTGCTATTCTTGAAGCAGATACGGGAGATTCCATGTCATCGAAATAAACAGAAAAGGATGAATTGGGTTTGAGTCCGTATGCTCGGAGTATGACATAATCTTCAGGGCAGAAAAAGTTCAAAGAACTATCACAGTATCTACCGTTTTTTGTGTCCGTTATTGAAAAACCACCAGAACTGAGATCATTTCTTGATTGGCTGAAAAGATTTTCTTGATCTATGTTTCTACGAAATCTTGACGGAGACTGATTACTGACGGCATCTGAGAAGTTTTTTGCTGCTGCTCTGTCTTTTTCTGAATAACCAGTTTGAATAAATTTGTCACCAAACCATAGAGACTTCCAGAATCCCCATTGGGTTCCAAATCCTTTATTTCTTCCATTGGTTTGTACAGCACTCCCACCGGCATCCCATGCGTCATTTTTCCCTCGCTGATTGTTCCGAACAACAGGTTTGGTATTCTGATCTATCCATAGATTGTATGGGCGATCTATAGACAAATACCCTTGCCAATTCACGGCTCCGAAAGAATTAACAGAAACTTCTTCTGTCGCCTGAACATTGCTCACAAGAGTGACGCCAGCATTTTTTATTTCTGGTGCCATAGTATAATAATCAGAAATTTTTTCTATATTCCTGAAATCTTCCTCATTTTCCCAAGAAAGTGGGACAAACGATTGGAACTTTGTCGTGAATGGAGATCTTAATTCTCTACTTGAAAAGTCTATGGAGCAATTGTATTCGTCGTTTGCCACATCACCCACATAATGTCCACCAAAATCATCCACTATCATCCCTGTAAGGAACTCACCTTGACCGTTTGCTCCTTGGGATTTAATCTTGGTTTCCATGGTTTTCAGGGAAAGTGCCATTTCCAAATCACGAACACGATTTTGTAGATCGTTTGTTTCAGATAGCCCTATGCTTCTCATCGGAGTCATTCTTATGGTATAGTCTTCCGCAGAATTTGCTATTCCTGGAATTGACACCTCTGCTAGCACAAGTCCGTTTGTTGGATATTCACTAGGAACAGGATCTTCTGAAGGAACTCCAGGAATTATCCCACAAGTTCCGTCTTGTTGTACCACCAAAAGATCAGTTCTCGGCATCTTAAACACATAGGCTGCCTCTATAGCCGCAGATGCGTCGGGAGATGGGAAATATCGTCCACGGAGTATGGATGATTTGTTCAAGCCATTTTCGATATATCCTTCTTCTGTTCTAAACATACGATAATCGATACAATCGGAAAGAGATAGAACCTCTCCACTTGCTTTGTCTAAAAAGTTTGGTATTTGGTTATATCCCAAAGTTATTTGGTTTCCATTTAGGTCTAACCCGTGGAATCCAGGTATTGAGTCGCCTTTTTGGTCAAATCCATAAGAGTTTACGGTGATAGGACCATAGAAACCAGGAGCAATAGGTTGATGCTCAAAATATCTGAACACAACATTGATTTCTACTGTTTGTGTGTCTGGTGCTTTTTTAGATGGATCTAGGGTTATACTTCCATGATCGTATCTGTCGTTCTTCTGCCCATTATCGAATATGAAATCGTCCAGAGAGTAATCAGTAAATCCACTTATAGTCACAGATCTGACTTCATACACATCAGAAAACCCTAAACTTATTGTAGGATTTGTGCTGAGATCTTGGGTGTACACACCACGAACTTCTCTGAGTATTTTCTTTCTGTGTGGTTCCGGATCTAATCCCACTACAGTTGATTTTTCGGGGAACCTAACTTTGGCAATCAGATATGCTTTTCCTGCTGTTGGGTATGTGTTCGGTCCAGAAGAGGGCAACTTAAGAACTGCTTGATTTTGCCCTACCATTTCAATATACGGAGTGGTTCCGGTTTGGTTTAGTGGTATGTTTTTGCCGTTTATTACTACAGTGAATAAAGAGGGGTTTCCGATGTCACTAGAATTATCGTTGAATACACCACCAGGAACATCCATTGTGAAATTTACGGAATTTCCGATGATGTCTCCTACAAAATCACGAGTTATCATATAATCGTTGTCTGTCACATTTGTGATGTTGTTTCCCCGAGGAATTTTGTATACCAATCTTCTTTTTCCGTTTGGCACAGTGTCAGAACAAGTAAGAATACGGTTGCTGTAGATGGAGAATACCGTCTGCCCTTCTAGGGAGATAGTACATGCTTCCGCAAACAAACTATCACTTGATATGCTCGCAACATATGACTGTAATTCATTATAGTATAGTCTATACGAATTATTGTCTTCTTTGGAAATGTCTAAAACAGTCAAGCAACCAATTTTTATCCCATCACAGTTTACTATTTCTAGGCGAATGGCCTCATCAGAAAACAGTTTTTGGATTTTTCCACTGCCAAAATAATTGGTATTGACTGCGGAATAATTATCACCAGAAACTCCGCCAAACAGAGGAGATTCTGTCGTTGCTCTCACTAGAATAGCATCAGAAAGACATTGCTCATCGAATCTTTCGTTATATAATCTGCGTTCGTTGGAGATTTTTGGAATTGGTATTTTTTGTGGTTCTACTATTTGAATATTTACAGAATTACTCACAACTTCCAAATCCCCCACAATAAGACTAGAAGTCACTCCTGCGGAAGATACCACATCTCCGATATTTGTTTGTACTATGTCTATAACTGGACTTCTTATTAAGATATCAGGATCATTACAATCATTAAAACCATCAGACCCTAAGCCTATTTTATTTTCTATATCGATTTGTACAGTATTTCCACCATAACATCCTATTAGTTCGACAAATAATTCATCTGGTGCTACTTTATCTTCGTCTACCCCACCGCCGCCACCACCGCCGCCACCGCCGCCACCGCCGCCACCCATGCCACCACCGCCGCCGCCATTCGAATCATCGGGTAATGTTCGTAGAGAAGGCAGTATTTGTAGCCTATCACCGCCCGGAGCGGCGTAATTATAATATCCAGCAGAAGGATCATACAGAGTCGGGTCTTGTTCGGTTGTAACAAATTTTGTGGTCAGAACTAAACCAACTTTATGAGATTGTTCTCCTGGCGTAAAATCTCTGTAAAAAACCTTTCCTCCAGGAACAAGAATTTTATTAGACAATCCCAAATAAATTGGTTCATCACTGACCACAAAATATCCATCTTTGTAGAAAATTCCACTGCCAAGACTCGCTAGCAGGGCATCACCGTAGTGAGAAATTCCCCCATAAAATTCTAAACGGAATTGTACTGTCGTTTGTTCCAGTGTTGTTTCATCGATGACTATTCCTGTTATGGTGCTCCCCTCCGAAGTAGAAACAGCATCACTCAAAGAAACTCCAGAGTTCTCTGTAAAGAAAATAACATCCAAATCCTCGTAAGATCGCTCTTCCACGCTAAGAACTTTTAATCTAGCGACTGTGGAACCAGTTCCAAATACTACACTTTTCCCCTTCAAGAAATCAGGACTTACTACTTGCCCCCCGCTCAAGACTTCATCAAATTTCAAAAACTTAACATTTGCTATCTGTACTTCTCCACCAGATACTATGGGAGAAGTCAACACTTTGTCGCCAAGTGCTGCTATTTGATTTTGTAAAATACTCTGTATTTGGGTAAGTTCACGAGCCTGAACTGCCCGACCAGGACGGAAAAGAATCTTAGAATAGTTCTTTTTGGGGTCGAAGTCATCGAAGTATGGGGGATTATTGATTATTCCTAATTGCTCTGCCATCGATTACCTCAAATCTTGATTAGGACGGAAACCCGTTCGGTCTGTACCCGGTCTCTAGTCTTGGGTTCCGTATTTTCTATGTATACAAGTTCGCCTGAGAAAGGCTCGAATGCCGGAGGATCTACACTGACTATTTGGAAGGTAGTAGAAGAAGTGGCGTCTGGTTTCGATATTTCCAATTGCTTGCCTATTACGGAAGAACTTGTAATGTGATCCACCCCCACCACCGAAGTGAGTTCAATGCTGTACTTCTCTCCTGCCGACAGGCTAGGTTTTACAGAGAAGATTCTGGCAGAGAACTTGGTTTTGTCTACCCCTGTCACCCCATTAAGATAAGCATACCCGTGTTGATAATCTTTTGAGTTTACACTCGCACCAGTCACCCCAACCGTTGTGGTGAGTTTATACACCTGATTGGTGGCGTTCGCCGTCAAGTATGGAGTCGAAGAAAGAACATAACCGATGTTTGGAACAAGTCGAACAAATTGAGATCCTGCTCCAGTATGAGAATATAGAGAAATCCGCTCTCCGGTGACATCACCAAAAGTTGCCTGTAGATTTCCATTCAAGTTTTTTACAAGTAGAATCAAATCGTCCCCACTAAATCGCAATTTTCTTATCTCTCCAACCGATTTAGAAGATTCTCCGAAAATATAGTTTCCTTCGGTCAAGACCGGAGACATTCCTGTTAGCCCATCAGAACGGACAAATACTTCATGGAATCGGGGATTTTCAGTTCCTGCCAAGAGGTTGCTGTTCCACAGCCTTGGGTTTTTCAGAATCCCTATCTGACGGAACTCTCCGTCAGCCAAACGCAGGGTTTCCGCAGTTTCTCCACCATTAATGTCCACACATATCTGAACATAGGTGGGGTTTAGTTCCGCCACCGCATTTCCACCATGACCAAACCAAGGCGATATGTTTGCGTGTGCCTGAAAGTCGGAAAGAGTGCCTGCTGGATCTGGACCACTCACACCAGCGGTGGTGTAATTCCTGCCGTTGTTTGTCACCACATACTTCCATATGCCAAACGGAGATCCCTTCTCTGTTAGTTTCAAATACCCTGCGGCTCCGGTTCCGTCCCCTATGATGTCCACGGTGGGTGCTATTTGGTATTCATTTCCTATTACTACTGCGTTTTGTAGTGGTTCAGAAAACTTCACTATTTTAAAACTGTTATCATAACTTGTTATTTTTCTATATGTTCCCGCAGCAGGTCCACTGGTAAGCAGTATTGTATATCCGTTATATGCGTTGCCGCTGTCTGCTAGAGTAGGTCCACTAATCCAAATTCCGGTAGCCCCCACACTTGAGTTCTGTGCTACCACATAATCTGTTTTGGCCTTTGAGGTTCCGTATGTGTCTCGGGCAGATGAAACCGATATGCTTAGTGCTGTTCCTGAAAGACCCGCTTCAGGAGAAATGAAAACACTATCCACAGTACCAGGAACAGCATTCTGTTCCACATCGTACTGTAGTATTCTTTCGTTATAGGCATAGTTTCCACCGGGTCTGGATACGGGGATGTAGTTTGTCTCTTCCGTGAATGCGGTCACCAACCGAAGGTCAAAATCGGGAACCGTATACATGTATTTCCAAGAGTAACCGTCAGAATACGACACAATCTCATCGGTATTCTTGTGTGTGGGTTTTACTGTGGATGGAGGGACTGCGGTACTAGAGGACAGACTGTCAGCATTTGTTCCGTTCTCGATACACTTGTAGACATTGCCTTCGTCGGTATACACATAGAATGGATAGCCCTCTTGAAAAATCACAGTATTGGAAGAGTACTTGCCGTACTGTCCAGCAAATCGCCAAGAGAACAGGGGAAGCATCAGACGAACATCATTTACACCCACACGCTTGGCAAAAAACGCATTCCGATAGTTTTCATTGAAACCTACCACCGTATCTGTGGGATACGGAACCGTTTCTCCTCCTATCAACACACCATCTTCAGCATTCCACGGAAAACTGTGACCAAGAATAACAAAATAAGACTCATCTGGGTCAGACAACCGCTCGTAGAGGGAAGTTGCTATTCCCCTCCTTATGACTTCCCGTGTGGATTCTTCCAGTGCTTGTATGCTTATTGCCATCCTATTACCCTCTTTGTTGTTATTATTTAGGCAGAATCAACCACAGTAATATCATCGGCGGTGTCTACCACTACTTTTCCAGATGATGCTGATACGGCATAAGAATATTTTTCATAAGGTATTGTTTTTAGTGTATTTTTAGTTTCTTCTTGCCTTGTCTTTCCAAGATTAAAATTATAAATTTGAACTCTGGGTATTGGAGTTTTGGTTGTTATTGCCATAGCCAATGATGGTGGTCCAATAAATGGTGGCCCAACTGTTTGTGGACTCCACCCAGTGCCTGCGGCATTGACCTCTTTGCGTACCAATCTTAACATTACGCCCACATCCACATTGGCAAAGCAAACTCCTGCCGGCGCATCAGCACTCATCCCACGGGTGTTTATATGAGAGAATCCACGCCAATAGGTCAAGCCTTCTCCCTGTAGTCCTGTTTGTCCTGGTCCGTAAGCAAGGGTGCTGCCACCAAAGTTGAGATAGCCCAAAACGGCAGTATTTGCTGTATAGCCTGTGGGAGCGGTATTGGGATTGACCTTTCCTATAGGCCAATACGAAAAGGAGTTTCCGTGGGCAAAACAGTTTCCAGGATTGTATCCCGAGAAGTATAGATCTCCCAAGTCACCTGTTGTTGCCGGAGAATAGAATGCGTATGCTCCGAGTGATGTGTTTTCGTATGCCATAGCCCGTGTCAAATATCTTGTCGCCACAGGAATCTGAATATTGTCGTACAGGCTGTTGAAAAGGACAAATCCCGAGGGGTGAACGATTCGCTTTATAGCATCAACATACTCTTCAAGGGATCGTTTGGACTTAACATCATAGGAGTACTGTTGGTAGTAAAAACTGTCTTGAACCCGTGAGATTCCCCCTAAAACATTCTTGTAACTTTTGTAATTGGGTAATATTTCCGTGTACACCCCTGTGGTCAATTCTAAAGAAGCACCTGTTCCAGATATGCTAGTCACAGAAACTCCAGTAAGACCACGGTAGTCAACAGGATGGGAGAACAGATCTATTTCCTGTATACCTCCGTACTTGTTCGTTAAAGACACCACTCCACGGATGTGTTCACCCGTAATTGATCCCACAAGAACAGAGTCTCCGGTCATATATTCCGATCCTCTGGCTGTTATTTTTAGGGAACTCACGCAGGTCTTGAGGTAGTGGGGATATTCTATACCCCCTTGAGATATGTAAACTGGAGCCAAGTCCGATTCGTAAAACTCACCAGAAATACGGCTTAGTACTAACACCAAGTACTCTTTCCCGTTTCTTTGTATTTCGTATGCGTCTTCTACCACGCCTGTACCTAGCCGTGATCCTGTATCCGTAATGTACTCTCTTTGTATAATTTCAGAGCCACGAAGTTCGGCTATTTTTAAACCAGAAGACAGATGTGAGTAGTCTTTCAACAGATACATGAACCTGTAATCATTGTATTCCGCAGCCGAAAGATGAAACATCTTTTCTCGTGGGTATTCCACAATAATATCTGAATCAGTTATGATTTTGAACAGCAGTTGTAGGGATTTTTCCCCACCCTTTAGTTTGTAAAACTCACGGATATTTTTCATCAGTATCCGTGGCTCTAAGGTTTTTCCATTATGAACTGCCAGATTTTTGGGAAACTCACGGAGGAAAGAACTCTTGAAATGCTCCAAGAACTTTTCTGATGTGGAATCCACATCAAAATACTGCTGACTGTTTTGTAGAAACTCCATAGGGTTTCCGTATTCGTCCAGCCACTCGTAATACGCTTCAAGAAACTCCACAAGCAAAGGATATTCTTCAAGGATAAATTGAGGAATCCTTTGTTTAATTATCTTGGCTAGTCCGCTTTTTCTTTTTGGTCGCTTTTCCATCAGATGGTTCTCACCGGATTACAGCCTGCCTATAGTAGGTAGTGTTATGGGTATGGAATTAGGAAGTGGTGGGGTTCTTGGCAGGTTTGGTGCGAAGAACGGAGACGGGCTACGAAGAGTAGTTCCCACAGACACCACAACTGGACCTTCAGGGAATACTCCAGTTCCAACCATTATATCATTAAAATCACGAATACCAGACCTTATCGACCGCTCTGTTTCTTCTTTAGTCACGGCTTTGGTCAGAATATTTTCAGATGCCGTGGTGATTATCTTGTTTTTAGAAACAAATATATCGTCGGATGCTGGTTGAA
>Ga0075470_10000740_pt1 | contig 10419 bp, 9 predicted proteins | sample DEB19_08_DNA_4_FD_71482 | JGI IMG/M metagenome (GOLD analysis project Ga0075470, IMG submission 71482) | Aqueous microbial communities from the Delaware River and Bay under freshwater to marine salinity gradient to study organic matter... | ecosystem: Environmental > Aquatic > Marine > Coastal ... | reverse complement strand
AATTTCCTTGTAGAAACTAGAACTGAAAGTTTTGAAGTCCGAATTGGAAAAAAGGGTCAGGTATTTAGCAAAGTAGCGAGGGGGGAATTCTCGCCAAATTATGAGCATGACCATAAGAAGAATCGAATTCTTGAGGAGAGCGACCCATTTTTGATTGCTGTTGGTATTTCAGATCTAGCAGGTCGAATCAAACCCTCCATGCGGGATAAATATCGGCAAGTAGAAGAATTCCTTAAAATTTTGGAGCGGAGTGCTGAGAAAATTCTTTCCTCTAAGAGCGAGATCCGCATGGTCGATCTCGGTTGTGGACATGCCTATCTAACCTTTGCGGCCTACCGTTATTTTCAGCTTCGAGAGCGAGAGGTACGTTTTGTCGGTGTTGACATCAGGGAGAGCTCTAGGGCGCGTAATCAGAAAATTGCAATTGAACTAGGGATTTCCGAAAACGTTACTTTTTTAGCTAGCGAAATTCGTGATTTTAGCGATGCAGAATTTAATATCGCGATTGCGCTACATGCTTGCGATACAGCAACTGATGATGCACTGGCTTGGTCAATCAATAACCAGGTTGAAGTAATCTTGGCAGCGCCGTGCTGCCACCACGACTTACACCGACAGGTTAAGAAATTTCCCAATGATGTGGGACTTATCGCGCAGGATGGAATTCTCGCCACACGTCAATTGGATTTACTCACTGATGAACTTCGCGCTCAATTATTACGGATTAGTGGATATAAGACGGAAGTTTTCGAGTTCATCTCGGGCGACCACACCGCTCGAAATCTCATGATTCGAGCTATCTGGAGTAAAGAGCCGGGCCACGACAAAAAACTGAGTGAGTATCGCCACATCTGCCAGACTTGGGGCATAGCACCAGCACTTGAAGCGCGACTTAAATTGGGCGCCATTCCAGCCAGCGACTAGAGTTAACCCGTGTCGGTAGCAACAAAATCACGTGCTCTTATTGCGTTAATGAAACTACGTGTTGTCGAACTTTTGTTGGTCTCCACATTGCCTGCGATGGTGCTGGCGCAAGATGGAATTCCTGACCTCACTCTGACTTTGGCCACTTTGATAGGGGGGACGCTGGCCGCTGGGTCTGCCAATGCGTTCAATCAAGTTTTAGAGCAAGATCTTGATGGAGAAATGGGTCGAACCAGGAAACGACCGCTGATAGTTGGCGAAATTTCTACGTCAACTGCGGTCATTTTCGCATCTGCAATCGGAATTCTTTCACTTGCCATTTTCTGGTTCTTTACAAATCCCCTCGCAACCTTTCTGACATTAGTTGCCATCGCCTTCTATGTGGGGATCTACACCGCAGTATTAAAGCGACGTACTCCACAAAATATCGTTTGGGGCGGCATAGCGGGATGTATGCCTGTCTTCATTGGTTGGGCTGCCGTTAGCAATTCTCTGAGCTGGATTGCGGTTGCACTCTTCTTTCTTATCTTTTTCTGGACGCCGCCACATTTTTGGGCCCTAGCCATCAAGTACCGAGATGATTACTCAAAAGCAAAAGTACCGATGTTGCCTGTTGTGGCTGCGGCAAATGTTGTAACGCGCCAAATGTTTGCGCATTCGATTGGAATGATCGCAGCCTCTCTAATTTTAGGAGCGTTGGCTGCTCTACCAATTTGGTATTACTTTATAGCAGGAGGGCTTGGTATCTACTTCTTGTTAATTGTTCGTAAATTAAAAAGCAGTAGTGAAGAGCAAAAAAGTCGGATAGCTGAGCGGATTTTTCATGGCTCAATCTCTTATCTGAGCATTCTTTCTCTAGTTATCGTGCTGGCCGTCCTTCTTTAGTGCGAACCCATGTAATTACTCCAATTAAGCCAACAAGTACTAGCAAAATACCCTCTAGCCTGAACATGCTCAGGAAAGTTTGAGCCACAATCGGCGCAGCTGAATTTACCAAGGGGTCAGTAGTCGAACTCGTAGCGGATTTCACACCAGCCGTTGCGCCATAAAAAATAATAACCAAAATTGTGCCTATGGCTCCAAATATCCAACCGACTACACCAACGAATGAGTTTTTACTCTTTGAATATTTAGCTAGTCCGCCTAGGGACAATACGAGAAGTATGAAAATCAGAAAGACGGCAATTGCAAGTCCTGATTTCACTGGCGCAAGGTTCGGAGAATTTCCAGAATCATCAAGTGTGATGGGTTCAATGCCACTTATGTCCACATCTTTGACATTAAAAGTTGGATCTACTGAGGCCATTGATTTTAAAATTGGACCTACAAGAGCTTTTACATCGATTGAGGCGCTCTCACTTTCTCCAGTGTAGAAACTATAGACCTGGTTGATGATTCTTTTGGTTTCTGCACTTATTTCAGGACTTGCAAGCGCTTCGGAGACTACGGATACTAATCGTTCTCGTTGTGTAGCCAGCACTGCCTTTACTTCCGCATCTGCATCAGATGTAAATTGATCAATAAGTTTTTCCGCAACTCCTGTACGAACTTCCGTATTAGCAATTAGAGTGGTCGCAACACCTTCGGCTCCGGAACTTCTGCCAACTGCCCACCAGCTGCCGAAAGTAAGGGTGAAAAGGAAGAGAAAAATTACGGTTGTTGCTGCAAAGAGTCGACTCAGACCAATGCGGCCACTATAAAAAGTTGTCATGAAGAGAAGAGTACGAGGGGAAGAGCGTCTGGGATAGCCTCGAACCAGACCCGAGGCGTACTCGAGGCAGAGCCCTCGTCCATTAGGCTGTACCCATGTCTAAAGTCCTCGCCTCGCTCCCTGTGGGAGAGCGAGTAGGGATCGCCTTTTCAGGCGGCCTCGATACATCTGTTGCTGTGGCATGGATGCGGGCAAAGGGCGCTATTCCATGTACCTATACCGCTGATTTGGGTCAATATGACGAGCCTAATATTGAAGCCATACCGGAGAGAGCACATGAATATGGTGCCGAGATTGCAAGACTCATTGATTGCAAGAGCTCGCTCGTCGAAGAAGGGCTAAGCGCGATTGCTTGTGGAGCATTCCATATTCGATCCGGCGGAAAGCAGTATTTCAACACCACACCACTTGGTCGTGCAGTGACTGGAACGCTTCTGGTGCGCGCGATGCTCGATGACAACGTGTCCATTTGGGGCGATGGCTCTACTTACAAAGGTAACGATATCGAGCGTTTTTATAGATACGGCCTGCTGGCCAATCCGAAACTTCAGATTTATAAGCCATGGCTCGACCAGGATTTTGTTAGAGAACTTGGTGGTCGCAAAGAAATGTCCGAGTGGTTGCTTGTAAATAAGTTGCCATATCGTGACAGCATCGAGAAGGCCTATTCCACAGATGCAAACATATTAGGTGCAACGCATGAAGCTAAACAGTTGGAGAACTTAGATGCGTCATTAGAAATCGTCCAACCAATTATGGGCGTGCGGTTCTGGGATTCTTCGGTAAAAATTGAGAGCGAAGATATTCGAATTGAGTTCTATCAAGGGCGACCTAGAGCAATCAATGGAAAGATTTTTGATTCAGCGGTCGATCTAATGCGAGAGGCAAATGCCATTGGCGGACGACATGGTTTAGGAATGAGCGATCAAATTGAAAATAGAATTATTGAGGCAAAGAGTCGAGGAGTGTATGAAGCACCTGGGATGGCACTCTTTTTCATCGCGTACGAACGCTTACTTTCGGCAATTCACAATGAAGACACCATTGCCAACTATCACACAGAAGGTCGTCGTCTAGGTCGCTTACTTTATGAGGGTCGCTGGTTAGACCCCCAAGCACTTATGCTCCGTGAATCATTACAACGTTGGGTAGCCAGTGCAATCACAGGCTCAGTGACGATTCGGCTACGTAGGGGCGATGATTTCTCCATCATTGACACCAAAGGTCCGCATTTCAGCTATCACCCGGAGAAGCTTTCGATGGAGCGAACTGAAAGCGCCGCTTTTGGTCCACTTGATCGAATTGGTCAATTAACTATGCGTAACTTGGATATTGCTGACACACGAGAAAAACTAGAACTTTATGCGGAACAGGGACAGCTAGGTTCTGGCGATTTCAAATTGGTTTCTGAAATAGAGAGGCCGAAAGAGTGAGTGGATCTGTAGAAAGAAAAGAGCATACTCATAAAGAAATCATGATTATCTTAGGTGGGCTAATGACAGGCCTGCTATTAGCAGCTTTAGATCAGACTATTGTCTCCACTGCCTTAAAGAACATCGTAGAAGATTTTAATGGACTCAATCATTACACCTGGGTGGTTACTGCTTACCTACTCACCTCAACTGCATCTACTCCTTTGTACGGAAAGATCTCAGATTTATACGGGCGGCGCATAGTTTTTCAGTTCGCTATCGTCACCTTTTTGATTGGTTCATTTCTCGCGGGTGCTTCCGCTTCGATGACGCAGTTAATTCTTTTCCGTGGTCTACAAGGTTTGGGCGCCGGTGGCTTAATGGCATTGACATTTGTCATCATCGGCGACATCGTCCCACCGCGTGAACGAGGGCGCTATCAGGGATATTTTGGCGCTGTATGGGGATTATCTTCTGTTGCTGGCCCATTGCTGGGTGGTTTCTTCGCTGACCACGCGACAATTTTTGGCATAACTGGATGGCGTTGGATTTTTTATATCAATCTCCCTTTTGGTATCGCTTCGCTCATCATCACCTCAGCGGTGCTGCACATACCTCGAATTAATCGTGAGCACTCCATTGATTACTTTGGCGCTATATTGATGGTCGCTGGCGTCACATCACTACTTTTCGCCGTATCAGTTTTCGGCCCAGAAGATGGCTGGAAGGATGGGCACACTATTCTCGCCGCTGGCGCGGGCATCCTGCTCTCTGTGGTCTTTTTATTCTGGGAGAAAAAGGCTAGAGAACCGATTATTCCGCTGTCACTATTTAAAAACCATACTTTTTCACTAACCTCAGGTCTCGGTGCTGTGATTGGTGCCGGTATGTTTGGGGCAATCGTGATGATTCCGTTGTATATGCAAGTTGTAAAGGGTTACGGCGCGACCGAGGCGGGTCTGAAACTTATTCCTTTGATGCTAGGAATTGTTTCAACATCGATTTTTAGTGGCAAAGCAATCAGCAAGAGCGGTAAGTATAAAAAATTTCCAATTGCAGGTACAGCAATTATGTCGTTCGGAATACTAGCCATGGCGACTCTAAAAGCTGATACTCCGTACTGGCAAGTGGCAATATTCGCAGTCACGGTTGGCGTGGGTTTAGGTCTTTCAATGCAAACGATTGTGATTGCACTGCAGAATGCCGTCGATTTCAAAGATATGGGAATTGCTACCAGCTCGAATACATTCTTTAGGTCGCTAGGGAGCGTCTTCGGAACTGCATTTTTTGGCGCAGTGCTAACAAATCGACTTAATCACTACGTTGAAGCGGGGTTTGCAGACCTTGCGAACAAGAATCCAGAAGCGCTTGCAAGTTTTAATACCGGAAAACTTGCCGAGATAACTTCGAACACTACGCTGATTGCAAATTTGCCCCCTCAAGTGCAATCAACAATCATTGATTCATTCGTGAATGCATTTCATGTGGTTTTCCTTGTCGCTGCACCAGTAACGTTAATTGGATTCTTCCTTGCACTCTTTCTTCGGGAGTCGCCACTACGTTCCAATGCGGATTACCGAACTGCTCGCCAAGAGAGCGCTGGAGAAACGCTCGGTTAAGAGATAACGAGAAGGAGTAAGAAATGTCGCTTTATCAGGATCAGTTGGCTCAAGTACGGTCCCGTAACGGTTTCATCGCTGCGCTTGATCAAAGTGGTGGTAGTACGCCCAAGGCGCTCAAGCTTTATGGGATAGAAGAGGGCCAATACTCTGGAGATGAGGAGATGTTTAATCTTGTTCATGCCATGAGAACGCGCATCATGAAGAGCCCAGTTTTCACGAGCGACCGGATTCTTGGCGTAATCCTCTTTGAAATGACAATGGATCGCCAGGTAGATGGCATCGGAAGCGCCGAGTATCTATGGCAAAAGAAGGGCATTGTTCCCTTCCTCAAAGTTGACAATGGTCTAGCTGAAGAAGTTGATGGAGTCCAAGTGATGAAACCAATTCCGCAACTCGCTGCCCGCATCGCGAGCGGTTTATCTCATGGAGTTTTCGGGACCAAAATGCGTTCTGTAATCAAGCTTGCCAATCCGAGAGGTATTGAGGCCGTAGTTTCTCAGCAATTTGAATTGGGTCGACAAATTCTTGCGGGTGGAATGATGCCAATAATTGAACCCGAAGTTGATATTAAGAGTCCTGAAAAAGCTCAATGTGAAAAGTTGTTACGCGCTGCCATACTCAAGGAGCTTGATGCCCTTTCAGGCAATCAAGAGGTTATGCTCAAACTCACCCTTCCCGAAGAGCCAAACTTCTACAAGTCGTTTGTTGACCATCCTCGAGTGCTGCGTGTTGTCGCGCTATCGGGTGGATACTCACGGGACGCCGCTAACGCCATGTTAGATAAAAATGATGGAGTTATTGCGAGCTTCTCACGGGCTCTCACAGAAGGGCTATCTGCGCAGCAGAGCGAAGCAGAGTTCGACAATGTTCTTAACGAGGCCATTGAGAGTATTTACCAAGCATCAAAGTGATAATTATCTTGTAGGTAATACTTTCTTTAATTGTTCAATAACAATTTTCTCTTCACCTGCTTGAAGAGAATCAGGACTGATCCAAATCATGGAGCGAGAGTCATGAACCACTTCAACTATTGGATCAAGCTTCTGCAACTTTTCGACAATGTCGAGCGCTGAATTGCTTGGTAATTTAATTGCTACTCGAGGCACTGGTTGACCCGCTTCGTTGATGTCATCTCGATAAATGAGGCATTCCTTTATTTCCGCGAGAGCGTTAATCCAGCTGTCTACAGTTGCGCTCCAAGCACGCCAAGCGCCCTCATGATCTTTATTGACATAAAGATCGATTGATGTCAGCAAGCCGGCAATTTCCTCTTTACTTGCCTTAAATGCTCGCCCTAGTCTCTGAAATGGCGCTCCATTGGCGCGGACCGCTTCGATAAACTCTTTTTTGCCGAGAATTAAGCCACTTGATTGAGGTCCATGTAGCGCTTTACCACCGCTGAAGATTGCAAGATCTGCACCTTGCTCCCTCGTGAACCTCCAGAGATTTGAGACAGGCGGCAATTGTGCTGCGGCATCGACGATAACTGGAACTGAATACTTCCTGGCAATTTTGATGGTCTTTTCTAATGAGAGCGCAGGAGTAGCTAAATGTTCTCCAGCGATGAAAAAGATTGCTGAAGTTTTTTCATTAATTCCTGCTTCGAGTTGATAATCAAAACACTGAATTGCATCTCCAACTGTGATTAATTTTGAACCCGCAAGACGTATTGCTGCGTCATAGGGAATTCGGTGTCCAGCAAACATGACAACTTCAGATTCACTGGCAGTGCCATTGATAACTTTTTGAATTTCAACTAAATCTCCGCGAGTACGACACGCGAGAATGGAGAGGACAATTCCTGCAGCTGCACCCGTGGTAATAAACGCGCCTTCATTTTTCGTGAGCTTGGCGATTTTTTCACCGGCTTTTTGTTGCAATTCATGGAGAGAAATAAAAGATTTAGCCGCATCATTCATAGCTGCTAAGACTTGATCTGACATAATTGACCCGCCGAGTGCGGTATAGCAGGCAGCTGCATTAATTCGCTTTGTAACTCCAAGTGATTGATAGAAGTCCATTTCGCCCTCTCGTTGAAAGTGGCCTTAAAATCTTAGATAACGTACAAAATGTCGCCGAAAACAGAAACCTTTTCTTTTGGTAGTGCGTCTTCGGCAGGACCTTTTATGACCGCTCCAGTTCTTTGATTGAAGCGAGAAAAGTGCCAAGTGCAAACAAGCGAATCGTCTACAAGTTCTAGTGGGCCACCAGCATGGGTGCAAACTGGTTTTAGCGCGATGAACGATTTTTCATCAACTCTCGTCACCAAAACTGAATTAGTTACTCCATTCTTTAAAAAAGTTGCTGCAGTTGTTGAGCCAACAGACAGATCTGAAATCGTGAGGTTTCTACCTGCTACTGAAAGTGCTTTTGCATCGGCCGGAAGTCCAGATGCAGTAGATGTGGCAGATGGCGAGGCAGTCACTTCAGGTGCAGTACTTGGTGAAGCAGGAGCAGAGGGCGACGGTTTTGTGCTGGCTGAGGGTGTGGGTTTCGGTTTGACAGCCGGTTTTGCCGGCGTCTTTTTGACTGGAGCTTTTTTTGTCGGCTTTTTTACAACTTTCTTAGCTGGCGGCTTTTTCGCAGCAAGCGCGCGATCGCCAATCACGATTGCAGAGAGCGCGCCGGCCACTATCGTCAGGAATTTTCTGCGACCCGAGAGATGTGGTTGCTCTGAAAAATTGTCCATTATCACCCAATCAATTCTTTTCGGTTGCTCCGCACCGAGGTATGGGAACAGCGTAAGTTCTCGCCTGCCTCACCGCAAGCAGTACACAAGAGAATTAACTCATTACACGCAGATTCCGCACAGTTATAGAAATCTTTGGTAGGGGTTTGGCATTTTTCACATTCGCCGATCACTTTGGTGGATTTACTAAAATCAATAGTCATTCGATTGTCGAAAGTGTAGAGCGAGCCTTCCCAGAATCCATCATCCTTGAACTTGTCACCATAACGAACGATTCCACCCTCGATTTGGTAGACCTCTTGAAAGCCACGATTTTTCATTACCGCGGAGAGGATTTCGCAGCGGATGCCACCAGTGCAATAGGTGACAATCGGCTTCTCTTTTAAGTGGTCGTACTTACCACTTTCAATCTCTTTCACGAAGTCGTGTGAGGTGACCGTGTCGGGAACTACAGCATTTTTGAATTTTCCGATTTTTGCTTCAAAGGCATTTCGGCCATCGAAGAAGACAACTTCGTCACCGCGTTCCTCTACGAGTTTATGAACTTCTTTGGGTTTGAGATGGACGCCGCCATTTACTACGCCATTGATGTCAACTTTGATTTCATCTGGATGCCCAAAAGAAACTAACTCTCTCTTTACTTTAACTTGAAGTCTTGGGAAATCATTTCCCGTTCCATCTGACCACTTAAAATCTATTTTCTTAAAACCGGGGTATTGTCGAGTTGCCTTTACATACTTCTTAAGCGCTTGCATCTCGCCACCAACAGTTCCGTTGATGCCGTGTGGTGAAATCAGGATTCGACCTTTAAGCCCCAGTGATTCACAGAGGGTTTGCTGCCAAAATTTCACAGCAAGGGGATCGGTGACAGGGGCAAACCCGTAATAGAGGATGACCTTTTGGAGTTCCACAGCGCTATCGTAACAAATCAGGTTACGTAGTTATTTGCCCTCGTGTAGCACCAGAAATTCCCTGATTTTGCTCCACTGGAACATAAGGAAGACAGGAATAGCAATATCTGTGAGAATGAAAACTGGATAGATAATGAGGTAACCCAGGTAACTTTCACCTGTCTCTGAGTAGACCACGACTTGTGAAATAAGAACTGATATCGGCCACCACAAAGCTGTGATCGGAATGTATCTCAGCGCTTTTGTATAACCGGCAGATGCAGCAAAAAGCACAAAGGGTGAAAATATTGCGGCGACTAGCCATCCAATCAAACTCAGCCATAGAGTTATTTGTCTTACAAACTCCTCGCTCTCCCAGGGTTGGAACCAAAAGAAATCTGTGTAGGTAAAAATCACTGACCAATAAGTAATAAAAACCATAACGGCAATTCCTCGAAGATGAAATTTGTGTGCTGCTCTAATTTCATTAACTTCTTCGTCACGTTGAAGCATCTCACTACTCACTCACACTCTCTTGGTTTGCACGACATGGAAAGTATTCGGAATGTACTATCTCGAGATGCGCAGGTGGCTCACGAATGTCTCGCTGTTTATCGGAACATCACTTTCACTCTTATTGACTACATTAATTTTTTTATCTGCTACACATAACACGCATTGGGTTCCTGAATTTCTTCGGTCACCTCTTCATTTGGGGGAAGTAAAAATTATTTCTGGTCCAGCCGGTCGCAATGGCTTACCTGGACCTACTGGACCTACTGGACCTGTTGGCCCTACAGGATCTCCTGGTGAAAAAGGCGAGCAAGGCGAAAAGGGCGCGCAAGGCGAACAGGGCGCGCAAGGTGTGCGCGGTATCGCAGGCGCACGAGGGAAAGTGGGACCTGTTGGACCAGTCGGCAAAACCGGAAAATCTGGAAGTGCGGGTAAAGATGGAGTTGCAGGTGCACGAGGAGAGAGAGGCGAGCAAGGCGAAAAAGGTGATACTGGCCTAACAGGTTCACCCGGTTTACAAGGAGCACAGGGAGCACAAGGTCCTGAAGGAGCACAGGGAGCACAGGGAGCACAAGGTCCTCAAGGAGCACAAGGTCCACAAGGTCCTCAAGGAGCACAGGGAGCACAAGGTTTACAGGGAGCACAAGGTCCACAAGGT
>Ga0075470_10000739_pt1 | contig 10425 bp, 5 predicted proteins | sample DEB19_08_DNA_4_FD_71482 | JGI IMG/M metagenome (GOLD analysis project Ga0075470, IMG submission 71482) | Aqueous microbial communities from the Delaware River and Bay under freshwater to marine salinity gradient to study organic matter... | ecosystem: Environmental > Aquatic > Marine > Coastal ... | reverse complement strand
GCACGGATTCGAACACCGGGGTCAGCGCGACGTGACCGACGCCGGGACGCCGCGGGCCGAGCAGGTCGGTGCCGCAGCTGAGGGTGGCGGCCACGAGCGCGAGGAGGGTGAGTGGGGAGCGGGAGCGCAGGAGTGGCATGCAGGGGGGGACTGATGGGGTGACCGCGACGCGGGGGAAGCCCCGGCACGGCTGTCAGTCATTCCAAAAGGATGGGTCTGCATTAGTCTTCCTGCAACCACGTGCGCCTCCGATCCCTCTTCGGCCTCCTCATCCCCCTCGCCTGCGCGGGGCTCTTCGTCCGGCTTGGCCTCTGGCAACTGAGCCGGCACCGCGAGCGCGCGGCCTTCAACGCCGTGGTCTCGGCACGACTGACCCGCCCACCGGTAGCGCTTGATCGCGTATCGATGACGGACACCGCGGCCGTGCGCGGGCAGCGCGTCACCGCCGTGGGGCGCTTTCGGTACGACCTCGAGCAGGTGGCAGCGGGGCGTGTGAGCAACGGCTCACCGGGTGTTCACCTCTTGACGCCTTTAGAGCGGCCCGGGAATGACACGCTCGTTGTGGTCATCCGAGGTTGGGTCTACTCACCTGATGCTGCCACGATAGAGTCGCGTAGATGGCGCGAAAAAGATACTGTAAACGTCTCGGGATACCTCATACCAGTTCCGTTTGGAGCGTCGGTGGCCGAGGATCGCGTGCGCCCCATTCGACGGGTGACCTACGAAGCGCTCCGGGCCCGCATCGGCGCGCCAATCCTCCCAGCGCAGCTCGTGATGACGTCGGACTCTCTCCCTCGCGAGGACTCAGTTCCGCGGCGTTTGCCGCTACCGACGATCGACCCGGGGCCACACTGGTCCTACATGTGGCAGTGGTTTGCCTTCGCCGTGGTGTCGGTGGTGGGCGGGCTGGTTCTGTTCCGCCGGACGCGCGCCCGCGCCCGGTCAGGGACGCCCGCGGGACGCTGACGACGGGAGGAGCCGGTCGCGCGGGATCCGCGTCCCGGCGGAATCGGCGGCGACCTCCACGGTGGCCACCAACTGGGCCTGCGGCAGGCTGCGCAGGGGTCGGACGCGGAGGGTGAGCACGGTGTCGTGCGCGAACCGTGTGACGGTGAAGCCCGCGAAGCGAATCATCCCTGTGGTGGTGTCCGCGGCGTTCGCCAGCCGTGTCGCGTCCCCGCCACGAGGCGCGGTGACCTGGAGCACGCGAAGGCTCCCCGGCGTGAATCGCAGCGTCCCCTGATACGAGCCCAGCCGCGTCCCGTCTACCGGGAGGCGCACCACAATCGCGACCGTGCCGTCCGCGGCCGGCGTCCCCACCTCGACCTCCGCCCGTACCGAGGGCGATTGAGCGAGCGCGAGGGCGCCCGCGAGCGCGAGCGCGCGGACGCTGGTGAGGGGCGCGACGGGGATACTCACCGGGTGAGCAGCCGGCCCTTGATGTCCCGGATCCCGTCGGCGCTGCGCACGCGCGACGCGGCGACCGCCGTCCCGCCGATATCGCCGACCACCCCCAACGTTGCCGCGAGGTGCGCCGCGTCCGCGGGCACCAACGGTTTCACCGTGAAGCGGAACGCCTCGTCGGTGCTGAAGCGCTCCGTGGTGAAGGCGGAGAACCGGAGCCGACCCGGCGTGCCCTGTGCGTTCACGAGGAACATCTCCCCGTCCGCGCCCTGTGGGGTGCGGGAGCTGAGGAGCTCAAAGGCGCCCGGCGCGAAGGTGACCTCTCCCTGGTACGACGCCACGCCGTCGAGCCGCGTGACGACCCGCACCACATAGGTGAGCGTCCCCTCAGTCGGGCCGGGGAGCTGCTGCAGGATGACCTGCGTCTCCCCCTCGGGGACAAGCCTAGTGAGATCGGGCAGCGCTTCGGTTGGCGCGGCGTCACGGCAGGCGCTCGCCGCGAGGCCGAGGGCTGGGAGGATGAGGCCGAGGCGACGGGTCATGGCCAGACTCCGGAGTGAGGTGATGAAGAGGAATGGCATCAGGCGAGGGCTGGTCAAGGGAGGACGATCTGGATGGGGACGAGGCTTTGCGTGAAGGTCCCGTCCCCGAGCGGACCGACGCCCCAGCAGTAGGAGTTGCCGCTGGTCGCGATGGCACAGAATCGCGAATCGGTCCCTACCCGGTGGAATGCCGAGAAGGCGATGCCGACGCCAATCTCCACCGGTGCAATGCTGTTGACGGTCGTGCCGTTGCCGAGCTGGCCGCCGGCGTTGTAGCCCCAGCAGAACATCCGGCCCGTGGTCGAGAGTCCGCAGGTGGAGGTCCACGAGGAGAAGCGGACTTCGCGCATCAGGACCCCAGTGGGGAGGCCGACGACGCTCGTCGGGGTCGCGACGGCCAGAGTCGTGCCGGTCCCGAGCTGTCCGTAGGAGTTGTCGATCCCCCAGCATCGGATCTGGCCGTTGGTGGTCGTCACGCAGAACGCGCGGTCGGAGGCCGAGATCTGAGTGGCGGTCAGATTCGGGATGGGGGTGACGCTTGGGACGGCCCGCGTCGGCCCACCATCGCCGAGGATGCTGGGGTTGGTGTTCGACCAGCAGTGGACGCCGCCCGTGGCGGTGAGGCCACAGGTTCCGTCTTGCGCGAGGGCCACGGCCGTGAAGGTCAGGCCGTTGGTGTTCACGAGCGTTGGGACGGTGCGGATGTCGGCGACCGAGGCGTCGCCGAGGCGCGAGTGGCTCATCCAACCCCAGCAGAACAGTTGTCCGGCGGGCTGGGTGAGCCCACACGTGCTGCTGATGCCCTTGAACAAGGCACTGAAGGTGAGGCCGCCGGCGACCGCGACCGGCGTGGGGCTTGCCGTGCGCGTGCCGTTGCCCAGTTCACCGGCGGTGTTCTCACCCCAGCAATAGGCCGCGCCCGATGTCGTGAGGCCGCATTGGTGATAGCTACGCCCGCCGTCGGCAAGTGAGAGAAAGCTCAATCCGCCCGTCACGACGGCCGGCGTCGGCTGGGCCGCCGTCCCGCCCGTGCCGGCCTCGCCACGGGTGTTATCGCCCCAACAGTATGCCGCACTGTACTTGATTCGGCAGGTCGTGCGTCCGCCGTAGTTCAAGAGCTTCACCATGGTGAATGTCACCGCAGGTAGCGCGCCAGCGGTGGCCGTCAGCGTGTAGGTCCCCGCCACTCCCGTGGGGGTGCTCCAGGTTTGCAGCGAGGCGATGCCCGCGGCGTTGGTCCATGCCACGGCGCTCGTCGTGCCAGCGACGGTGCCGCTTCCCGGTGCGGTGGCATACGTCACCGGATAATTCGTGATCGGCTGATTGTTGGCATCCTTGACGAGCACCCAGAGCGGGTGTCGGGAATTCGATTCCCAATCCGAGACGTACTGCGTCGTATTGCTCGTCGCGACGATACTCGCCGCCGCCGGAATGGTCGTGAAGCGGAAGAACACGGAGGGGAGGCCCGGCGCGCTCGCCCGAACGACGTGGAGGACGCCGGGTGTGGATCCCATGGTCAACGCGCCCAAACTCGCGCGGCCATTGGCATCCGTGGTGACCGTCGCGCCGCTCAGGGTCCCGTCCCCGCTGACGAGGGTGAACGAGACGGCGACGCCCGCGGCCCCGACGCCGCTGCGATCGCGCACGAGCACGGCCGGCGACGGACTCACGGTCGTACCCGCGACCGCGGCACCGAGCACCGCCGAGGTGGCGGAGAGGGACACCGCCGTCCCCGTCGCTGGTCCATCCGGCCACGCGAACACGGCCAGCGGAATACTATTGGCCGTGTTCGACGTCGTCCCCACGCCCAGCTGACCGACGCCGTTCTGCCCCCAGCAATAGAGGAAGCCACTCGCCACCTTCCCACAGACCGAGCGAAAGCCCACAGGGCGGAGCGCGGTGAATTGGATGCCGTCGATGCGCTTCGGGGTGTAGACCGGATCGGACGTACCGGTGCCGGTCTGCCCGAAGGCGTTGTTCCCCCAGCAGTCGGTATCACCGGTCGTCGTTCGGGCGCATCCCGCGAACGGGAAGACGGCGACGGAAGCATACGCGGTGGTGCTCGCCACGGGCGCCAGGCGCGGTTGCGTCCCGTTCACGGGAACGGTCGTCCCAAGTGCCCCCACGCTGCCTTGCTCAAAGCCACCGCACGAGACGCGCCCATCCGCCTGCGCGATCGCACAGACACTCAGATAGCCGGCGTTGGCGTCAGCCCACGGCCCGCCGTCAGCCTTGGTGAAGGTCGTCCGCTGGGTCGTGGTGCCGTCGAGGTTCCAGCCGAAGAGGGCGTCCCCTCGGCACCAGAGGTCGCCCGAGGTCGAGAGCCCGCACACGGCGTCATCGGCGACGGAGATTTTGGTGAAGGGGACCGGCGTGGCAATCGCGACCGGTGACGAGAAGGCGCGTCCGCGCAGGGCATCGCCGACCCCAAAGCCGGCGGTGCCGGACCATCCCCAGCAATAGAGCGCGCCGCCGACGGCGAGCGCGCACGTCGTGTGTCCTCCCGTGGCGATCTGCGTGAAGGCGAGGCCACCGGCGACTAGGGTCGGCGCCGTCCGGTCGGTGCGCGAACTGTCACCAAGCTGACCGGCATCGTTCGGGCCCCAGCAGTACGCCGTGGTGCCGACGAGGCCGCACTTGTGCGCGGCGATTCCCCCGGCCAACTGCGTGAAGGTCAGTCCGCCGGCCACGGCGGTTGGTGTGGTCACCGCCGACACGCCCTGCGTGGCGGTCAGGCTGGCCCCCCAGCAATTCGCTGTGCCTGCGGTGGAGAGCTCGCAGGACGTGGCAGGGAACGGCGGCGTCGGATTGAGGAATCGTGTGAACGTCACCGAGGTCGCGCCGTCGTACTGGACGGTGATGCCGCTCGCCGGTTGCGACCCCAACGTCCATTGCGACGCATCCAGCCGGACGACACCGCCGGCATCGGCCTCAATCGTGAGCGATCCTCCTCCGCCGAGTGTGCCGTCCGACGGGCTCAGCGTATTGACGCGCACCTGCGCATACGGGACCGGGGTCCCATCCGGCGCGTCGACGCGCAGGGTGATCGGGATGCGATTCCGAAGGTTCACGGTCGTGACGAACACACTGTCACCCGTCAGCTTCACTAAGGTCCCGCCGTTCGGCACGACTCGGCCCACGATGATGAAACGGGCGATTCCCGATTGGCCGCTGGGCGTCAGCGCCGGCACGCTGGCGCGAAGCCGGATGAGTCCGAGGGTTGGCCCCGTCGTGAGGGGTCCCGTCCGAGCGATTCCCGCGGTGTCCGTGAGTGTCGTGATCGTGGTATCGGCCGTTCCGAACCGCAGGCCACCGCTCACGACCGCGAAGGTGACGGCGGTATTCGCCACCGGGGCGCCGAGCGCATCACGCACCCGGACCTCCCACCCCGACGCCGAGGCCACACCCGCCGGCAGTGTGCTCACCCCACCGTCGAGCATCGTCGGTGTGATGGCCGACGCGGCGCCCACGGGCGCGCCGGTGCGCGGGATGAGCTGCGGCGTCGGGACGGGCGGGGTCGGATTGGACCCCGTGCCGAGCTTGCCGGAGAGGTTGGATCCCCAGCAGAACACTTGCTGCGACGCGGGCGTGAGCCCACACGTGGTCTGCCCAGAGGTGGAGACCTGCGTGCCGGAGAGCCGGAGGCCGGACCCGGTGAAGGGAATCAGGATGGGGACGCCCCGTGACATGAGCGTCCCGTCGCCGAGCTGGCCGTCAGTGTTCCACCCCCAACACCACACGGTCCCATCCGCCTTCGTGCCGCAGGTGCGGTAGTTGCCGGCCGACAGGGTGGTGAAGCCCTCCCCGTTCGTCACCGCGACGGGCGTGAGCTGTGAACGGACGTCGACCACGCGACCGTCCCCGAGGGCACCGGCGTCGGGATCACCCCAGCAGAAGACCAGGCCGGCGGCCGTGCGGCCACAGCTGTGGGCCTCACCGCCGACGACCTGGCTGAACGCTTGGCTGCCGCCAGCGACCACAGGCGTCGGGGCACTGAGGGTCGTGCCGTCGCCGAGTTGACCCTCGGTGTTCAGGCCCCAGCAGTACCAGGTCCCCGCGGCGGTGCCGCCGCACGAGTGATTCGTTCCGGCACTCAGATCGACGAAGCTGACACCGGCTGGCGCCGCCGTGCGCACCGGGATGCTGCGGCGGTTGCTGAACGTGCCGTCGCCCAGTTGCCCGGCCCAGTTGTATCCCCAGCACCAGATCTCGCCGCCGACGGTGAGTCCGCACGAGTGCTCACCACCGGTCACGACTTTGGTGAATTTGAGGCTCGTGCGCACGCGCGTCGGTGTGGAACGATCCGTGTAGCTCGAATCGCCGATTTGTCCTGCGGAATTCGAGCCCCAGCAGTAGGCGTCGCCATTGCCATCGGTGAGGCAGGTGTGATCACCGAACCCTTCGGCGCTCACGGATGAGGTCGCGCCCAAGGTCACCGGGCCGAGCGCCACGGGGACGGGCGTCAGGCTGCTGGTCGCCCCGCCGTTCCCCAGTTGCCCGCGGGAGTTGTCGCCCCAGCAGCGAAGCGACCACCCGTCGTACATGCAGACGTGCCCGCCCTTCCGTGGCGAGATGGTGGTGACGGTGATGACTTTGGACGGTTGGCCGGGGGTGCTGATGGTCACCTGCCCGTCCGTGGGCGCGCTCGTGCCGCCCCAGAGCCGGACGATGGCGGTCCCGCTCGCATCGGTCGTGACGGTCAGGGGCGCGAACTTGGCCCCGACGAGACGCGTGTTCGTGACGTCGCCCACCAGCACGGCTCCGTTGGTGGGCGTGACGGTAATGGGTACCGCAGCGACCCCCGTGCCGAAGGCGTTCGTCACCTTGATGCGGATCGGCTGCCCCGTCTGCACGCCCGGGTACGTCGCGATGTCTGGCCCGTCCACCACTGAGAATCCCGTCACGACCGTGGCGCGATTGATGGTCGTGACGCTGGTCGTACCGGTGGTGCCGCCGGCGCTCGCGGTGATCGTCGCCGATCCGACGTCAAGGCCGCTGACCAGCCCGGTCGTGTCCACGCCGGCGATGGCCGGCATCGACGACGTCCATGTCACGGGGACGCACCCATCGAGCGGCAAGCCCGCACTCGACCGCGGGGAGGCCACTAGCGGGAACATCTCCCCCAAGCCGAGCGCGTTCGGTAGTGCACTCACCTGGACGGCGAAGACCGGCGGGATGACGAAGACTGGGGTGCCAATGCGAGGCGGGGCGCTCAGCCCGATGCTCGCGCGCGCGACCTGCTGGGCATCAATGATGTCCACGGCGCTGTCCGCATTCACGTCCCCCTGGGCGGTCACGACGGCCGGCCGCAACACCGGTAGGGCGATGGCGCGGCGCGCGATCTGCTGGGCGTCGATGATGTTGACCTGGCCGTCATCATTGGCGTCACCCCAATTCCCCGGCGGGACAACGCACGCGCTCACGGGACGTGTGACGACCTGTCGCAGCAGGCTGGCGCCGAGCACGTCGCCGACTTGGGCCGGCACGATGGCCACCGCGGTCCCGCCCGGCGCCCCCGATGCATGAAAGTGCAGCGTGGCGACGGTGACGGCCGTCCCGGTGCCTGTCGCCGAGAAGGTGCTGACAGTCGCCATCCCGGTCGGCGCAGCGGCCGTGTTCGCCTGCACCGTGCCGAAGGTGCCTGGGACAATCGAATCCAGGACGAGTCGTTGGGCATCCCATCGAATCGTGGCGGACAGGGCAGCGACGGTCGTCCCCGCCGCGCCGGTCGGATCCAGGACGAGGGGAAGGACGAGGGCGTCGGTCGGCACGACGCGGAGCCTGGTGGTCGTCCCGAGGCGCAAGGCGATGGGTCCCGACCCTTGGGTGGCAGCGTGATAGCGCTCCACGGCCTCGAAGCGCACGGCGTCTGGTTGGTCCAAGAGCTGCTGCGCAGTCATCGGCGTGCTGGCCTGCTGCGCGCGGAGCGCCACAGGGGCACAGCAGAGCACAAGTGTCAGAAGGCGGTGGCGCATGGTCCTCAGAAAGGCGGAAAGTTGAGGGCGGGCCGAGAGGGCTATGGGCGAAGCAGGACGGTGATGGGGCGAACCGTGACGTTGACAGCGCTGCCAGCGGCGTTGCCTGCCGCGCCACTCGCCACCGTGATCAGCGTGGTGCCCGCGAGGCGGGGGCGCAACGTCAGAGTACGCAACACAAATGAGGTGGTGGTCGGCTGCGTCGTAAAGCCGCTCAGCGCGAGTTCCCCGCCGGCAGTGCGGCTCGCATTGACGAAGAGGCTGGCGCTCCCGCCCGCGTCATCCGTCCAGTTGCCGCCGGCGCTGCTCACATACGTGAACATCGTGGTGTCCCACGTGACGACGGCCGTGAGTGAGGCGAGATCATCCCCGCCTCGATTGCTGAGATCGACCAGGACCGGAATGGTGACATCGGCACCGACCACGGCACTGGTCCGGTCCGAGGCGCCCACATGGACTCGAATCCCGGTGCCCACGGGCTGCACCGTGAAGGGCGCGGACTGCACGGAGGGCCCCCCAGTCGTCGGGCTGAATCGCAGGGTGTGGACCCCGATACCTGTCAGGCCCAGGTCGGTGAAGGTCGCGACACCGCTGCCGGCCGCGGTCACCACGCTGACCGTGCCGCCCAGCGTACCTGGCCCCGTTGCCACGGAGGCCGAGATGGCGAGGTTGGCTTCGCCCGAGTTGTTCCCGAAGGCATCCAGGGCGGTAATCACCGGTTGTGTGACGAAGGCGGTACCATCCGAGGCGCCGGCTGGGGATGTGGTCACGGCGAGGCCGCTCGTTGGCCCAGGCTGCACTGTCAGGGCGAGGCTACCGGATGTGCCGGTGCTGAGGGTGCTGCCCAGAGGCGCCGCCGTCGCGGTGAGGGTGACGCTCTCCCGACGATAGAGGGTCAGAGTCGAGGTGGCCACGCCGTTCGTGAAGGTCAGGGAAGCGTTGTTGCTCATGGGCGCCGTCCCGCCGCCGACGAACGTCATTGTCGGTGCCGTGCCGATGGGGGCCAGGCCGGGGCCAGCAAAGAGCACGCTCGTCGAGAGGTTCGTGAGCCCAATGGCTACGTTGCCGTAGTCGTCATACGCCGTGACGGTCACCACGGCGGGGACGCCGGCCGTCCACGATGCCGGCCCGGTGATTCGGAGCTGCGTGGCCGACCCGGAGGCGAACTGCGTCCCGGTCGCGACCGCGGCCAGAGTGGTCGGCGCGGTGACGACTTCGGCGCGTACGCTCGCGGCGCCGGCCACGGGCCCCGCGGTCCAAGTGACCTCGGCGATTCCGGCGGTATCGGTGGTGTCTCGCACCTGCGAGACGGTCCCTTGCCCAGCCGTCACGCTGAACGCGACGACCGTGCCGGCGACGGGGAGGCCGTCGCCCGCGTCCACCCGCACCCGGACGGGCGTCGGGAAGGGGAGCCGCTGGATGACCTGCTGATTGTTGCCCGCCACCAAAGTGATGGCGGTGGGGGTCGGTGCGATCGTCACCAGGGCCGTGTCCCGTTGACCCGTGACGGTCTGCGCGACCACCGCGCCGGTACCTCGGAAGCCGGCCACGGTCGCGCTGCCCGAGGTGAGACCGACGCGCACCGTGGTCGTGTCGAGCGACGTGTAGGCGACCGGCGTGTTGGGGAGGGCCGTCCCCTGGGCGTCTCGCGCGGTCGCCGTGAATACAATCGCGTCACCGGTCTGGGCGGTTCGGGTCTTCGGCGTGATGGCAATCGACACCGCGGTGGCGCCGACGCCGGTGTACGTGAGCGGGATCTCGGGCGGGGTCGGCGGCGTCGCGCCGGCTGGCGCGGCGACCACACTGACCGGCCCCCCTCGAAACACGGTGTCACCTGTTGCGGCGATGAAGCGCAGATGGGCGGCGAGGACCTCCCCAGCCGCCGGCGCCGCCGGATCGAGGGTGACCGGGATGGCGAGGGAGAGGCTGGCCGACTCCGGGGGGAACTCCACCACCCGATTGAGGACGGTGTCGCCGTTGGCACGCCGGAGGATGATCCGCACGCGGGTGAAGCTCACGATCGACCCGATGCTCAATGGCTGCTCACGCCCCGCGACCCGCATCATCGGGAAGGCAGGGTTGAGCTGCACCGCGCCCGCCCGCGCGCCTGCGGGCCCGAGCGCATCGCCACCGCAGCTCGCCACGCCGATGAGCGTCGCCAGCCACATCGGGAGGAAGAAGAACCGTTGCCGCACGCTTCCGAGAGAGGAGGACCACATAGAGAATGCGTTAAGCAGGGGTCGCGCGGAAGACGCTACGCCACCCGTTCCCGGCGGAACTGCAACAGCCCCACCGCCCCAACGATCCCGGCCCCACCCGCCAGCGTCGGCCAGGTGAGGGGCTGTCCCAGCGCCACCGCCGCCAGGAGCGCCGTCAGGAAGGGTTCCACGGATGAGATGATGGCCGTCCGCACGGGGCCGAGGCGGACCAGCCCCATCAGGAAGAAGACGCTCGGCAGGACGGTGCTGCAGACCGTGAGCGCGGCAATCCACCCCCATGCCGCC
>Ga0075470_10000733_pt1 | contig 10436 bp, 8 predicted proteins | sample DEB19_08_DNA_4_FD_71482 | JGI IMG/M metagenome (GOLD analysis project Ga0075470, IMG submission 71482) | Aqueous microbial communities from the Delaware River and Bay under freshwater to marine salinity gradient to study organic matter... | ecosystem: Environmental > Aquatic > Marine > Coastal ... | reverse complement strand
TGCGACAGCAGGCCGGGCGCGCACTGGTGCTGCGTCAGATGCGATCCCTTCGCGATCGAGCGCAGGCGCTGAGCGCTTCGCATCCTGATACCTTGCGACTCGACTCGTCGATATCGGTGCCCCGATATCAAAGTGAACTCGATAATCACTGCATGCCCGGTAGCTATTACGCCGAATACATTGACGGCGATGTCTCTGCAGCGGCCAATTACGATGCGGGGATGTTCGCGACCACCACGGGGCTTTTCGGTCGCTACCTCGACGGTGCGGGACGCGGGACGGTCGAGTGGCTGCGGCGTCGACGACCCGGGTGGACGCCGAAGCGTATTCTCGATCTGGGTTCGGGTCTGGGCCATAACGTGGTACCGGTGGCACGAGCCTTCCCCGAAGCGGAGATCATCGCGGTCGATCTTGCGGCGCCCATGTTGCGTTACGGGCATGCTCGGGCGATCGGTATGGGAATCAAGAATGTGATCTTTCAGCAGGCGAACGCTGAGTCGCTGCCTTTCGAAGATGGACACTTCGATTTCATTTTCAGTGCCATGTTCTTGCACGAGACTTCCCATTCGGCGCTCCGGAACATCCTTTGCGAAGCGAAGCGCTTGCTTGCTCCGGGCGGTCTGCAGGTTCACCTCGAGCAACCTCCTTATCGGGGAATGGGTGCGTTCGAGCAGTTCCTTCGAGATTGGGATTGTCAGTACAACAACGAGCCGTTCTGGAGCGCTCTGCACGACACACGATTACCGGAGCTCATGGCGGAGCTCGGAGTCGCGAAAGACAAGATTTTCGAGACGGAGATCCATGCGCTCGTCGAAGAGGAGATGCCTAAAGTCTCGTCAGAGGTCGAAGACTACGGCCGGGGTGGCATGTGGTATGCGTGCGGATACGACGCATGAACGATCTGGAACTACAAAAACTCATCAATGCGGCCGCCAGCGGAAAGCGACCACATTTCTTTGAAGATCATGACGTCGACCGGCTGCTCACCATCGTATGGGCCTTGGCGGGCGAGCTCGCCGTCACGCGAGAGCGTCTCGATACCGTCGAGCGGCTGCTTTCCGAGCGGCAGTTACTCGACCGCGCGAAAATTGACGCCTATCGTCCCGATGCGTCGGCAGCCGAAGAGCGAGGGCGGTGGCAGATCGAGTACATCGCACGACTATTGCGTCTCTTGCAGCAAGAGATGGATGCCTTGAAGGGCAAGTCGGCGAAGTAATCAAAACCGGCCCGACGGCGGTTCAAATTCAAAATTACGACTAGACCCCGAGCGCCCAGAACTTCCAGTCGAGCACGCGCGTTTCTTCTTCGGGTGCACCTCGTGCCGAAAAGCACTCGGCGTCGATGCGCAGTAACGAGGCACCCAAAGCGTCGACGGGCTTCACGTCAGTCACCGTGAACTCGGTGCGTAAACGATCGCCCTCGACAACAGGCGCGACGTGATCGCAGCTTTCCCACGCCAAGACGGTGAGCAAGTTGGGTAAGCCGCGCGTGATCTGTGCAAACCCCATGAAGATCGTGTGACCCCCAAAGACGAGTCGCTCGCCGAGGTAAGAGAGCCTCGCATCGGTATGGGCCATCGCCATGTTGAGCGATAGACGCACGAGCTCGGGGGCGGAAGTGATCGTGTCGCGCGATTCGATGACGAAACGCTGATTTGGAGCGACGTTCGAGGCGCGCATCCCGAGCCATCCGGAAGCAGGTGTTATGTCCCAATGAGTCGGTACGGCAGTGAGTACGTCATCGAGCGTGACGCCTTGGCCGATCGTCTCGAGATCATCGACATGACCGGTCCGCGCCTCGGGATCGCGACAGGGAATCATGGGGCATCGCCAAAAATGCAGAACGGTCTCACCATGCTGGTTGGTCGTCGTCATTTCGAGCGCGACGATACCGGTCGCCGCGCGACCGGCTTGAGGCTTGTTCTGACGAAGCCCAACGACTCGAGTGCGGGTGTAAAGAGTGTCGCCGAGAAACACGGGTCGTCGAAGCACGAGGCCGCGGTAGAAGAGGTTGGCTTTAACTCTCTGCGAGGCCCAGGTGGATTGCCCGATCGCGATATTGATCGCGAGAAGAGGATGGCAAAGCGGTGCGGGTGAGGACGTGATCCGAGTCGACGTGGCGTGATCGAGTGGCAAGCGTAGGCGATCGCCGAATAGCGCCTGGTGTAGGGCGGCATGGCCTGCCGTCAGTGTCACCGCCGGTGCGTCGAATTCGAGGTCGTGATGGAAGTCCTCGAAGTAGGGGCCAGCGACTTTCATGAGAACGTCCTGATCAGCATGCGGATGGCTACGATACAAAGGAAGGCGCTAAAAATTTGGGATAGCGTCTTTCGTTCAAGAGAATGCGCGAGTTTCGCGCCGAGGGGGGCGGTCAACATCGACATCGGTGCAATCACGGCGAGAGCCGCAAAACTCACGAGTCCGACCGTGAGCCCAGGCAATGCAGCGTCGGGTGAGGCAAACAAGTAGCCGATCGTTCCTGGAACTGCGAGCAGCAGCCCGAAAAACGCCGCGGTGCCAACGGCAGAGTGTATGGCGCTCCCGGTCATCGTCATCGCGGGAACGGACAGCGTGCCGCCACCGATCCCCATCATTGACGACACTCCCCCGATCGAGGCCGCCAGAATGTTGCCGAGTAACCCTCGAGGAGTTTCTCGTGCGAGGCGCAGGTGCTCGAGTGGCAGGAACATTTTTGCCGCGACGAGCGCGGCGATGAAGCCGAACACCGCAGTCAATACGACATCGCTCGCTCGAGCAGCCAGTAGACTGCCGGCGAGGCCGCCAAGAATCATCCCCGGCGCCCAGGCTTTGACGATTCCCCAGTCGATTCCGCCTCGCAGGTTGTGCGCCCGAGACGAGGCGATGGCCGTCGGAATGATGGTGGCGAGTGACGTCGCCACCGCCACATGCATGCACCATTCTTTCGGAAAATTCGCAAAGCGAAGGGAGTACTCGAGTACCGGGACGAGGACGATGCCGCCGCCGACCCCGAGGAGGCCGGCGATCAACCCTGCGACCAAGCCGCTTACGGCGAGGATCGCCGCCAACAGAGCGAATGAGAGCGGATCGGCGGCGATATCCATGGGTGCGGCAGTTTAGGCGAGCGCGGCGCTCCAGTGGCCTTTTCTTGCGTTCGAAGGGTGGGCGTCGATAGAGTTAACTGTTTAGTCAGCACGGATTGACACCCATGACGGGTTCCCCCTGGGCGGTACACAAATTTGGCGGCTCCAGCGTCGCCGACGCGGACTGCTTCCGTCGCGTCGCGGCCATACTCGATCGTCAGTCGACGAATCGACTGGGGGTCGTGCTGTCGGCATGCAAGGGGGTGACCGATGCTCTGCTGGCGCTCGTTGCCCAGGCGGAGCGCCAAGATTTGGGCTTCCATTCCGGCCTCGACGCGATTCGCGAGCGTCATGCCCGGATCGCGGGCGAGTTGCTCTCCGCCGAAGTTGCGACGCGTTATCTCGAAGGTTTTGATCGCGACCGCAACGATATTGAAGGGATTCTGCAGGCCGTTCGGCTCACGCGTTCTGCGGGGCGCCACATCACCGATCTGATCTCCGGATACGGCGAGATCTGGTCAACTCGTCTCTTTCGCGATTTCTATGAGAGTCGTAGTGAGACGGCGGCGTGTCGCCCAGGTGCGGTTCGTTGGCTCGACGCCCGGGAAGTCGTGGTGGTGGAGTGGGGGCCGTTGGGCCCGTTCGTCAAATGGGACGAGTCGCGACGTCGGCTGTCGAGTCTGGTGCCCTCCGACTTCGTCGGCACTCTCGTGATTACGGGCTTCATTGCGACCGACGTGACCGGCGTGCAAACGACACTCGGTCGTAACGGTAGTGACTTCTCGGCATCCATTTTCGGTTCGTTACTCGATGCTGCGGAGATCCATATCTGGACCGATGTCGACGGCGTGCTGTCGGCTGACCCGCGTCGCGTACCCGACGCGCAAGTCATCGACTCGTTGTCGTACAACGAAGCAATGGAGCTCGCATACTTTGGCGCGAAGGTCATCCATCCGCAGACTATGGCGCCTGCGGTGGGTCGCGAGATTCCCATCTGGATTCGTAATACCTTCGCGCCAGACCATCCTGCCACGCTGATTTGCGCAAGACCGCAGTCCGCGCTCGCGGTCAAGGGCATCACGACGATCGAAAATATCGCTCTGCTCAATCTTGAAGGCGCCGGCATGATCGGCGTGCCCGGTACCGCCTCGCGACTTTTCGGTGCACTGCGCGAAGAAGGCATCTCGGTCGTGCTCATTTCACAGGGCAGTTCGGAGCATTCCATCTGCTGCGCAGTGCCCCGCGATCAGGCAGACCGCGCCGTCGCGACGGTCCGCACGGCGTTTTCGACGGAGCTCAATGACGGACAGATTCAGTCGGTCGAAGTCGATCATGAGCTCGCCATCTTGGCGGTGGTCGGTGATGGCATGGCGGGTATTCCCGGTATTTCGGCCAAAGTATTCGGCGCGTTGGGAGCGGCTGGAGTCAATGTCCGCGCGATCGCTCAGGGTGCCTCAGAGCGAAATATCTCGGTGGTCGTTCCGGCGAAGGCGGCGACCCGTGCCTTGCGTACCGTGCACTCGAGCTTTTATCTCTCGGCGCACACCGTCTCGGTGGGCATCATCGGCCCGGGCACCGTCGGCCGCGTACTTCTCGAGCAGATGGCCTCGCAAAGTGAACGATTGCATCGCGATTTCAAACTGGATTTACGCGTTCGCGGCGTGTTGTCCTCGAAACGCATGCTGTTATCGGATAAGGGCGTGTCTCTCGGCGGATGGCAGGCTGAATTTTCCGCTTCGGACACGGCTCCCGATCTCACCGCCTTCGCGGCGCATGTGGGTGTCGATTACCTGCCGAACCGCGTGATCATCGATTGCACGGCAAGTGGTGAGGTGGCGCAGCACTATCCGAAGTGGTTGGCGTCGGGGATCCACATCGTCACACCCAACAAGAAAGCCAATAGCGCGCCGATGGATTTCTATCGGGCGTTGCGTGACGCGCGGCGGGTCGGTGGAACGCACTATCTTTACGAAGCCACCGTCGGCGCTGGGCTTCCGGTGATCCAGACACTTCGCGATCTGCGTGAAACGGGCGATGATGTGACGAGCATCGAGGGCATCTTCTCCGGCACGCTCGCGTATCTTTTCAATGTGTACGACTTGTCGCGAGAGTTCAGTGAGATTGTGGTGGACGCGAAGCAGCGGGGGTATACCGAACCCGATCCTCGCGATGATCTCTCCGGCATGGATGTTGCGCGCAAGCTCATTATTCTCGGTCGTGAGATGGGGCTGACGCTGGAGATGTCCGACGTCAAAGTCGAAAGTCTCGTTCCGTCTGGGCTCGAGCAGGGGTCCATCGATGAATTCCTGGGGAGATTGCCTCAGCACGATGCCGCCATGAAGGCCCGCTTCGAGGCGGCCCGCGCCCGCGGCAAGGTGTTGCGCTACGTGGGTCGTCTGACGGCAGCCGGTGAAGCAACGGTCGGTGTCGTCGAGCTCGACGCCAAGCATGCGTTTGCCAACATCGCGCTCACCGACAACGTGGTTCGATTTGCCACCGCCCGCTACAACTCTAATCCTCTCATCGTTCAGGGGCCGGGCGCGGGACCCGAGGTCACCGCGGGCGGGATCTTTGCCGACCTACTCCGCCTGTCTGCCTATCTTGGAGCGCGGCTGTGAACGCCATGTCGGAGCCGCGAGGACTGACTCGAGCGACTGCGTTTGCACCGGCGTCGGTGGGCAACGTCGGTATCGGCTTCGATATCTTGGGCTTCGCCGTCGATGCGATTGGCGATCGCATCACGGTGTCGCGCAGCGAACGCCCTGGGATCCGTATCTCCGGCTGCTCGGGCGTCGCGACCGACCTGCCGCTCGAGCCCGAGAAAAATACGGCAGGGCGCGCGCTGATGGCGCTCAACGTGGCCGCCAAGCCGGCGTTTGGTTTCGAGATGCATATCGAGAAGGGGATCCCTCTGGGCTCCGGCTTGGGCGGATCGGCGGCATCGGCCGTCGGTGCCGTAGTCGCCGCCAACGCGCTCCTTGACGAACCGTTCGATCGACTCGCGCTGTTGAAATTTGCGATGCAGGGCGAGGCCGTCGCCAGCGGCTCTTTGCACGTCGACAACATCGCGCCCTCGCTTTTTGGCGGGCTGGTATTGACGGTCGGCATCGATAATCCGCGAGTCAAGCGCATTCCTGTTCCGCCTGGCATCACCGCGGTGATCGCGCACCCGCACATGTTTCTCTCGACCCGTCAGGCACGAGCCATTCTGAAGCGGGACGTGGCGATGGCCGATTTTGTCTGGCAAACCGCCAATCTTGCGGGGTTTATCTCCGGCTGCTACACCAACGATCTCGAGCTCATTCGCGAGGGGCTCAACGACGTCGTGATCGAGCCCCAGCGTCGACAGCTGATCCCGGGATTTTCTGCCGTTCGCTCCGCCGCGCTCGCTGCGGGTGCGCTCGGCTGCTCGATTTCTGGCGCCGGCCCGACGATGTTCGCGTGGGCGCTGGCGAGTCACGCGCAGACGGTTCGCGAGCAGATGGTCGCCGAGTTTGCGCGAAACGGCGTAGCGGCCGATCACTGGGTCGTGCCGGTTGAGTCCGACGGCGCCCGCGTCGTCGCGTAATGGATCATGCTTAAGATGGTCAGCCGATGAGGTTTCTTAGTACCCGCGGCCGGGACGAGCATCGCGGATTTTCCGAAGCGCTGTGGCGCGGGCTCGCCGCAGACGGCGGGTTATACGTGCCGGAAGTCTGGCCTCGATTTTCCGTCACCGATTTTGATGGCGCGGAGACGCTTCCGCAGGTGGCCGAGCGACTTCTCGCGCCATTCGTCGAGGGCGATGCTCTGGCGCCCAAACTCGGAGAGATCGCTCATGAGGCGTTCGACTTTCCGGCGCCGCTTCGGCAAGTTCGAGGGACTGCGGACAACGAAATTCTGACCGTTCTCGAACTTTCAAGCGGCCCGACAGCGGCATTCAAAGATTTCGGCGCCAGATTTCTCGCAGCATGCTTTCAGAGAATTCGAAAGCCAGACGCGGCTACGGTCAATATTTTGGTAGCGACATCCGGCGATACAGGCGGAGCCGTCGCCGCAGCGTTCCACGGCAGGCCCGGAATGGCGGTCACCATTCTCTTTCCGAAGGGTTTGGTTTCGCCGACGCAGCAGCATCAGCTGACCTGTTGGGGAGATAACGTCCGCGCATTCGCCGTGCAGGGGACTTTCGACGATTGCCAGCGCATGGTCAAAGAGGCATTCGGTGATAGGGGGCTCCAGCACGCGCAGCAGCTCTCGTCGGCCAACAGCATCAACCTGGGTCGCTTGCTGCCGCAGGCCGTGTATTACGCAGCCACCAGTCTCGCGTGGTACCGACAACGAGGGCGTCCGCTGTCGTTCATCATTCCGAGCGGGAATCTCGGTAATGCGGTCGCCTGTCTTTGGGCGAGGCAGATGGGTTTGCCGATCGGGAGAGTGGTCTTGGCGCACAATGCCAATCGCACCGTTCCCGATTTCTTATCTCAAGGCGAGTGGCTTCCGCGCTCGAGCATTGCCACGATTGCCTCGGCCATGGATGTCGGCAATCCGTCGAACATGGAGCGTATGCGGGACCTCTTTCCGGATCATGGCGGGTTACGAAACGCCGTGAGTGCGATCAGCGTCGACGATTCGGCAATAAGAACCCGTATCCGCGAAGACCGCGCTCGCTTCGGCGAGATCTGGTGTCCCCATACGGCGGTCGCTGCTGAAGTTTGGACGACGATGCCTGCGGAGCTTAAGGGTGCGGAGGCCTGGTGCGTGGTCTCGACGGCATCGCCGGCAAAGTTTCCGGAAATCGTCGAGCCGCTAATCGGAATGCGTGTACCGATCCCGGAGACGTTGGCACGATTGTTCGATAGGCCGTCTGTTTTCGAAGAAATCGATGCCTCGCTCGAGACGCTCAAAGGAAAATTGAAGTAAAGATGATCACCGCTTTCCGATCTGAGCAGTGGACGCTCGCCGCCGCCGCCGTGATGCTCGGCATCCTAATTGGCGTCGCGGTCACACTATTGTGGCGTTGGTACGGCCGACGACGCGAGCGCCTACGTCGCAAGCGCCGGATCGAGGCCGTTTCCATCGATCACTTGCGTAATGTTGCGGTTCCCGATGGAAGTGGGGGCTTGCTTCACATCGACTACGTCTTGCTGACGGTCCGTGGCGTGCTGTTGCTGGATGTTCGAGATGTAGTGGGCAACGTATTCGGCTCAGACCCGATGATCGAGTGGACGGTCATGCATGCGGGTCGGCGCCAAACGTTTCCCAATCCGCAGGGTCCATTGTACGACCGTATTGCAGCACTCAAAGCGATCGTCGGAGATCTGCCGATCGAGGGACGAGTGATGTTCGGAAGTGGCTCGTCATTTCCGAAGGGCTTGCCACGTCTAACCCTGCGCGAGGAGTCTCTCGAGGCGGAGTTCCCGCTCGGTGATCGGACGCAGGCCGAACAATTGATCGAAGTTTGGAAATCAGATTGGCAGAGACTGCGCGAAACCTTGTCGCCGAGTGAATTTGGCGTTCGCGGCTGACGGCTACGCTAAAGTCGACAAACCGAAAAAGCGCCTGGCAGTCGCCGTGGTGTGTTCGGCGAGGGCCGCGAGCGTCTCACCGCGAGCAGTAGCGACGACCTGCGCGATGTGAGGCAGATACATCGGCTCGTTGCGACGCGACTCGGGCTTCGGCACGAGGTCTCGTGGCAGCAAATAAGGACCATCGGTCTCCACCATCAGGCGTCCGATCGGAATCTTTCCTACCAATTCACGCAAATGCAGACCGCGACGCTCGTCGCAGATCCATCCCGTGATACCGATATGAAGCCCGAAGTCGAGACAGGCCTCGAGCGACTCACCGTTGCCCGTGAAGCAATGCAGTACCGCGGGAGGGAGTTCTTTTTGATGTGATCGCAGGATGGCGATGAAATCTTGATGGGCGTCGCGCTCGTGTAAGAAGAGCGGCTTTCGAAGTCGGATTGCCAGCTCGAGCTGTCGCTCGAAGGCGAGCCGCTGCTCTCGGGGTGCTGAGAAGTTTCTGTGATAGTCGAGGCCCGTCTCACCAACGGCGACCACCAAGGGGTCTTCGGCGATCAACGACAACTCCCTAAAGGCTGCGTCGTCGAGATCTACGGCGTGATGCGGATGGCAGCCCGCGGTCGCTCGCATGATGCGTGGTGATGCGCGACTGAGAGCGAGAGCCGCTTGACTGCCCTCGAGTGAGGCGCCGGTCACGACGAACTGAACAACGCCTGAATCGAGAGCCCGGCGAAGAACCTGCTCCCGGTCAGCGTCGTAGCTGTCGTGGGTCAGGTTGATCCCGATGTCGACCAACTCGAGGCTCACGGCTCTTAGCCTTTCTGTCGCAAGTCAATGAGCGCTGCACTTAGGGCCGAGACGTCCTCTTCCGATTGGTCCCAGGACACGACGAGACGAGCCTCGCCGGAGCCGACCGCGCCCCAATCGTAGAATTCGAAACCTTTTTCTCGTAACGTCGCCGCACCAGATTCGCCGATGCGCACGAATACTTCATTAGCCTCGACAGGGTGCATCAACGCAGCACCCGCGGCATCACCCAGTCGCTTCGCGAGTGAGTTCGCGCGCGAGGCAAGGCGCAGCCACAGGTTATTGTCGAGATAGGCTAGGAGTTGGGCCGACACAAAACGCATCTTCGAAAGCAGATGGCCCGCGCGCTTACGTCGAAACTCGAAGTCGGCCACTCGCTGAGGGTCAAAGAATACGACCGCCTCAGCCGTCAACGCGCCATTTTTGGTTGCGCCGAACGACAGCACATCGACCCCTGCGCGCCAGGTGATCTCTGCGGGGGTACAGCCGAGCGAGGCCACAGCGTTGGCAAACCGAGCGCCGTCCATATGGACGGCGAGTCCGCGAGCGTGGGCGATGTTGGACAGACTTTGAACTTCACTCGGTGTGTACACCGTGCCGAGCTCCGTCGCTTGCGTGATCGACAAGGCTCTCGGTTGGACGGTATGAACCGACGTCGGGTTTGCAGCGAGCGCACTCTCGATCGCCTGAGGTGTCACCTTGGCTCCATCGCCTTGCATCAAGATCAAACGGGCGCCACCCGTCATGAACTCCGGTGCCCCGCATTCGTCACGAACGATATGGCCTTCTTCATGGGTCAAGACGGCGCCGTAGGGCGGAATCCAGGTCGCGAGCGCCAAGGTGTTCGCCGCGGTCCCGGTGGAGACTGGAAACACCCGGACGGGCTTTTCGAAAAGTGCCGAGAATCGCTCGTCGAGACGCGTCGACCACTCGTCGTCGCCGTAACCCCGGGCATAGCCATGATTGGCTGCCGCAATGGCCTCGAGCATTTCCGGGGCCGCTGGGGCGGTGTTGTCGCTTTTGAAGTATCTCGCCATGGGGCGCGAATCGTACTCCAACCCGCG
>Ga0075470_10000731_pt1 | contig 10441 bp, 9 predicted proteins | sample DEB19_08_DNA_4_FD_71482 | JGI IMG/M metagenome (GOLD analysis project Ga0075470, IMG submission 71482) | Aqueous microbial communities from the Delaware River and Bay under freshwater to marine salinity gradient to study organic matter... | ecosystem: Environmental > Aquatic > Marine > Coastal ... | reverse complement strand
GACGCACTCAATCCACGGAAGGGGGGCGTCGAAGGGGCACGGCTCATGCGGAACGACGCGCGGCCAATGCAGTGGCTACTCGTAGGGATTGGCCTTGCGCCGGCGCTCGCCGCCGCACTCGTGCTTCCTGCGGCGATCGGCTGGTTCCCACTTCTCGCCGTGGGTAGTGCTGCGATCTACAGCGCCCCCTGGATGCTGAGGACGCGGTCAATCCCGATCGTGGATTCACTCACCTCTGCAACGCACTTCCTCCTGCCCGTTGCTTCTGGGCTTGCGTTTGCAGCCACGTTCAACGGGAGCTGGCTCCCCATACTCCTCGCATTTTTTCTCTGGAATATGGCGAACCATATCCTCGGTGCGATCCAAGATATTTCTGCCGACCGTCGATCTGGGATTGCAACAACCGCTACGTGGATTGGGGCGCGAGCGGCAGGCTTCGCATCGCTTGCACTTTACGGTGCCGCCGCTCTGGCGCTTGTGATGAGCGGTGATCTGCTTGTTCGAATCGCCGCGATCCTTCCTTTCGTGAGCGCGCTCAATGTCTATCCGATTCTTGTGAGTCGCAACCCTGTTCGCGATGCTCGTTCGGCCTGGCATCGCTTCCTCATGCTGAATGTGCCGCTGGGAGCCGGCGCTGCGATGCTCCTTATCCAAAGCTGGCAATAAGCAGCGTGCATACGCGAAACGCAGTTTCAACCCGCTAGGATCACTCCATGAGCGAACGACAGCGTCTTTCGGAGTTCCTCCGCAGCGAAGCGGTGGGTGGAGGCGTGCTCATTGCGGCGGCGATTGCCGGCATCATGCTTGCGAGCGGCCCACTAGCAGAGCTCTTCCGCTCCATTGCAGAGACGCGCATCGGGCCAGCGCAGCTGCATCTCGATCTCACGATTCAGGAGTGGACATCGGATGGGCTGCTCGCGATCTTCTTCTTCATTATCGGCTGCGAGCTCAAGCAGGAGCTCGTGCTCGGATCACTCGCAACTCCTGCACAGGCCGCCCTACCAATCGCTGCTGCAATTGGCGGGATGGTCCTTCCAGCAGCGCTGTTTGTGCTGCTGAACGCCCATGAGGCGGCGAACTTGATCGGCTGGGGCGTTCCGATGGCAACCGATATCGCCTTCGCCCTGGCAATTCTCGCCGTTTTCGGGCGAGGGCTTCCAGTTGGAGTTCGCGCCTTCCTCCTCACCCTCGCCGTCGTCGATGACCTTGGCGCAATCTTGGTCATTGCACTGTTCTATTCTGGGAGCATCGAGGTTGGCTGGTTCATCGCTGCCCTAGTGGTGTTTGCCGCATATGCGGTGGCGCAACGCCTGCGCCTCACGCATGTGCTCATCTACCTCCCGCTGGCGCTCTGCGCCTGGCTTGCCGTGCATAACGCTGGTATCCACCCAACGGTCGCTGGCGTTGTGCTCGGCCTCTTGACGCGGGTGCGAAGGGATCCGCGCGAAGAGCGTGCGCCTGCTGCGCGAGTATCTCGGCGCCTCCACCCGTTCAGCGCGGGGGTTGCGGTCCCAGCGTTTGCCCTCTTTGCGGCCGGAGTTGATCTCCGCACACTGAGTGGCGCGGCCCAGATCGACTCGCCAATCTTCCTCGGCATCGTCGTTGGGCTATTTGTTGGCAAGCCGCTCGGCATCTTCATCACCGCGCGCCTGATGGCGGCACTCGCTGGTGCTCGGCTCCCCAACGGCGTGGAGTGGATCGACATCGCGATCGTTGGCACCCTCGGAGGGATCGGTTTCACCGTCGCACTACTCATTGGTGAACTCGCGTTTACGGAACCTGCGTCACTTGGTGCAGCAAAGGTTGGCGTACTCGCGGCGTCGTTCATGGCAGCTGCACTCTCTGCGATCGTGCTCCGGGTACGAACGCGTTCACGGAGAGCGGTGCCACGCCGAAGGCGCTAATCTCTGCAAATGAATCCGATGCCTGAAACAACGCTCGACCAGATGCTCGGCCACATGGCGTGGGCGAATGCCGACCTCTTCGGCAAGTTGGCTGCGTTGACCCCCGAGGCGCTCGCGCACACTGCGCCTGGATCTGAGTGGAGCGTTGGGGCGATCGCGCACCACGTCACAACGGCAGCAGAAAACTACGCACAGCGGCTCTATGGCGAACCGCGTGCAGAGAAGCGCGAACTGCCGGTGAGCGGAGCAGACCTCGCAGCGCTCGGCGCGGCACTTGCCGCTGCCGATACGCGCCTCCGGGCGGCCGCGCAACTTCCAGGTGCCGAGGTCCTTCAGTGGATCTCGTTCAGCGGCGAGTCGCTCTCGGTGCCGCGTTGGGTCCTCATCAACCAGGCGGTGCACCATGCAACCGAGCATCGCGCACAGATTGCCGGTGCGCTTGCGGCACATGCCATCACAGCCGTTGACCTTGATGCAATCGATGTGTGGACGTACAACGACGAGCGCTAACTAGCCTCGCGGCAAGACGACCGTAAACGTAGAGCCTTCACCGAGATTGGAGCTGGCCTGAATCGTGCCGCCATGTGCCTCAACGATGTGGCGTGCGATCGAGAGGCCGAGGCCGGTGCCACCCCCCTTTGAGCGCGCCCGGTCCGCAACATAGAAGCGCTCGAAGATGCGATCGAGGTCGGCCCGCGAAATCCCGACGCCGTGGTCTGTAACGGTGATCCGCACCTCGTCGGGTGACTGTGACGTCTGCACCTCTACGGTGCTTTCAGGGGGCGAGAACTTGATCGCGTTGTGGAGGAGGTTGACGATTGCCTGAGCGAGTCGGGTTGCGTTCCCCTCCCTACCAAGCGGCACCGCACCGATAGAGTGAGAAGCGATCTTCACGCGTGCCTGATTGGCAAACGGCTGAAGCCGATCAACAGACGAGCGCACAACAGCATCGAGATCGATCGTGTCGTTCATCGACATCCCCTCGCCGCTCTCGATGCGGGCGAGGTCTAAGAGCTCGTTGATCATCTGGCCGAGGTGGATTGCCTCAGATTCAATCTGGAGAATGCGCTCACGAGTTTTTTCAGATGTTGAACCTGGAGTGGCAGTGTCGCTGGCCAGCAGCTCTGAGAGGAGCCCGATCGCAGTGACAGGCGTGCGCAACTCATGGGAGAGGTTCTCGACAAACTCCGTGCGAATTCGGCGCAAGCGCGTGAGCTCTGATGTCTCGCGAATGAGCACCCAGTACCCCTTGTCTGGAATTGGGATGACGGTCACCATGCAGGTTCTCCCGCGGCCAATGCTGAAATCTTCTCTGCTTGTTGGCGCAATGAGCGCGACGGCCTGCTGAATGAACTCTTCAATATGGATGTCAACGAATGCTTCGAGTGTGCTCTTGCCGAGCAGCGATCCGGCTGGTCGACCGAGGATCGTGTGTGCGAGCTCGTTGGCCGCAGTAACACGAAGATCACCGTCAAGCTTGATGAGTCCACTGCCGATGCCAGCCGCCAGCGCAGAGGTGTCGTCGCGTGCATCAGTCGCACGCGCTACGGCGCCACCAAGATCGGCAGCCACGCCGCGTGAGCTATTGCTCGCGGCTTCGTGTGCCATGGTTCGCCCGCGGCGCAGGCCAGCGCGCCACGCCAGAACAGCCAGCACGATGGCGATCAGCGCAGCAGAGACGACGACAAGTGGTTCCATGCAACCCCTTCTTCTTCTCTGCCTATACTAACCGTGCATGTTGCGCCAATCTATCCTCGTGGTCGACGACGAGCCCGTTATCCGCACATCTGTCGCGGAGGCGCTCGCGAGCGAGGGTTACACGGTCCTCGAAGCGAGTGACGGGGCATCCGGGCTTGCAGCCTTTCGCGAGGGGAGGCCCGACCTGGTCATTCTCGACATCATGATGCCGGGGCTCTCTGGCGTGGAGGTGTGCAGGCTGATCCGTGCAGAGTCGAAGACGCCGATCATCCTCTTGACCGCCCGCGATGCGGAGCTCGACAAGGTTCTCGGCCTGGAAGTTGGCGCCGATGACTACGTGACGAAGCCCTTCAGCTTGCGCGAGTTGAGTGCACGCGTCCGCGCAGTACTGCGCAGGATCGACCCTGCGTCGGCCTCGTCGGAGAAGAACATCATTGACTTCGGCGCGGTGCAGATTGACCTTGCTGGCCACCGTGTCACCCGTGCGGGAGAGGTGCTACCGCTAAAACCCCGAGCCTTCCAGTTGCTCGCATTCCTCCTTGAGCACCGGGGGCAGGTCTTCACGCGCGAACAGCTGCTCGCCCGCGTGTGGGGTACGGACTATCCCGGCGAGACCCGCACCGTTGACGTACATATGCATGCGCTGCGCGAACTCATCGAAGTGGATTCGGCAAATCCAACCCTGCTCCAAACGGTTCGAGGCGTCGGTTATATCGCCCGCAACGACGCGTAGCAACGTCGGCAGCATTAACATTCTGGTAACGAACTGCGGCGGCGCTTCTAGATTTTGGTCTGCCAACAGGCTATGATGGAGACCAACGCAAGGAGGCAGAATGTCCGATATGGCAAATATTGATCCAAAAGACCTCACGCACGCCAGTCGACCAGGGTTCGACTCTGCGCTTGCAGAGATCAAAGACGATGTTCTTCGCATGGGAATGCTCGTAGAGGGGCAGATCCACGCTGCAATTGCCGCCCTCGCAAACCATGATGCTGAAGCTGCCCTCAAGGTTATTAAGGCTGATATCCAAATCAATGAGTTGCAGCGCCACGCAACATCTACGATTGCCGACGTGATCGCGCTCCAGAGTCCGGTGGCGCGTGACCTGCGGTACCTCTTGACGCTCGACCATGTCTCGTATGAGCTGGAGCGCATGGGCGACCATGCAGCCTCGGTGGCAAAGCAGGCCCAGCGCATGGCGCCGTTCCCCCACCTGAAGGACGATGGCGAGATCCCCGAGCTGGGTCGACTCGTCGCCGACCAGGTAAAAGAGATCATTCGCGCTCTCGTTGATAGCAATGTTGACGCTGCACGTGACGTGGCACGCCGGGATGACGAGGTTGATGCGATCTACCGACGAATCTTTGAGCAGGTGCTCAAGGCGATGCGCGACGATCCAGAAAAAATTGAGTCGGGGACTGGTGCCCTCTTCGCTGGTCACTACCTCGAACGCATTGGTGACCGGGTGACGAATATCGCCGAGGATATCGTCTTCCTCTCCTCAGGAGAGGTGGAGGACCTTAACCCTTAAGGCGCAATCGTTGGCAGTGGCAGTTCAAGTGGCTGCCAGCTTGTCCCCGTGAGGTCGAGCCCCTCTGGCCAGTGCAGTGACGCAAGGTCGAGCAGTGTTGCGTCGATCCACGTAGCGAGCTCTCCCGCTTCAACGCCGCCTGCAGCGGCCTCGTCAGCGGCAGCCTGCAGTGCCGGCTCACTCAGTGCGAAGAGTCCCTCGCTTGTCGGCCAGATCGAGGCGTTGAGCTGGTCGATCGCCCAGGTGAGCGTCTCTTCGTCTTGATCTGCAATGCCGCTGGCTAGCGTGATCCCCGCGCAGTCGGTCGCGCTATCGCGGCACTCAGCAAGTCCAACTGCAATGCCGATCAGTGCAAGCGCGCCGGCAATCTGCTTGTCGGCAACAGCAAGGTCGGCGGCGTGCGCCCAGAGCAAGAGTCCCGTAGGTTGTGCTGCGTCCTGTGCGCGCACGTCGTACGTTGCGAGGCCCTTCTTGCCGATCACCTTGCCGGTGATTGGGCTGTACCCCTGCGTGGCACGTATATAGCCGTCCCATGGGCGTACGAGCGCGGCGGGGTACGTGCCATCAAAGAGCGGGGTTGGATCCCAGGGGCTCATCAAGTCGAAGAAGGGCTCGGTTGTCACAGCGCTTGCATCACCGCCAGCAGCGGTAACAGCCGCAGCAACGGTCGCGCCATCGCCTGCGTAGCCTTGGACAAGGATGTTCCCAGTGAGGTCGGCGACGCTCGCTGGTGCACCCTTCTTCGGCGCAATGAACATCCAGTCTGAGCTGCGCTGGTACACGGCGACCGCCACGAGGTCGGCACCCTGCGCTCGCGCCTCAAGCCCCGCAGCAGCATCAGCAAGGTAGAGATCGAGCGACGTTGGATCTTCGCTAGAAAGGAATGGATCCTCGCCAGGGAATGGCGCCGAGTAGTAGACGCTCACACCGGAGCTCGTCAGCAGGTCTGAACCTTCAATGGCGAGTAGCGGTGCATACAGCGCGCCACCTGGCCCAGGGATATGCACGAGAACGCTCATCGGCTCGCTTGGAACTAACTCTCCGGCAATCTGCGATGGGCTTGGCGACGCCTCTCCAGGCAGCGCAGGCCGGCATGCTGCGGCGACAACGAGGCAGAGTGTGGCGATCTTTGCGAGGCCAGAGAGCGGGCGGGGCAGGTTCAACCAAACCGCCCGGCGATGTAGCCCTCCGTAAGGGACTCTTTCGGTGCCGTGAAGATCTGGCGCGTCTCACCGTGCTCAACGAGATAGCCGGCACGATCGTCGCCCATGGTGAAGAAGGCGGTCGAGTCGGAGACGCGCGATGCCTGCTGCATGTTGTGCGTGACAATGACGATGGTGTACTCCTCGCGCAAGGAGCGAATCAACTCTTCGATCTTCAGGGTGGCGATTGGGTCGAGTGCCGAACACGGCTCGTCCATAAGCAAGACTGCGGGCTTGACGGCGATCGCGCGCGCGATGCAGAGCCGTTGCTGCTGCCCACCAGAGAGCGAGGTGCCTGGCTGGTCGAGCTTCTCTTTGACCTCTTCCCAGAGCGCCGCCTGTTTGAGTGAGTGCTCGACAACGCCCTCAATCTCTGACTTCGCCAGTGTTCCTGCAAGGCGCAGGCCGCTCGCAACATTCTCCCGAATCGACATCGTGGGGAACGGATTCGGCTTCTGGAAGACCATGCCGATTGCCCGACGCACGCGCACCGCATCGATATTGTCTGCATAGATATTTACACCGTCGAGCATGATGCTCCCGGTGATCGTCGCACCAGGGATCGTTTCGTGCATGCGGTTGATCGAGCGGAGCATCGTGGATTTTCCGCAACCCGATGGACCGATGAGTGCTGTGACCTGCTGGGGGGGAACGATCAGGTTAACGTCGCGCACGGCACGAAAATCTCCGTAGTAGGCGGTAACGTCAGTGAGCTGCAGCATCTGTAGATCCCTCCACCATTCCGCTATGCATCGAGCACATCTTACGCCACACGGCTGTTAATGGTTCGTGAGCGAACGAGAACGTTAAGCGTCAGCGCGATCACGAGGAGGACGAGTGCCGTGCCCCATGCCTGTTCTTTTAGGAGCGCACTTGAAGTATTCGAGTACTCGTACACGGCCATCGGCATGGCATTGATCGTGGTGCCGAAATCAAAGAGGTTCATCGCACTTGTTCCGCGTGCGGTCAACAGGAGTGGGGCGGTTTCGCCAAGGCCGCGACTAATGGCGAGCACGAGTCCGGTCAAGAGTCCTGAGAGGGCGGTTCGACAGGTGATGTAGAGGGTCGTCTTCCATACGGGTACGCCTAACGCGAGCGAAGCCTCGCGCACGCCAATCGGCACAAGGCGAATCACCTCCTGTGTGGTGCGCATGACCACTGGCAGCATGAGGACCGAGAGCGCCAGCACGCCCGCCCAGGCGGAGAAGCCAAGGAACGGCACTGCGACAAGGAAGACGACGAGGCCGGCAATGATGCTGGGGGTGCCGAGCAGCACGTCGATCATCATCGTTCCCGCAGACGAGACCCGTCGAGACGCGTATTCACTGAGGTAGACCCCAGCGGCGATGCCGATGGGGCCCGTGAAGAGAATGGCAACAGCGGTTAGCTGGAGTGAGCCGAGGATCGCGTTCAGGATTCCCGGTTCGGTGTCTGCGGGGCTATTCAAGAAGAAGGTTGGACTCAGCGCGGGGATCCCGCGAAGCGCGACGTAAACCGTGAGTGCCACTACAGGGAGCACGGCGATGCCTGCACAGGTGCGAAGGAATAGCGCCATAAGTCGGTCGGTGCGCAGCCGCCTCTGCTCTTGCGGCGAGAGCCGTTCGAGAAGGAGGCCACTCACTTTCATGAGTTTGCCCCGACAACCGAGCGACGCGTGATAAAGCGCACCGCGAGGCTCAGGCCCAGGGTGATGAGGAAGAGCGCCAAGCCAAGTGCTGCAAGCGAGCCAAGCTCTTCTGGGGTTCCCGTTTCGGCGATGCTTCCAGCGATCTTCGAGGCGATGGTTTGACCCGACTGGAACAAGCTCCCAGGGATGCGCGATGCGTTGCCAATCACCATCGTGACGGCAATCGTTTCGCCGATCGCTCGACCAAGCGCGAGGAGGACCGCGCCGGCAATGCCGACCTTCGCCGTTGGAAGGATGACGTGTCGGATGGTCTCCCAGCGGGTCGCACCCATCCCCACATACCCTTCGCGCAGCGACTGGGGCACAGAGCGAATGACTTCGCGGCTAACCGCAACCACCATCGGGAGGATCATCATCCCGAGTACGAGGCCTGCACGAAAGACACTGCTCGCCGCAGGCGCCGCTGGATCTTCTGAAAGCCAGGGGATGATCTTCCCAATCGATGAGGCGACCCACCACTCAACAGAATCACGAAGTCGCAACGAGAGATCGCCGACGGCCCAGAGTCCGATCACCACTGAAGGAATTGCGGCGATCAGCTCGACGAGGAATGTGAGCAGCGTCGCAAGCCGCTTGGGGGCGAACTCAACGAGATAGACGGCTGCAAAGATGCCGACGGGGGCAGCGAAGAGGATGGCGATAATGCTGGTCACCACGGTGCCGAAGATCATCCCCGCTGCGCCAAAGCCTCCAACTGTGCTCCCGTCTGGGGCCTGTGAAAGGCCCGACCAGACGTCCGACGTGATGAAGTGGAGCGGGTTCTCGACGGTCCAGAGCGGCATGGAGTATCCGATGAGTGACACGATCAACGTGGCGAGCAGTAGCCCAGCAAGGATGACTGCGGCGCCAAGGAGGAGCCGGAAGATCGGGTCGGCGAGAGAGAGGCGACCCTGACCGAGCCTGGTTCCTTCGTTTTGTGTCATTCGCCCTCCATGCGCTGAATGATAAGCGGCGGAGAGGGGAACCCCCCTCTCCGCCGCAGCCTAACGCTTAGGCCGACTCGCGTCCTAGTTCCAAACGAGGAGCGTGTCGTCGTACTTCACCTTCTTGAGTTCCGTGATCACCAGTGCACGCACTGTCGACGGGAGCGGGAGGTAGCACTGCGCGCCACCCTCGCTGTAGAGGTGCGAGCTCAACTGACCGGTCGTCATCGCCCAGTTCAAGAAGCGCGTGAGCCCCTGAACCTGGCCCTTCGAGGCAATCGAGCCACCGGAGTGCCAGTCGAGATAGATGATCAACCACGAGTACCCGACGATCGGATACGAATTCGTGCCGCTCGCGAAGACGGGCTGCACGAACGAGGTTGAAGGATTCACTGGATCCTCAGTTGCAGCAGCGGCTGTAATTGCAGCTGCAGCAGTCGCGAGCGATGGCTGCAGATACTTGAACTTGCCGCCCGACTTTGACTTTGTCTCCATCGATGCAATCGAGAGGCCGTTTGCCTTGGCGAATGCGAGCTCAACGTACCCAACCGTGTTGCTATTCGCATCGACATACGAGGCGATGCCGGCATTACCGCTCTGTCCAGAAATGCTCGCTGCGCCAAGGCTTGTGCGCATGGCACCGAAATAGTCGCCTGGGGCCGTCTTCGCTGGAGTGAGTGTCGCAACTGACGCCGAGAAGTCAGTGCTCGTGTTGCTGGTGAAGCCACTGTGGTAGCCGCAGGCCTTCTGCGCCGTCGCTGCAGACTTCATCAGGTACGAGGCCCAGATGAAGGTGGTACCGGAGCCGTCTGAGCGGGCAACGACACCAATGTCAACGTTTGGCAGATTCGTGATGAGCGGGTTGAGAGCAGCAATCTTCTCGTCATCCCACTGCTCAATCTGGCCGGAATAGATGCCACACACAATCTCGCCGTTGAGCTTGAGTGTTGCCTTTACCTTCTTTGAAGATGAGGCGCTGACCTTCTGCTTCAACCCTGGAAGGTTGTAGACCATTGCAATCGGACCGGCGGTCATCGGAACGACCGACCATTTTCCTGCGCCTACTGCGGTGTCGATGTTAGTGCGATCTGCGGACGAGAGCACGCTGTCTGTCCCTGAGAACATCTGCGTGGCCTTCTGCTTGTCCGTGCCCTTGAAGTTGGTCACCCCTGCACTTGACCCACCACCGGTGTAGTCGAGGACAAGCCCAGCGCCGGTGTTGCTTGTCTTGAAGATGCTTGGGTTGGCTGCGGTGAAGTCTTCAAACCACTTGTCATACTGCGACCAGGGGAACGTGGCACCAGAGCCGGCAATTTTGCCTACTGCTCCGGAATCAATAACTGGGGTCGTTGCCACTGTTGCGGATGTCGGCGCAGCGCCAACAAGGCTCGAGAGCACGAGAGCTCCCACGAGGAACGTTAGCCGGATCCTCTTGCGTGTCTGCACGAAGTTCTCCTTCCAACAGGCGGTGCGCCTTGGCCGCCCATACACTCGG